>Ga0256770_1000005_pt1 | contig 38236 bp, 43 predicted proteins | sample MC6MC0921MT_FD_186039 | JGI IMG/M metagenome (GOLD analysis project Ga0256770, IMG submission 186039) | Metatranscriptome of enriched soil aggregate microbial communities from Iowa State University, Ames, United States - MC6-MC0921-MT... | ecosystem: Environmental > Terrestrial > Soil >...
ATGTGTCTCACCAAGTCTAAGAGTTGACGCCAGTGGCGGTTTCAGACGTCGAAAAAGCCCGTTTTTGCGAGCGTTTTCGCTTGCCCTGAGACACGTCTCTTAGGGTGTACCCAAATGGAACGGCTTTCGCGTCCGAGAGCAGGCCATAATCGACCATCTTGAAGCCGGACGGATGCAGACGGACCGCATCGGGCCGGATCTGCTCAACCTCGTCGGCCATGTAGCCGACTTTCCAACCCGGATCGTCGACGCCTTCGACGTAGCGGAACACGTAGACGCCCCAGCCGCGCGGATCGGTGCCGATGCGTGTCGCATCCTCTTTGAGACGCGGATCAGAGAGCATCGCGAGGCCCGCTGCGACGCCAGGGAAGCCCGCCTGCGCCCATCCGCCGAGCGCGGCACTCCCGAGCCCATAGAGCCCGCCCATCGCCCCGTTGGCCTGCGCAACCTGCTGATTGTAGTTATTGCTGACGAGCGTCGAGATATCGGTCGGCGCCACGCCTGGCGTCGGAATCGAGGCGTTCGGCGCCTGCGCCGGTTGTGGCGTTGTCCCGCCGCCGATCAGGTTCAAGTCCGTCAACGGCATCTGATGCTGCTGCACGGCCGCGTTGTTGGCCGTGTTGAAGGCATCGAGGAACATTTGGTCGTAAGACGACGAGCGCTGATTGTTGAACTGGCGCATGGCGTTCTCATAGGCGTCAGAGCCCGGCCGAATGCCCCGGTTCAGCAATGACGTCTCGAGCGCCGTCGCCCTCTGATCCCATTGCGGATCGAGGAAAGTCGATTGAATGTCGCTGATCTGCTTGCCGCGTGCCGCGTCGAGGTTGAACGGCTGAGACAAGGCATCGGACACTCGTCCGAGCTGATCGCCCTTGATCGTGCCAAGCTGGCTCGTCAATGCTTCGCTCTGATCGAGCAGGCCCTGCTGGCCCTCGGACAGTTTCGTCACCGCGCGATAGCCTGATGGCGACGTCGGATCGACAACATAGTCGACCGAGCCGAACGGCGTCTCTTGCCCGCTCATGCCGAGCTTGGCCTGAGCCGTGGCGGTGTCGATGTTGCTTTTCGTCTGCGCAGCCGCAGTCTTATATGGATCAGGCGCTTTGGGCGCTTTGCTTCCCATGATCGTTGCCCTCAAAGCTAGAATTGAAATTCGATTGATGCCCAGGCGGCAACGGCGGAACCCACCGGCATTGCGGCCTGCTCATCGTGTAGATGATCGAATCTTCACTTCTGCCGAGGCCGTTTTCGATCACGCCCAGCATCTTGAAGCCTAGCCGCTCGTTAAATTCGCGAGCGACTTCGTTGCGCCGCTTGACCATGATAATCACGGTCCAGCAGCCCAATTGGATAAACGGGTATCGGAACAGTTCGCGGATATGCGCGCGGGTCATCCATCCCTGTTCCCCGGCGCAGGCCATCTCGATCGTGTTCACCCGATAATTCGAATAAATGACGGCGCCGGTCACTTGCCCCTTGGCACCGCGCGTCGAAACAATCTCATAGGGCATCGTGCCGACAAGCTCGTCAGGCGTCGTGCCGATCTTGCTCGCGATATACGAGAGCAAAACCAGCCGATCCTGTTCGCCGCATGCTGGAACGATCATAGGAATGCCCCATCTAAAACGAGCATGTCCCAGCCGTTGATTTGCAACAGCAGGCTCTGCGCTGGATCCGTGATGCCTTCTGACGAGACCGAGCCGGACATGCTGATTGAAACCGCGTACCCCATGCCGCCGATCGATACCCAGTCCGTCGTAATGTGAGACGTCTGCGGCCAGGTGCCGGAGTCCCAAAGCGCCACGTCCCAGAGGTCGGCGGTATTGATCTGCTGCGTCAGCAAATCCGCCACGGCATCATCTGAGAAATCGACATTGATCGCCATGCCGGGCGACACCTGCCCGTCTGTCGTGAGCAACGCCCGCGCCATGATAAACTGCTTCAATTGGCCTTGCGCGCCGCAATAGTTGAAAGAGGTCTTAACGAGAAAATCGATTTTCGATCCCTCGTCGAACCCCTGACAGTCGGCCTCATAGATGCGGCCATCGTTGCCGCCGTAGAACAGCCGATCCTGAAACACTTCCCAGCAGTTCGCGTTTTCGCCCTTGAAGCGGCACCACGCCCCGGTGATCGTGTTCATGATGTATTGATGCTGCTCAACGTTCTCGGTCACTGGGACGTTGAGGATCGCCCGCGTGCCGCGCGGGTAAGGCGTCAGTTGCCAGCCAAAGTTCGCGCCATAGTCGCGCGCCGATTGGTTCATGACCGGCTGGATGGCCTTCGTGATGGCGATATTGAGAGTCGCCGCTCGATCGGTGAGCAAGGCCTTCGACAACGGCACAACGCCATCGATGCAGATCACCGCCAGGTCGGCGCCGACTTTCGTCAGACAACGCCGGCCGATCGGTGCGCCGATCTGATAGGTGTTGACGATTGAAAATCCGGTCGAGTCACTGGCCGTCGGATCGGAACCGGCATAAACGGCAACCTCGCCCCGCGACGTGATAAAAGCCATGTAATCGTTCGGCCCGTTGCCACTGTCGACGGACCATGAGCCCAACGCCTGCAGGAACCCGCCATTCTTGAAGACGCCCGTCAGGTCGAACGTCGCGGCCGTGCCCTGGATGGCATCGAGCGGCAGATAGAAGGCATCCAGGCTATCGTTGAGCGCGCCCCAGATGCGCCCCTTGAACACGGCGCAGTTGGCGATATTGCCCGGCGTGATGCCGGAGATCGTCGTCGTCGCCCAGGCGGAACCGTCATAGGTGATCGGGGAATCCGTGCCGTTGCAGGCCCAGAGGAAATTGCCGCCGGACGTCGCCACGTTCAGATGCTGATAGCGCGCATTCGAAACGTCCGTCACGGATGCGGAAATCGTTGCCGACGCAATTACGGTGACGTCATAGATTGCCGTTCCGGCCGCCGCGAACAGCTTGTCGTTGTCAGTATTGGGCGCGTGATACGCCATCAGGCTTTCAACGGCATCGTCAACCGGATCGAGATCGTTGTGGACTTTATGGCCCTTGCGGATCTCCAAATAGCCGGGCTGCGGGAACACGTTGTCGAGCGTGATGGCGTTCGTCGGCGGCATCGCCGCAATGGGAGAGATCGCGTCCCAGCCGGCAACGGGCGCAGGGATGCTCAGGCCGCGCGCCGTCTGTGGCACCGCAGTCACCTGAAACATTGGCCCCCTGGCCGAAACCCCTGCGAGCGCCCTGCGTGCCATTAGCTGCCGACCGTCCCGTTCCAAATTGGCTGCGGCGGCATGCCGTGCCGTCCGGTCTCGTCCGGCGTGATGCGGCCAGTGCCACGATCGCGCGCCGCTGCTTTCTCTTTCTCCCGTTCGTAAGTCGCCATAGATTCCGCGTACTGCGCGAACCCGCGTGACTGCTGGAACCGCCACACGACGCCGAGCGTGATCAGACGCTCCGGAATGATCGCAACGTCGGTGTCATCTTCAAAAGCCGCCTGCGGCGTTCCGCTGGCGCTCTTGCACCAATTCTTTGAGATGTACTCAAAGGCGATCGTGTTGTTTTCAGCCTGAGCCGGGTAAATGTTCAGCTCGCCGCCGATCAGACGCCACCATCCCGCGACGCCGCCAGTGACACCCGTTTGAAGCTGCTGCCAGACACGCTGCGGCGTTGGCCCGGTAAAGCGCAGATTGTTGGTGCGGTCCCAAATCTCGACGTTATAGGCCAAATGGTCGTAATCGTCCGGCAGGGCTCCCGTCTGCTCAACTTGATTGAGAGAGAAAAACTCCCGCTGGACGATCATATCCTGCCAGTCGTGATAACGCGCCAGCTCGTCGCCTTCCTGATTGGCAAGACTGAGCAGAATTTGCGCCGTCAGATCGGTCGATCCGACAACGGCAACGGGCTGCTTGAGCCCAAGCCGTGATGCAGCGTTCTGAACGATATCGATCAGAGCCATTGCCTCAGCCTTTCCGTTCCGTTGCGCGTTTCATGTTGGCGTGTTCCAAGTCTGCCAGAGGCATCAGCTTGCCCCTGCGCGCTGTCGCGGGCGGCGGGCAGCCGCCGCGGGATCGGCGGCCGGCGCTGTCACTGGCGTCTCGTCGGTCGTCGCTGCTGCGCTCTTACTGCCGCCGGCATTGATCGTCGCCATCGCTGCGAGCTGCGCCTCCATCGCCTTGAGACGATCCTCAAGTTCCTGCTTTTCAGCCGCGAGTTTCAGGGTCGCGGCGCCGTCAACCTGCTGCGCCAGGTGCGCTTTCGCCTTGGCCTGCAATTCGCGCGCATTGGAGACGCCGAGCTTGTCGATATTGCCCTCGTGCACCGCCGCGAATGCCTCGATCGTCGCGATATGCGCTGATCGCAGCGTCAGTGCCACGGCGCGATTGATGGCCGCCCAATTCTCGATTGGCGTGCCCTCAACCGGCGTCTGAGCGCGGTTTTTGAATGCGGCATAAGCCTGCGGGAAACGCTGGCGATGCTTTTCCGTCGACGGCTGGAAAAACAGCGAACTTTTGTCGCCAGGAACCGCGATCTTGACGTGCTCGATCTCATCAAACACGTCATGGCCCGCTGCCCGGCTCTTTTCATCGTTGCGCATCGGATAGAGGCCAAAGGCCACCGCCACCGGCCCAACATTGCCGCGCGGATCGAGTCCCGCCTCAAGTTCCAGCGTCATCGGGAAATCGTCAGAGATATTCATCTTAAAACCCCTCTTTTAAGCCGCCGCATCCATTGGCGGGCGGTTCGATAAAACAACGCACATCGACTGCAACAGTCCGTTGCCGACCATCTTGACCGTGCAGTCGCTGACTTTCTGAATCGTCTCGAAAAAGCCGGTTGCATACGTCAGCAGGATCGGGCTCGTCGTGAAAACGCGACCGCCGCAGTTCACTTGGCAGAGATCCTGTCGCTTGCCGGCGTGAGCCCCTGCCCATTGCTCCGAACCGTCATCCGAGAATGAGCAGTCCATGCCGTAGATCGTGAATGCTCGGTATCCCATTGCATAGAGCACCGGGATCGAGCGCAGGCCGACCGAGCCGCCGCCTGAAATAACGTGCAGCGGGTTTTCTTTGATCTCGTCGACAAAGCGCATTTGATGCTCTGGCGACGATACATGCCAGAGACGCACGTCGCCGCCCTCGAGCTTGTCGAAAAGCTCCGGCGCGCAGCATGAGCCGATGAGATACTGAACGCCCTCGATCGGCTTGGCGATATTGTCGGCCTTGTGCGGTCTCGGATCGCATTCCAGATGCACATCGGGCCGAATGCCGTTCTCGATCAGGAAATCATGCGCGCCTGAAACCGAAACGATGAGCCCGCCAGTCTCTGCCGCTTCCTGTTTCAAGGCCTCAATGTTGTGTTTGAGGCTTGGACCGTAGCAGGCCACGAGAACGCGCCGCTCGTGCTTCTCAGCCGTCTCAATGCGCTTTCCAATGCGCGCCGTGTTGGTCGTCACCTGCTGCCAGCGCTTCTCTGAATCGACAACGCCGACCGCCGTCACGCCCTGCACGCCGACCATAGGCGAGCCGACGATGACGATGCCGCCGTCTCGGACAAGCCAGTCCGCGATCCGCAGGTATTTCTCAAAGAACTTCCGCCAATAGGCCTCGTCGCGGTCCTGATCGAGCACAACGGTCGCGATCACACCCTTACGGGCTTTCATCAGCAGCCGCCGCATCATCGCATCAGGATCGGTCACGCTGTCGAACACGCGGATGGCCGCCTGCATGTCGGATTGAGGCTCGTCCGGCATATCGTCCCACATATTGATGCGGTCGATCTGCGAAAATGCGTCAGAGTATTTGTTGGAATGCTCGCGAATGAAATCAAACAGCGACTGAAACTCAGGCGTGACCGGACGGCGCTTGCGACCGAGCGACGGCAGCGACTCGCGGACCATGCTCAGCGGCACCGCTTCCCCATAGACCATGACGCCCGGCTGCTCAGTGTGGCTCGTCACCTTGAAATGCGCGCCGAGCTTTTCGAGCCAAAACGCCGACGGCTTCACAAGCAAATGTGCGTTCCGGCCATCGGGCAGGAGTTTGCCGGCGGGCCTCGTGGCGATCGAGAAAAAGAGCTTGCGTTTCGTCACCCGCGCCAGGTCGCGCAATACCGCGTTCAGATGCACCGGCTCGATGTGTTCCAGAACGTCAGTGCAGACGACGAGATCGGCCGGCTCCGGCGTTGCCTCTTTGCCAGTGATGGCCGGGTCATATTCCGCGATCGGGAAATCCGGCAGCCGCGCCTTCAATTCGCCCTTGCCGCAGCCATAGTCGAGAACGGTATCGTGGCGGTCGTCGTTGACGAGGCGCGCAACATGGTCGATCCACATCTTTGACGATCGGCCATAGTCGTCGCGGCTCTCATGCAAGAGGCGATTCTGCTCGCGATAGGTTTCCGAGATTACCGGCATGAATCCCCTCTGAGATAGGGTGTGCCGAACTTCTCAATGAAATTCGAAGGCTTGACGCAGGTCTCCCACGTCGACGGCCGTCCAGCGACATAGCCGTCGGCCGCCAGCCAGGCGCGACGCTCGTCGAGCCATTCCTGCGCATAGGGCACATTAACGAAATCGCCGCCAAACCAAGGCCCGCCGTTCGTGTAATGCACAAGCGCCGGATCCTCGACGCCCTCAGTGATGCCGACGAGATAGTTCCAACGCGGTGACAGTTCGCCGATCTCGTCATCGTTCAGCCAGCAGAAGCGATGCAGATCGCGCCCCGGCACACTGTTGACCATTTCGACGGTCAGAGACCGATTGGACGGATGCTCAGTGTTGAACAGCATCACGCTCGACCAGTTTTTCCGCGCATACCGGGTCTGCTCTTGCCCGTCCATTTTGGTATCGCTGGCGGGCTGATACTGATGCTTGACGCACATGACCGCCTTCGACGGATCGGCAAATCGGAACAGATCGGTCAAGTCATCGAGCGCCAGCACATCGCAATCCATGAATAGCGCCCAGCCGGACGGCGCCAGGATCGGCGTCAGGAACCGCGAGATCGCAAATTCCGTGCTCATCGGCGCCTCTGAGATATCGTCCCAGAGCTTGCCCTCTTTCAGCGACGTCGGCCGGGTATAGAGACCAGCGCGACGCAGTTCGCTCAAGTCCAGCGGATTGATCGGCATGCCATGCGTATGATGGCGCAGCGAATGCCGGCAGACGGCAAATGCTTCGCTCTCGCGCGGGTCATATCCAATCCAGATCGAGTTCGTCACTGAACGCCCCCGATGTCGCGACTCAATTCTTTGTAAAGATCACCCAAGCGGTCGCAGATCATCGCTTTCAGCGTCGGCGCCGCATCGGCATCGTTTTCGAGAAGCTCCCGATAGTATACGATCCGCGTGCGCACAGTTGCGCGGTGCCTTGCGATTCTCGTGTTTTCGGCGCATGTCGCCGCTTTGACATCGGCGCGAATATCGGCATCAGCCTCGCGGTCTCGTGCCTTTTCAAAATCTCGCTGCCATTGTGTTTGATCCATAGGGTGCCTCCTAAGTTCGGGTTAAGAGAGCGGCCCAGAGAGCCGCCCTCGATCGCGTCAGGAAACCCGTTAGACGGGACCGCCCTGGAATTTCGGATACTGCAAGAGCACCGAGAGCAGGCCGTTCGCCGCCTGCGTTGCCAGAGCCGTGATGCCGTCAACCTGCGACGATGCCGACTGACCAGCGATGACGCCGATCAGATGGCCGTTGGTGCCCATCGAGAGATAGCCGCCGAGCGCCGTGACAGATGCCGACACGGCCGCAATGGCCTTGCCGTAAATCTGGCACCACGCGAACGACGTGCCCGATGCGGTTTGCGTCGCATCGACGGCCGAGCCGGAGAGCACCAAGATGCCGACACGGCCGCCGAACAACGTCGACGGTTGCGCCGTGCCGAGCGTCGCCACGCCATCACCATCAATGGTGAAAGCGAGGCCGTTGGTCAGCGTCTGCCCGCTGGCGAGCTGTACCGAGATATATTCCCGGCTGTCGCCATTGGGGCCGACCGATGATGCAAGCGCGCCAGGTCCAGGGATCTTGCCACGCTTGAAATCCGCCTTCGAAAAGATGCGGTTGAGCTGAATGCCTGCGTTGATCATTGTGGCCCCCTTAATTGGACGATGTGAGAACGCCCTGCAGGAACAGGTTCGACGCGCAAAGATTGCCCGCGAACCCGATAAACCTGACAGTGGCATCCTGATTGACGGGAACGCGCTCCGGTCCCATCGGCATGAAATTACGATCCGGATGCGGACGCAGATAAATATAGTCCGTATTCAGAGCGTAGACCGTTTTTGTGGGGCAATAGCCGTTGTCGAGAACGAAATCGGCAACGCCGCCGACGCCGTAATATTTCAGCGACGTGAAGCCATAACCGGCCATGTCCGTGTTCGTGATGCGCTGCTGCGGCTGCAGGCTTTCGAGATAAGCCTGATAACCGATCGCATCAGCGACATAGAGGTCCGGCTTATCGCTGCCACGTGTGCAAGCGATCGAGAGACCGTTGAGCGCCTGCAAGAATGCAGACGGGCTCGACGCCGCAATGTTGACGCCAGCGCTCATCGCAACGGTTTTCGCCTGGTTTTGCCAGAACGTGTTCGTTGCGCGATCGATGCCGCCGACAACGCCGGAGGTCGGTGATGCCACGATAAACAGGCCGAGACCGTGCATCTGCTTGCCGCCGAACCCGGTGCCGTCCGAGTAAGCCGCCTGGCCGACCATATCCATCAGCGACTTTTCAGAGTTTTTCAGGCGCGACGCTACAAGGTCGATCACCTGGCTTTCGCCCTGGTTTTTCAGCTTTTCCATGCCCGACCAGACGCACGGCACATAAGCCTGTTTCCAGTCGTATTCGGCAGCGCTGAACGGCTCATGCAGGTTCGTGTTGAGCTGATCCATGCCGGCATACCAGCCGCCGTTCGGATTGAGAGAAACCTCGAGTTCCTGAACGATCGTGCGACCGCCGTCGGCGGGCTTGATCTTGCCCTTACGACGCAGCCGATCGAGAAACGCGACCGACTTCGTTGCGTTGTCTGCCAGCTTGCCGGAACGGCTTCGCTGAGTGGTTGTGACAATATCGTCGAAATCTGGATTGGCGGGCATGTCCCCTGCCTCCTATGATTGAGCTAACGTTGCGCAAGAAGCCGGTACGCATTGCGCGCAGCGGCCTCGATATCATCCCCTTCGTCCTCATCCTCAGCCTGCTGAACCACAGTGCCGGGGATGCGGGATCCGGAGATCGAGCGAGACGCGGCTTTTGCTTTCGCAACCTTGTCCTGCTCCGCTTTCCGCTTCGCCTCGTCCTGCTCCGTGAGTCGCTGTTCGATAAGCGCCTCGTGGACCGCAGGATTCATGCGGGCGGCCATGTCGTATGCAGTCTTCAAATCGGCCGTCAGATCGCCGGTCCTCTGAACCATCCCGTTCTCTAGGAGCTGGACGATCTGCCCCTCGAGATCGGGATAAAACTTGTTCGCAGGATCAGACGCGAACGCTTCGACGACTTCCCCGACCGACTGCAAATGAGCGTTTCGATCCGCTTCCGTTCGGGTCGTTTGATACGTCCGCAACTCACTGAGTTGAGACATGATTGGCTCGAGCATCGGTTTCATCAGCTCAGCCAGGGGATCGGCTTCCTGTTGCGGCTGGCCCGAAGGCTGTCCCGAAACCGGAGCACCGAACTTTTGCGCAAGGTTCGCGAACAATGTCGCCGCCTGCTTTTGATCCAATCCGTAATTCTGCGCGATATGCGCGAGGCCCGCTCCAATGTCCTTATTGAGCAGGTTTTCGACGCGGATCGTGCGATCGATGTAATCCTTAATCGTCGTGTTGTGCGACTTCGCCATGTCGGCGTAAGGCTTCAAATCCTTATAGTCGCGCAACGCCGCAAGGCCGGTCTGCATCTCGCTTTCGCGCTTCGCAATGTCAGCGCGAACGTGCTCCGGAAGCCGTTCCCATTCGGCTTTCGTCTTAATCGAGAAGGATGGCGGCGGCGCTGCTTTCACCGCTTCCGGTGCCGCTTCCGCGTTCGGCGCAGCCTCCGGCTCTTTCACCGCTTCCGGTTTCTTGTCCGTCGTCTTCGTTGTCGGTTGCGTGCCGTTCGGATCAGGATGCAGCGGCGCGGTTTTTGATGGCGGCGTGCCCTTCACAAAGCGTTTCGTGACCGGATCGCGTGCCCGTTCCGCCCCGCTATCGGCAGGCGCGTCGACGGGATCTGCGGCTGGCGCAGGCTCGTTTTTCGGTGCCGGCGTGTCCTGCTCATCGTCGACGAATGAGCGTTCCATCACATCCTTATAAGCCGCCACTACATCGTCGCGCGTGTCGTCAACGCGCCACGGACTTTCGATCGTACCGTCGCGATTCATTTGCTTTTCGCCTTTGCAATGGACTGTTTCACGTCCTGAACGATGTCAGCGACATGGGCCTTTTCGTCGTATTTTGGTGCTGTGTATTTGCTCAGATCGCTGTTGCCGACGATCTCGCAGCCGCCAGCTTTGATGCTGGCCTCATAGGCGCGCTTGGAAGTGTAGGTTTTGCCGTCGAGCATCGACCGCATCTCAGTGCAGTCGGAAATGATATGAGGCAACGGCACTTCGTCAGAGCGACGCGAGCGCGCCGCTTCTGCAAGCGCGCGTTTACGCAGGACAACCTCGCGAGGCTCCCACGTATCCGTTTCATTGTCCCAGAGATATGACGTCACTGCGGTTCGCCCGTTGGCTTGAAGTCACCGAGCAGCTTTGCTGCGTGGTGCCTCGCCTGAGCAGTGGCGTCGATGTTCTGATGCCTCAATTCGAGACTTGCGTCAAGATCCTGTTTTCGTTTTTCGAGGCCCGCATCGATTTGTTGTTTATTGGACGCAAGCTGAGCATCGGTTGCGTCGCGTCGCGCTTCATTCTGCACGCGCGCACCTTCGATCTGTTGCTTGCCCTTCTCAATTTCGATGCGCGGATCAGGCGGCGGCGGCTGGCTCATCTTTTCGATCAGCCGTTTCGTCGCTTTCGCAAAACCTTGCTCCAACGATTCCTCGATCGAGCGCCCGGCATGGAATCCGCGCACCGTATACATGAGCATTTCGCCCATTGCCGGAGCGAGGTCCGGCGCTTGCGCAGCGGCCATCACCACCTTTTCAAGATACGGGCCGACCGTGTTCAGCAATTCCATGCGGCTCGCCTTTTCGGCATTCTCGTCAGGCTGGACCGTCGAGTCCGTCTCAATGTCGATGCGGAAATCGCGAAGCCTGTTGTTGCGCAGCAGAGCCATGTGGCGATCGTCGAAAACGTTCTCTGAATCGTCCATCGCAGCCGCTGTCGGCGGCATCATCCCAGGCATCACACCAGCCTGAGCCCCAGGCGAAACGCCTTGCAGCATCGGCATTTGAGGCCCGCCAACACCGGGCAAAGCACCAGCCGGCGCACCAAGCATCGGCTGCATCATCTGCGGCTGCTGAGGCACATATTTGAACCCGGTAATCTCTGCGATCGATTCCGGTTCGAACTTCTCTGCAATCACTTCCGCCACGAGCCGCGCAATGTCCCGCGTAAAGCGGGCAATGTCGCCCTGCGTATTGCGCAGCCGCCGCGTTCCGGTCTGGGCTTTCAGTTCCTGCGCGCCAAGCGTCTCATTGGGATCGGACTGGCCGCGCAGAATGTCGGAAATGCCCGTCGCCTGAAACACGTCCTGAATGAGTTTATCGCGGGCCTCGATCGCGCTCGTGAGAGCTTTCACAACCTGATCGATCGGAAGCCACTCGATCATTTTGGCGACGCCGCCGCGATCACTCCATTCCTGCCAGCTCTCAACGGTCTGGACCATTTCGCGATTACCTTTGTCGCGAATAGCTTCCTCGATCGCATCCGTCACGCCAGACGGCGCTCCCGGTATGAAGGCCTTCACCGTCAGCCATTCCGTCAGATGGCCGATCTTGTCCGTCAGGTCGTTGATATCTTTCGCCTGATCCCGGTAGTAGCGATAATCCGGAACCGGAATCAGTTCCTTTGACGTCTTCGTGGCATAGGTCGGCTCAGGACATGGAAAGAAGCCCGCGAAGTCGATCGGCGGTTCGCCGGTATCAAGAAACGTCTTCTGCCCCTCAGCCATCCATGAGACGCGACGGCGCTGGCGGTCCCAAATCTCGTATATTTTGCAGCGGTTTTCCGGCTCATCCGTTGCCGATCCTGAGCCGAATGCCGGCGTCTTCGCGCTATAGCTCAGGCTCGCAGCCGCCTTGCCGCCAAAGCGTTCAGCAACCTCGTCGCGCGTCTTGTAGTTGATGCGCCAGACGAGCCAGACGTCCGTCCATGTCCGGCAGATGTTGTGCCCGAAATCTTTCCAATGCACATAGTCGACGCACACGCGCTCGCCTGCGAAACGCTCATGCTTGATCACGTCGCCCGTCTCATTGTCGAGCGTGCCCTTCTCGTCGTCATAGGTCTCGATCGTCGCCTCATAGCGAACCCAGGCCTGCCCACGGCCCGGGATCAGCCGATCGTCGCGCACCATGCGGAACGTCTCGTCGACGTTGTAAAGCTCGAGCGTCGTGTTCGATGCGCGCTCTAAAAGCTCAGCCGTCACACGGCCGATCGAGTCCCGGTCCTTATACCGGCGCGAGCAGAGAACCGTCGGCGCCTTGGCATAAACGGCCGGTTTCATCACTTCGACGTTGGCCCAGAGCAGCGCGAATTTGCGCCGGCCACTGGCCTGAGCTCGCGCCGCGTCGAGATAGATTGACTCGATCTCGTCGCCTTCCTGATACCAGTCGGACGTCGCGCGATTATATTTCTCGATCTCTCGCCAATAGAGAGAGGCCGTCGGATCGATCGTCTGTTCTGCCGCTGCCGCCTTTTTTTTCTTGGCGGTTGCGCCAGTGTCCATCTGCGCCAGAGCCTGACGGGACTCGTCGTCGGACGTGCCGCCAGTGCCGTAAAGATTTGCGTTCGTTTGTGCCATTGGCTTAATCCCATTTTCTCTGCGGCTTGGAATGACGCAGCAAGTCGTTGACGGTCAGAGGCGGAACTTCGACGCGGGTCAGTTTCGGCTTGTTCTCGACGGGTTTCGGGAAGTCGACCGCGACGGCCATATGTCCAAGCGCATCGGCGCCGTGGCTGGCCCAGTCATGTTTCGCTGTTTTGCGGAACACGCGGTTGACTTGATCCCATTCCTGTTTGTAGGAGCGCGCCGCCTCGAGGCCCTTGGCGCAGCGTTTTTCGTCGATCCACGTCACGTATTGGCCGCCGTCGCCCTTTTGGCTCAGCAGCCTGCGCACGGCGTTGACGCGGTCGATCGGCTTATGGTCCGGCACAAGGCGCGGGTTGCGACCGAGCGCGATCAGTGTCTGAATGCGAGTCCGGCCGCCAGGTGCTCCCGGCTCGCGCTGTTTCGCATCGTGCGGAACCCAGTCGATGCCGCCCTTGTAACCGCGCTCATTGAGCCAATCGACGTAATAGTCGAAGCCGTGCCCAGAGCTTTCGCAGTAATCCAGCAGATGCAGCCAGCCGGGACCGGACTGGAAAATCCAGATCGCCATAGGATCGTCCATGCCGATATCCCAGGCGCAATCGATGCGATAGCCTTTGATCGGGTCGAGTTCGCAGACGTTGCCGGCGTTCTCGAGCCGACCGATCTCTTTGCCCCAGTAGGCGCCGAGAATGGCCGCCTGGAATGAGCAGAACCATTCCTGCTCGATCAGTGCGTCGCCCGCTTCCTCGCCAAAGAGAGCCCGGTATTCACGGCGTTGCGCTTCGACGTCAGCCAGCGTGACGTTCGGCTCGATGCCAGCCTCACGACAGAGCCGCATCGAATCCTCGATCGTCTGAACGTCCCAATACCAATTCGGGTCTGTGCGGGCCATTTCGAGCATCTGATGGGCATGGTTGCGCCCCTCCGGCGTCGTGATCGCCAGAGCCCAGCCTTTGTTTTCGACGAGGATCGGTGCCAGGTAGGCCCAGGCGGCCGGATGGCCCTTTGCCCACTCAGAGAGAACGATTCCGGCCGGCGGCGTTCCTACCAAGCTCTGAAAGTTATCCGAGCCGACAACCTGCCAAGTCGCGCCCCACTTGAAGCGGATAAACATGGAATTGTCGTTGTAATTCGAGCGCCATTCCTCGGGGAAAGCCTCATCGATGCGGCGGCGGCCAGTGTGCGGATTGACGGCATTCCAGATGGCTTTGCGGCCCTGCTCATACTCCGGCAGCATGTGCCAATACGTTGCCGGACGGACAACGCCAGCCTTGCCCATGAGATTGAGCGCAACCTCATCCTTACCCCAGCGACGATGCGCGATCTCAATGGCGCGCTTGCTCGTCCCGTCGAACATTTTCGTTTCAGGATCGTTGAAATAGTTCCAGAGCCGCTGCTGATACGGCCGTGGCGTCCAGCCGTTCGCAGGCATCTGGACTCTCACCGCACAAACTCCACTTTGAGCGTCCCGCCGTCAGGATCCGTCAAAGCGATCTTGTCGCCATAGATTTTCGGCAGGCATTTCGAGAGCAGCCATTTGCGGGTATCGACGCGCAGTCTCGAGCGGGCAACGGCCTCAGCGTTGAACTTCTGGGCGGGCTTGCCGTCGCTGTCCTGCGTATCGATCCAATCGCTCGAGGCCTCATCAGCCACGTCGAGCGTCTCGTCGGCCATCGTGTGATAGCCGATCAGCCGGGCTCTTGCGTATTGGTCGAAAAACGGATGCTCGTTATCGAGCGCCCAGCCTAGCACTGTGTTGTGCGCCGGCAGGCTGTCATCAGCCTTGCAGATCGACGTCAGGGTTTTGCCCTGAGAGAGCAGCCTGCAGATCAAATCCCCCAGCTCCGGCGTATAGGCCGACGGTCGGCCGCGTTTCGGTGCTGTCGTTTCGGGGATCGACGCGGACTCTATAACAGTTTTTTTGGTTTTTGCCTTCTGCTTTTTCGCAGCGGGCTTTCTAGGCCGTGCCATTGTCAAGATCCCCTCTCAATCCGAGAGCCTTGGCAAAGGCGCGAGCAGAGTCGGCGGCGATCGATCCCGGGCCTGCGCTTTCAAGGTAGGCGTGAATCTGTCCGGCGAAGACGACGGCCGTGACGCCGGTTGCGCGGGCATCGTCCCAGTAGCTGATCTGCCAGGCGTCCTGCATCGGGACGTTGTTGATGCGTTCGGTGCGAATGTATTTCAGCGCCGGGGAAAACTGCTCTGCGAAGGCTTTCGCGATTTTTTCGTTCTCTGTCATGTTGAAATAGGGGAAACCGTTCACTCCCAAGCGCCGGCCACTGCTCAGGTTGCTCTGCGTGAATGGGTGCTCCGGTTTCCCCCTCCCTCAACCCGCCGACATGGCGGTAAACTGAAATTGCTGTTGCGGGATCGCGTGGCCGTTCGCCATTGAGCGCCGGGTCGGCGGTTCCCATGCCTCGACGGCCGGTGCCGCGAAGTCATGCCAGCCGGTCATGATGCCCAGGTGATAGGTCAGCTCCCGCTTTGACATGCCGGCGCGCAGTTTCACCTGCTTGATCCGGCCGCCGACGATGATGATCAGCGAACCGCCGGGCTGCCAAAGCCAAGAGCCTCGCGAAAAGCCAAGGCATGCAAGGTGACGATCGACCGCTTTTTTTATGTCGTTGCGCTTCATGGTCTCATATCTTTGCGAACTGTCCGGCCGGGCGGCATTGCCAGCGGCCGATCGTGAAATTTGGATGCTTGTTTCGCCAGTCCGCGAGCGGCTGCTGCCCCTGCGTCTGGCAGGTGATCAGCGAGACGTCGGAAAAGAGCAGCGTTTTCTCAAAGCAACGGGCGCCCTGAACGATGCTGCATGCGGTGAATGCCAATTCGATCACTGAGCGCGCCTCCGAGTTGACCAGCTTTCCGGAAGCGTCAGGCTTTCCAGACGTTCGATGCGTTTCTCTGCGGACTTCGAATGATCATCGATCAGCGCAATGTCTTTTTGGCTCGACTGCGCCGCGAGGTAGAGGATGCCGCTGCAAACGATGCCGAACAGAATGCCGAGATCCTTGACGATGGTGATCGTGCTGGCGCCGAATTTTGGCTGCGCATCGTGTTTCGTGACGGCGGTAATGATCGTGTCGAGCTTGGTGTCGTGGCCGTCGAGTTTCGTTTCGACGTGCCCCATGCGCGTGTTCAGCGAACTGAGCTGGGTATCGTGCTGCTGGATTTGCCTATGCAGATCTGTCGTCTCTGACATGCCGCCCGATCCCGTTTCCATCTGTCGTGTCGATCCCTACTGATCGGCCCGGCATGACGTCGAAGGGCGGCTTGTGACCGCCCCCCGGCGCATCACATGACCATTTCCACTGTTGGACGCTGTTGCACCTTGACCGGCAGCGGAATGATCTGCGCCGACGGTCGACCGCCCTTACGCTTTTCGAATTTGACGCCGGTCAATTTGGAATGCGATTTGCCCCGCGTGACGTTGACGATCGTCTGCGGGACAACGCGGAACCGATGTGCCAAGGCGGTGATGCTGACGAGATCGCGCTGATGCAGCACAACGATCTCGAGAACTTCCGATTTCGTCAGCCGATGATTGAGTCGCTTCTCAGCGATGGCGTCGGCCATGTTCTCGGTCGGCGTGCCCGGCCGCAGATGTTTGGGGTTGCAGCAGGCTTTTGAGCATCCCCGGGCATGCAGGATATGCTTGCCCTTTGGAACCTTGCGGCCGTTCGCCAGCTCCCAGGCGACGACGTGCGCCGTGCGCATCGTTTTCTCGCCAGTGATCGGGCTCGTGTCGGAAAACTGGCCGTAGCCGTTGCATTGCGTGATGCTGCCAAGCCAGGGATGGCAGGCATTGACGCCGGCCGACGTGTCGACTTTTTGCGTGAACCTCTCTGCCCTCGTCAGCTTGGCTTTGCCCGTCGACTGTTTCCGAAACAGGTCGATGACGACGGCAGATTTGATTTGCGGATCTTTCGGCGCTTGAAGCGCCAGCGTTTTCGGGATTCTCATGTCTTCTCTCTCGAAACCCTGCGGGAACAGGGACGCTGCACGCGCAGTCCAAAGAGAGCACCGGGCCACCCTCCCCCTTGCGCATGTTTCGGGCTGGGGAACTTGGCCTGGGGAGGCACCGCCCCCGAAGCGGTGTTATTCCTCCCCGGCCAACAGCGCCGAGAGACGTGCGCCGCCTGTCATGTGTCCGCTCGCCAGAACCCCACTTGACAGGCCGGTGTCGTCGATGTACGAATTGGGTGCGTACTCATGCGCCCCACGGTTTCACCGCCAACACTGGCTGGAACATTATCAGAACTGCGAGCCAAAGCAAGGCTGCGCAGCCTTTTTTTGTGCGCATTTCAATGGCTTAGCTCCTTTAAGCGCTCGCAACGCATTGATATATCTAACTAATCCTTAAATCGCGACAATTCGTCGCGGATGTGGAAACCGGCTTGTTTGACGGTTGTTTTTGTGATTACGCGCGGGGTGAATCACCGACTGCTGACAAAGTGATTCGCGCGACTGGTCGGCTCTATCCCGACGGGTCCGGTCAAAGCCGACGGGTTTCACCCGACCGCTTCCCTCATCAAACGCCACGTTTCACGGCCTGCGGCGGTTTCCAGGCCTGTTTTCATGCGCAAAAAAAGCCCCCGGCTGATCGGAGGCTTTGAAGTGACTGGGCAGGTTGTATCAACTCAACTTTCGACCGCGAAAAATTCGAGGATTTGATTGGTCAGATCCTCGGTCTCGCTTTCGACTTCAAGGCCGTCGTCGAGCAGATCACGCATGACGCTGGCCTTAAAGCGGAAGTCTGAGAACCGCTCGATCGGCGCGTTCATCAGGGCTGTCACGGCATCATGCTCGCGGTCATGGGCGGTCTCATAGGCCGTCCAAGCCGCATTCTCGCCGCTAGCGTCCATCGCGTGATCAACTGCGGCCTTGTGCTCGCGAGCGACCGGCAGCGCCTTGTGCGCATATTCGATCGCATCATGAATGACGTGCCACTTTCGTTCGGGCACCGGCTGGCTGTGCTCCCCGATAAACTTCTCGAGCGCCGTAACGTCGAAATACCGGCGCAGCGGCTTGTTCGGGTCTCTCTCAGGGACAACGCACACCGCAATATCGTTCCAGTAGGACATAGCTTGAACCGGAACGATCAGTTCGGCCGGTACCGGCGGCGTCATTTTCACACGGCGCCCACTGGCGACGATATGGGCCTCCATCGCTTCAGCGCAGATGGCTCTCGCCTTTTGATATTCTGCATAACGGATGGCGCAGGTTGTCTGTTCGCTGGCGATGACCGTCGACGAGAGAGCGACACTGGCGGCGGTCGCGGCGGCGGCTTTCATGGCGTTGCGGCGCGTCGTGACGCCAGCAAGTTGCGGGTATGGTCCAATACGAGGCATGGGTGCGGTCCTTAAAATCGGGGTTGGCGGGCGGCGCTTAATGCTTGATCCCAGTCAGGATCTCGCTGATGCGCGCGATTGCGCGGGCCTCGAAATTGTCGGCCATTTCGCCAAGCTCATCGTTGGAATCCCAACAGCGCAGCCGCCAGAGAACGACGACATTGCCGAGCGTTTCCAGTGACGGATGCTCGATCGCGAAGTCGCAGTATTCGCGAAACAGCGCCTCGTAAGCGTCGCCTAGCACTTCGTCTTCGAGCATGACGCGCTCGTATTCCGGAGCCGCTGGCGATGTGTTCCCGCTGATTGCGCCGTGCTGACGCCAGAGGCGTTCGGCGGCGATCGCCCTGTCGAAAAGGGGTGATTGATCGGCCGCAAAGCTCTGCGGTGTGATATTGATCTCGTTAGCCTGTAACATTGGGTCATATCCTCTGTTCGGGTTAGGCCCATGTCGGTGTTCGTGCACTGGCATGGGCTGCTTGACATTGCTTAATGATGCTGTTATACGCTAGTTATTGTTCAACGTCAACTAGCAAAGATTATCAAATGTCAGAAATCGAACGAAAGAGCGAAAGTGTGGGATTGCGGTTGCGCCCGTCGCTCAAGAAAGCTCTGGACAAGCTGGCCGCTGCCGATCGTCGGCCGCTGGCGACTTACATCGAGTTGGCGTTAGAGGCGCACGTTGAGGCGCAGGGCTCAGGGCGCAAAAAATGACAGTTGAACAGGCTGCCGCTTACATTGCGGAACATTATCCAGCCGGCGGTTTCATCGCGTTGGAAACCGTTGAGGATCTTCTAGGGTGCAGCGGGACCGAGTTGGCGGTTGGGGTCGAATTTCTTACGATCGAGATCGCACAACAGTTCGGGCTTTTTCTTGTCCCTGATCTCGATAGGGGGTTTTTCGTCGAAAGCGCAGCGGGTCGCGATCTTGATATCGCGAAAAAGCAAGCCAGGATCCGCAGGCAAATTGGGATCAAGGCGAATTAGGTTCCCGCCGGGACGGGAACAATCGCGCGTCAGTTCCTGTCAGGGCGGGAAGTCGTCGGCCGTGTTCCCGTCACCGCAGGAACTGCCATCAAAAGGGAATGCAGTCGTCGATAGGCTCGTCGCGTTCGCCCGTAATTTCTACATGAGCCGGAGCGTCATCCGTAGGAATTGCGGCGTCGTTTTTTGCCGGAAATGATTGCCGGTAATTGTTTCCGGTATTGGCTGCCGGCGAAAGCATCACATCCCAAATCTCGCCGCCATCCTCTGAGACTTCGCGCGATTTGAGCAGCGCCACCTTGGCGCCGCCGATGCGGCCGACGAAATAGTCGTTGCCGGATTTGCTCGTTTTTCGATAGAGCCGCGCCAGGCGGATATTTGCAGACGTGTCGAATGCCATTTTCGGTGTCCTATTGTTGCGATGATATTCCTGCATTGGTTACGCGGGACGCTCTTCGACTTGAAATCATTACAAAAAACGCGATTTTTATTTGCTGCTCTCTTTATTGTTGTGTTTCGGAAAGTGCCCTGCCGGGCGGGCAAAAAAGTGCCCGGTATACAGGGCATGCCCCGCGGGCCGGGCAGTTTCGTTACCTATGGGATCCACGTCAGAAAAAATGCGAAATCGCTTTTCTTTTTTTTTGAAAATCCTAAGCCAGTTTCGAGATCCGATAAGTGACGTTGCCGCTGGCCGTTCGGGCGCTTGCGCTTGTTTATCTTGCGCGGTCGCTTAGGGCTCCGCGCATTTGTGAAGTGCGGCACTGTCAGCCCAAGGTCTAATGGCATCCAAAACTTTCATCCCCTCCGTCGTCGAGTTCGAGGCGTAAGCCGCTGAACTGTAGTTGCTGTTTCCCCATAGCTTCGCCTCCGCTACCTCCCCTCCCCTCTTTTGGGTCGGAACGTCTGACCAGCGGCGGCCAGACTTGAAGGCGACGATGTTTCAGCGACGTTTACCCGGCATAGGACGTTGCGATCGTCTGCAACTCTCGGCATCCCCGGTGCCGCTCCCCACGCATTACAGGGGCTGGGGTTCGTTGTGCTCCGCTCGGAATACGCATTACAAAACGCCGACAAAACTTCCGGTCGGACCGCTTCAAGATCTTGCGATCCCTGGCGGCGGATATGCCCTCAGCTCGTCGAAGCCTTCGGGCGGGTCGGAGGCCGGATTTACCCGTGAAGTTCCCCCGTCGCGATCGTCGGTTTTGTGATTGGGTTCCGACAACCCCTGAGCCCTGATCAACGTCGCATTCTGGGAGCTAAAGTCGAATGCGGCATACGAAGGGGAACAGTTCTCAATCCCACCCCCTCGATCGTAACGGCCGCTCGGTCAACTCACTGAGTTGGGCGGTCGCCCCCACGCATAGGCTACAAGCGCTTGCGCGCGAGCCGCTGGCCAGAGGCGATCAAGGGAAAAGTCTCGGTTTTGTTGACGAATCCGCTGATTCGTGATACCGATGATTTCGCAATGGTCTGTTCTGGCGAACGGATATTGTTTTTCTCTCGATCTCCTTAGTCCTGACGGGAATCTCGACTGGGGAACAAACACGGATCTGGCGGCGGGAACCGCTTCGATCTACGCAACTGAGAACACGAGTACCGGACTCAGACAAAACAGAAGCCGCTCAGGGGACGCCCTGGCGGCTTTTTTCATTTCAGATGGGATAGGGCTCAAATACGTGGCCCTCAGCGACGGCCTGCATCAGCAAGCGCGTATCGCGCTGCGGAACGCATTTCTCGCCATCGGGCCGACGGCCTTCCCTCAAGTAACGCACCATGATTTGCGACAAGCCAAGCAGAATAGAGGCCTGACGATCGTCAAGATCGTTGGCATCCATCCAAGCAGCGAACGCAGTCGTGGCGTGTGTTTCCATCGTCCGTCGACAATACTCAAAGATTGAGAACTTGCCAAGACGATAATTTGATATATGGTTAACGGTTTTGATCACGTTTTCGTGAATAGCGCCCTCGTCCGCTCCCTCCAATCCCCTGAAAACCTCACTTCACTGGGCCTCTGCATCCAGGAAAGAGGCTCTATGTCGATGGGTTGTGGATTCCTGTTCGCGCCGTAGACTCGCGGGGTTTGCCGAAAGATCGGCGGAAGTTCTACCGGAATTAGGCGCGGAAGTTCGCGAAAAGCGTAACGATTACAGGCTTGCTGGACCACAACTCTGCCAGAACTGTGCCAGAGCCGTGCTAGACTTCTGGTTACTGCGATGATGTTCAGCGCCTCGAGGATCTTGATCCCCTTTGCTACTGAGGCGCGGCAGAGCCCTGTCCGCTTCATGATCGCGGTATAACTCGGGTTGCATCGACCGTTCTGCGAATTGTGGAAACCGAACAGCAGAGCTTTGAGCACCGCGACACCGACGAGCGTCACGTTGCCATTGCGGCCTCCCCGGCGCTTCGTGGCGCGTTCGAAGGCCTCGACGGTATGCAGCAGCCTTGCCTTGCGGTTGCGGTCAAGAGGCGCGTAGCCGGCGCGATCGTCCATAAGGAAGCGCGCGGCATTCGCCCGATAAGTGGGGCGCATGACGTTCTCCAATCATGACCGATGGCAGGGCGCAGTTTCCCGTTTACAGAACCCGCCGAATCAGCGCATGAAAGAAGCCGCCAAGCACTCTTTCTGAGCCGATCCCCGGTTTCTGCATCGCCCCGCCATCGAGCGGGGTTTTTGCATTCTGGGAACTCACGCAACTATCAACACGACTTGCACAGGTTACGCACACGGCACCCTAGCCCGATTCTCGCGAGAGCGATCAGCAGGGCAAACAAAGGGCAAGCAAAGGGCAAACAAAATCCCCTGAAATCATTGGGGAACTCGCGCGCCGTCATGGCGCACGTTTTCAAAAAGGGCACGCTCAGGGCAAATGGCCCTCAGCCGTTGACGACACGCAATGCCGGCGCCGAATTGTCGGCGTAGGCTTCAATCAAACGCGCATCGAGGTACTGGATCCGGCCGCCGATGTTCTGCTTAGGCCAGGGCACATCGGTTCCGAACTTCTGCCGCGTCATCGGCTCGAATTTATTGTCGATGCACCAGCGATGATACGCGATATAAATTTGATCTCCGGCGACACGCTGGCCGCCGACCGGCAGCACCGCCTCTTTGAAGAACCGGGCGCGGACTTGGTTCGGCGTGTCGACCATCGGCACGAGCCGGACGGGCTCATGCGGACCTACCCCCGCCGACATGTCGCTGTTTTCGACTTTGGGCGACACGTTCTCGCGACGTGTCGCTGATGTATGGAATGCGAGCCAGAAACCGACGCCAGAGCCGAACTCAATGCAGAGCGCCCACCACATGCCGCTGATGAGCTGGATGATCTCGAGCGGGATGCCGGTCAAGGCGTGCAGGCTCTGCGATTGCGGGTCGGCCTCTTTGAGAGCGGTTTTGACGTCGACCTTTTTCAGAGCCGCGCGAGCCTTGGCAATGCGCTCGTCAGCGGTCCTGGCTTGATCGGTCAGAGCCTTCTGCTGCTGCGCCGTGGCAAGGCTTGTCAGAGCGGTGCGCTCGTCGGCCTCTCGATCGCGGCAGTTCGGGCCACGGCCGCCACGCTTCGAACCGCACTCGTCCTCTTTCTGTTGCTTGGCCGTTGTGACCGCCTGCTCTGCCGCGTCGACGCCATCCTGCTCGGTCGGCGTAAAGGCCGGAATGCGGTCGCGGGCTTGCTGAGCCCTCTGCAGTTCTGTTTTGGCGTCCGTCAACGCGGTGCTGGCCGCTTTCTGCGTTGAGAACTTCTCTGCCAGCGTCGTCGCGTTGAGGCCGAACGCGCACCAAAGAGAAAACCCGGTCAGCATCGCAAAGCCGATCCATGCGGCACGACGAGGCCCCGGCCCAGCCCGGGATCCGATGACGGGAAGCATCGTCTTCATGACGTCGAAAGCGACGGCGCCCCAGCCGAAATAAATCTGCGCCTGGACGTCTGGCGTGCGGGTCAGCCCGAACTCAAAGGCGAAATAACAGCTCGCTATGACACACCCGATGGCGGGAATGCCGACGATGATTCGAATAATTCCCTCGATCCACCGCATTGTATGTCGAATTTATGAGGCTCATAAGACGCTCTTCGGGTTGTGCAAGAGGCTCATATGACAACCATTAGAACCCCTCATGCTGCCCTCATAAGTCCTATTTAGCCCTCATAACCCCTCATTTTGCTGGCTTTCGCCCCGGTTGCATTGACAGTTCACGAAAACGTTACTATGATAGGTGCTAACTTAGCTTGCTAACATAACTCTATCATGCTAACTTAGCTTATAGCATGCTGTCATAGCATTTTCAAGGGTGGGCGCCGCCATGAAGGTTTGGTCGCTTGTGAGTCAAAAAGGCGGATCGGGTAAGAGCACCCTTTCCGTTCAACTTGCCGTGCTCGCTTCCCAGAACGGCGAGAAAGCGATCGTCGTCGATCTCGATCCCCAGGGCTCCGCAGAACTTTGGTACAACGTGCGCGGCGGTGTTGAACCTGGCGCGATCGGTTCGACGCTCGAGAACTTTCCGAAGGTCGTCGATGGTGCCCGGGCGCTTGGCATCACGCATCTGATCATCGACACGCCGCCCCACACCGACAAAACGGCGCTCGAGGTCATCAAGGTCTCTGATCTGATCCTCTGCCCGTCGCAATCATCCATTTTCGACGTCTGGGCGCTGCGCGATACGGTTGCGCTGCTCGACGCCTGCAAGGCCAAAGATCGGGCGATCGCCGTGATCAATGGTCTGCCGACCGCCGGCACCGTCGAGGCCTATAAAGAAGCCGCGACCGCAATTGCCGACATGAACCTGCGCTGCGCGGCATCCGGCATCTGCCATCGCAAGCCGTTTGTGACGTCAATCAACAACGGTAAAGGCGTGACCGAAATGTTCGCCAGCGACAAGGCATCCGACGAGCTGCGGGCGCTTTACGCCGAGATTACCGGCGGGGACGCCCAGCCATCCCTCAAGTCGAAAAGAGCCGCAAGAGCTAAGGTGAAGTGATGAGCAACGATCAGAAAACGATATCGATAGCTGAGCGATTGGCGGGCATCGGCGGCAAGGCGGTAGCCAACAAAACGTTGAGCACGGCGCCGCCGGTCAAAAAGTATGCCCGCGACGGGAAACAGGGCTGGAACACTTATCACGATCCGGCCGTCGTGGCGCAGATCAAGCTCATCTGTCTCGAACGCGGGTTTTCTCAGCAGGATTTTGCCCGCGAAGCGATCAATATGATGTTCGGCAAATACGGCAAGGGACAAATCGCTTGAATCAAGAAACAAGTTTAGCCTGCGACATTGCATTGCTCCGGCTTCGCTTTGAGATCGGAGTCACGACAATTCTGGCTCAACTTGCGGCCGTGCGCCGCTAAACGGGAAGGGGCACAACATGCGCTCTAATCGCGAATACAACTATGGGCAGGTGTACACACCGCCGCCGATGCCGGTGCGGCTCCCGCATCAGACGCGGCGACAAGCCCGCATGGCGCCGCTCGATAGCCTGCAGCACCGCGTTGCCCATTGCTTCCGCTGGATTGGCAACGCGATCGAATACTTTCTCGTCGCCTGGCTGTTGCTCGGTGTCATCTGGTTTCATTTCATCGTTCCGGCGCCCGTTCTTTGGCAGATGGCCGTCGCCTATAGCGTTGCCACGGTCCTGAAAGGCATGGGATGGCTGGCTGATGGCCGCTGGAAAGATTCTGACGACGACGGGAGAGGCTGATGCTGGACGCGCGGACGCATGTCGTTTTGGTTTTCTATCCGACGGGAAAGGTTGAGATCATAGGCGAGGCATGGTTTCGCGTTCCTGCCAATTTCGACACGCTCGACAAGATCACCAATCTGTTCCGGCTCACCAAGGCCGACGCTGAGACCTTTGCTGCCACGTTGGCAAACGCGAATAGATCAGCGCGCTATTGCGCCCGGGCCTTGTCCGATCTCGATCTCCCAGATTTGAAGCGGCAAAACGCCAAGGCGGAAGCCGACGCCATCCAACGCCTTGAAGACATGCCGGCACCCGCCAGACGGTTGCCGCGCCATGTCACCGATTACGGACGCAGGCTCGCGACACGCCATGCGGCTGAGCAGGTTTTCGAGCCTCAGCATCAGGTTATCGTTGAAAAGGTGAAATCCAGGCGCGTCGGCAATGGCGTCCGACTCACGCGCCGCGTACAAGCTGGCCGCGTAGGTTGATACAACGCAGGGGAGAGCAGGGGCATGAAACGTTTACTCGCGACCGTTGCAGCAACTCTGATGATCGGCGGCTGTTCCGCAACGCCGCCCGTCACTGGAAACGAGACCGGCGGCTTGATCGATCTCAGCCTCGCATATCCGAATGACAAGGTGCTCGCTGCCGCAGACGCGCATTGCGCCAAATACGGCAAGGTTGCGCACCTAACGAAAGGCCGATCGACAAACGATCACAACGGCGCGTTTGAATGCGTCGCAGGCGGGACGGGCTGAGCATGAAACTCGGATATGCGCGCGTGTCGACGACGGATCAGGATCTCACGGTCCAGCGCGAGACGCTGACGGCCGCCGGTTGCGAGCGCATTTTCGAGGAACGTGTCAGCGGTAAAGATACCATCGAGCGAACCGAACTGCAGTCGCTTCTGAAATTCGCTAAAGCCGGTGACGTCATCATCGTCGCAAAATTGGATCGCTTGGCACGGTCGACGATCGACATGCTGACGATCATCACCGATCTCGGAAAACGCGGCGTGAAGTTCCAAAGCCTCGCAGAGCCGTGGGCCAACACCGATACTCCGGCCGCCGAATTGATGCTGACGCTGATGGCTGGCGTTGCCCAGTTCGAACGCGGGCGGATCCGCGAGCGGCAGATCGAAGGCATTCAACGGGCCAGAGCTGCCGGAAAGTATAAGGGGCGCAAGAGGAAGGTGACAGAGCGCGACATTTGGAATGCGCTTGATCGTGGTCTCGGTCCCACGGCTGTTTCAAAAGAGCTAGGCTGCGGGCGAGCCACCGTTTACCGCGCAATTGAAGCCCGGCAAGGTGCGCAGCAACTCTCGTCTTAATCACAAAGGAACGGCAGATACGTGCATGCGTCCGCCGAATGCGTTTTCGTGGCGATCGTTTTCCGTTTCACGGTCGCCTTGGCTCTCGTCTCGCGATCGACACATTGCGCGAGCTGCGTCTGCGCCTCTTTCTTAGCCGCGATCTGCGGGCCTTCGAAGTAGCGAACGCTGAACCCAATGACGAGCACCATCGGCACAAGCACCGTCGGATTATCCCAGATGCCTTTCATGCCTTGACCGAGCCAGGTGATGAGGCTCGATGCAAACTGTCCGAGCTTTTCAGCGATCGGCTTGGCGAAGGTGCCGACAAGCTCCCCGACCGTCTGCACGAGTTTACTGCCGCCCGAAAAATAGAGCGCGGCGACGATCAGGATGAGGATCCCGGTTGAGCCCCCGATCCAGCCCCAGAACGAGGCCGGTAAGAGCATGTGAAATAAGCTGCTGATCATGGCGTTCTCTTTCTCGGAATCTGACGGATGATCGACGATGCGATGCAGACGGCGGCAATCGCTAGACTGATCTGCCCCCAGGGAATGTTGAGAGAGTGTGCTGTCCGCTCTGCCGGCGTCATGAAAGCATCAAGATCGGAACTGACGCCCGGCACCATGCCCATCGCCGTTTGAACGCCGTCGATGACGTAGTGCAGGCCGTCCATGAAATAGCCGACGACAATGCCGCCAACGCCCAGAGCCTGCATTCTGAGCGACGGACTTTCCTTGATGGCGACGAGCGTCGGTTTCTGTGCCGGAACGGGCCGGCGGAAACCGAGCACCTGCGATCTGGGGAAGTTTGCGACGCTAACCTTGTTCCCCTGATTGGCGCCGAGCGCGCGAACCGTCTTCGCCGTCACCGTGTCAACGAATGCGACGTGCCCCTCCCAACTCGACGGACTGTTACGCCAAAAAATGACGAGATCGCCCGGTTCGGGATCGTCAACAGGCGTGCCGCATTTGAGATAATCGCGCGCCGTCAACGTCTCGAGGTATGCCATGCCGGCACGCTTGAGCTTTGAGCCGACAAACGCCGCGCAGTTCGGCGTCTCGTCGTGCTGGACTTCCGGATGGCCAACGTCGACATACCATTGCATAATGAGCGGATTGTCAGCCTTGCCCGCAATCTCAGAGACGCCGAGATCCGTGCGCGCCAGGTCCATCCAATTGCCTGCGCCGTTTTTCGGTGCGGCCGGAAAGGCCATCGTGTGCGCTTTCATCCAATCATCGTCGGACAACGGGAACGGCTTCCCGGTTTCGTTCTCTGCCATGCCCTTTGCGAACGGAATCGCCATCAGCGGGTTTTGCAGAAAAGCCCTTGTTAAAACCGTGTCCGGCCCGATATCGGCATACTTGCGCACCATCGCCATCTCAGCGTCTGGACTGTTGCCGCCGGTCCATTTTTTCATCGCCGCTTTGAGCGTCATGCCGGTATAGCTGCGCGCCAGCAGATCGAACTGCGCCGCTGCGCCGCTGACAGGATTGTCAAAGATCGCGATCTTGTTCCCGCCGCCGATCGTGTCGAACGTCGTCGAACCGAATTTCTTCGAAGACGGGCCGGGCCACATGGCGCCCGGGTTGTTGGTCCGGATCGTTGCCGGAACCGTTGCAGTCGTTGCCATTAGTGCGGTCCCCCGTTGATGTGTTCCTCATCCCGCCGATCGCGAACCCTGGCGGCCATATCTTTCACGGCCGCACGATCCTCGTCGGTAAGCACGCGCGGTTGCGGTTTCGGCGCTTTCGCCGCGTCCAATTCGATGCGCAGTGTGCGGATCGTTTCGTCGCGATCTGCAATCACGTTCCTTTGCGCGACGACGATCGCCTCGCGCTTGTATATTTCGAGCGTCAGATGCCCGATCTGTTTCGCCAATTCCTTTTCAATATCCATCGTGTTGCCCTATCCAAAAACGTAAGCGCGAAACGTGACGCCGCTTGACAAGTAAGTATATTTATCGGTCCCAGTGCCGGTGCCTGGCGGCGTCGTCACAGAGACGTCGACGAGGCCTGCGGCATGTGCCGGCGTCAGGCATGTGATCATTGTCGCGTTGACAACGACGACGCTCGTGGCGCTCAATGTGTCGAACTTGACCGCCGACGCATTCGTGAAATTCGTGCCGGTGATCGTGACGCTTTCATTGCCGGACGTGCTGCCGCTCGACGGACTTACGCTCGTGACTGTCGGGGAAGGTGTTGCGGTATAGGTGATCCAGATGATGCCTTGCGCGCCTGAGCCGCCAGTCGCTGAACCGCTAGAACTGTTGCTGTTGACGGCACCGCCGCCGCCGCCGCCGTAGAGACCGCCGTCGCCTGCGGAGATGGCGCCTGACGTTCCGAAATTGCCGCCGCCGCCGCCGCCAGATCCGTGCGACGCATCAAAGTTTGTTCCCGCAGAACCGTTCGTGCCTCCGGATGCGCCGCCGGTCCCGCCGCTCGTGCTATCGCCACGCCCGCCCGCCGTACTACCCAGGCCCGAACTGGTACTCGAGCCGTCAACGCCGTCGCCATGCTGTCCGCCGGCACCGCCGCCGCCCGTTCCAGAGTTTGCAAAAGTTGACGTTAAATCGCCGCCATCGCCGCCGGATCTTTTCGTGGTGCCGACGCCGGATGAGGCTTGTCCGCCAGTGGCGCCTGATAGTGTGCCGCTGGTCGCGGTGTTTCCGTCTGCGCCGCCCTTTGCGAGCAGCGTGCCGGTCGAACTGAACCAAGTGTCAGCACCGGCAGCGCCAACGCTGTAGGATATGCTATCGCCGGGACTGTAACCCGTCAGCGTGCTGGCGCTATATGCACCGCCGCCGCCGCCCGTTGCACGCGCGGCAGATGCCCTCAAGCCGCCGCCGTTACCACCGCCACCGACGCAAGCGATCGTATTGCTGTCACTCCAATCGCCGGGAATTGTGTAAGTGTGCGAGCCGGTCGACGTCAGAAAAACAGTGACGCTTTTCTCAATCGGCAGGCGATCGCCAGTGTCGCGACTGACGACATGCGTTTTGGTCTCGACGCTGAGATCGCCGTCAACGGTCAGGCAATACGTCGTTTGAACGCTCAGCGCGATTGCGCCGATAAGAAACCATCGCGACCATGTAGAAAGCGACTTGCCCTTGCGCTTCAAGAGAACGCGCTTCATGCCGTCGATCGCAGGCTCATGCTTGCGGCCAGGCGGTAGGAGTTCCCAGGAGTTTTTCGGCGGCAGGTTCATCAGGTTTTTGCCACCTTGAGAACGAGCGTCAATTGCTTGAACGTGCTGACACTATCGATATTGATGCCGTAGACCGTGTTCGCGGCGCCGGTCGTCGACCAGCCGGTTAGTGTGCTGCTCTGCCCTTTCTGAGCTGATGAAATCGTCGGCTGAGCCGATGCGGTGATCGAGTCCGCATCGGTCGGCGGAAAATTGGCGTAGGTATCGCGCCAGATATCGATGACAACCGAGCCTGACGCATCACCGACAATCGACCATTGCTGAATCGTGTGCGCGAAATCGATCGGCAGAAAACCTTTTAGGCCTGTCGTGATCGCGTTTTGACCGTCACCGATAACAAAAACCATGTCCGTCGTCTGCGATAGCCCGAGCAGGGTCCGCATGGCGGCATAGTCGGCGGCCGTGACGAGTGAACCGCCGTTGCTCGATGGATTGAGCGTTGCCCATTCTGTGAGATTTGCCGCGAGCGGCTGAAACGCTGCGCTGGCCGATGCGGCGGTGATGTAAGATGACGGCGCCACCGCTGCCCATGACGTCAGATTGGCAGAGAGCGGCTGGAATGCGGATGATGCGCTGGCCGACGTCAGGTAAGACGATGGCACAACGGCGGCCCAGCTCGTCAAATTGGCCGATGCCGGTTGAAACGCCGATGAGGCCGACGCAGCCGTGATATAGCTCGACGGGCTGACGGCCGACCAGCTCGCCAAATTGGCGCTGTAGCCCTGCACATCGGTTCCGATAACCATGCCAGTGATGACATGGCCGTTGAGGTTCAGATCACCGCCGAGAGCAGGGGCCGGATCCTCGGAAACCGACGTGATGCCGCTTGCCGCCGAATATACAACCCATGCAGAGCCGTTATAAAAGCGCAGATTGTGCGCCGTCGTGTTCCAATAGAGTTGCCCCTCGACGAGCGCATCCCCGTCGTTGTCGACGCTCGGATCGGATGCCTTGGAACCGAGATAGATATCATCAAACTCGTCGAGCGTTGCCGCTGCTGCTGATGCGCTGTTGGCGGCATTCGTCTCGGACGTCGCCGCATTGGTTTCTGACGTTGATGCAGCGCTGGCCGATGCCGCCGCGTTGCTCTCAGAGGTCGAAGCAGCGCTTGCCGAGTTCCCGGCATTTGTCTCGCTCGTCGCGGCGTTGCTTTCCGACGTGGCAGCAGCAGACGCGCTCGATGCCGCCGCCGATTCCGATGCTGCGGCGTTGGTCTCGCTCGTGGCGGCGTTCGTCTCAGACGTCGCAGCAGCCGTGGCGCTCGCTCCCGCATTCGTCTCTGAGGTCGCGGCGTTCGCTTCACTCGTGGCGGCGTTTTCTTCCGACGTTTCGGCTGCTGCGGCCGATGCCGCCGCTTGCGTCGCATAGATACTCGGATCGATGCCGTTCGTGACGACGGTCAATCGCCCTTTCGCATCAACGGTAATCGTTGCATTGATATAAGTCCCGGCCTCAACGCCCGTTGCTGCGAGTTGCAGTTTATTGCCGGAAACCAGTTCAATCCCGTCTGTCGGCGTGATTTCTTCTGCCGCGCCTGAACCGCTCGCCGTGCGTCCGACGATGCGCCCGCTATCGAGCGACAAGGCGTGCGGCGAGTTCCAATGCGACGGCTTGATCAGGCCCGCGACGGCCTTGTCCGGAATCGTCGACTGAAAATTATGCAGGATGCTGATTGCCATCGTCTACACCTGATAAGCGTCATTTTGATAAGCGTCGGATTGGAAGGCGTCGCCGGAGCCGAACGGCGCGCTTGAACCTGTTCCGCCCAGTCGATCCGCGTGCTGAATTTCCCCATAAGGCGGCAGAGCCGCGAGAGAGGCATATTTTGCATCGGCCTTGCCGCCACGACGGGCCATCACCTGAGCTAGTCGGCTCGATCCCGGGCGCGATTGCGATTGAGGTTGAGACTGTCCCATAAGCGCCGCGAGCAATCGTTCATTGATCATGTGTCACCCGATAAAATGGACTTGCAGACGTGTTGGCGTCGGCGGTTCGGGCAGCGTGTACGTGATTGCGATGATGCCTTTGGCGCCCGCTGCACCAGCCGTCCAGAAGCCCGAGACGCCCGCAGCACCGCCGCCGCCGCCGCCGTAGAGATTGCCGGTTCCGCGAGCGTTGCCCCCGGCGCCTGGACCGTTGGTGCCGTCACCCAAAACACCCGAGCCCTTGCTGCCTCCGGTGCTCGTGCTGGAACTGCCGCCGTTCCCCGTAGGGCCAGCCGCACCGCCGCCGCCGGTCTTCAAGTTCCCGGGACCGGCACCATTTCCGCCTGAATGTTTCGTGGTGCCGACGCCGCTGCTGCTCTGGCCGCCATCACCGCCGTCGGTAAAGTTGGAGCTTGCATGCAAAGATCGGCCGCCGCCCTTGGCAAGAACGGTCGACGTTGAACTAAACCAAGTGTCGCCGCCGGCTGTACCGTTGGCATTCGTCGACACACCGCCTGCACCTGCGGCGCCGACGTTGTAATTCACGCCGCCGCCAGGCGTCAGAGCAAGGTTTGTGATTGCGGAATAACCACCGCCGCCGCCGCCACCTGATGCTCCGGTGTTCGCGCAGCCGCCAGCACCGCCGCCGCCGCCAATACACTCGATTTTATTATTGTCATCATTCCAATCGGCCGGAACAGTCCAAGCCCCTGCACCCGCCGTCGTCAGAAAAATGAAGGTTGTCGCAATGTGCTTGTGCGCATGGCTGGAGAGCACGCTATCTCGTGAGAGCGTCGCTTCTCGCACAACGAGGTTTTTATGTTCGTCGAGCGAATAGGTCGTCTGAACGGCAAACAGCATTCCAGCGACGAGAAACCATCGCGAAAGCCGCTTGATCGACTTCCGACGGGCGACAAGGTGCGAGCGAAGCCGGTCAGGATGAATCCCGAGCCGTTCATGCGTTGGTTTGTTGTCCGGCTTAATCATGCGGTGAAGCTCCGCGCGATCGCCAGCGTGATCGTAATGCGGCCGATGCCGCCGCCGATGCTGACGAGGTTGAACCGCAGAACGTCTCCGGCCGTGACCGTGACGGACGTCCAGTCTGATATTGGAGTGACGGCGTTTGCACTTTGAGCGACAAGCGCGATCGGCGCCGTGCCGGTGATCTTGTCGGCCGACGTCGGCGGAAAATTCGCAAAGGCATCTTTCCAGATTTCAACCGTTGCATTGCCGCTCGTGTCTGCAACGATAGAATAGGCGGCGATTGTCCCGCCGAACGGAATGCGCAGATCCCCGAGCACGCCGGAGCTGCTTGAGAAAATCTCAGTCGAGAACGTGACGGATTCGACAAGGCTTTCCAGATAGGTCGTATTATCGTCGGCATCTCTTAGAGCGATGCCGGAGCCTTCGTTCGAGATGATCTGTCCGACGTTGCTCTTGCCCGTAAATCTGTCACCGAGGGAAAAATCGCCAGCGACGTCGAGCGCCCCCAGTGCCCAGGCCTTGCCATCGCCATCGATATAGAAGCGCTCGACCGCACCCGCGATCCATGCCATCGCGTCGGCCGCTCTACGCTTAAAGCCGGTGTTAGTGTCGGCCTTGAATCCGACCGCCGGAAGCGCCGTTGTGCCATTGGCGAGTTTGCCCTGTCCCGTCATGCCAGCCGTAGCATCGAGCGGCAGAGAGTTCGTGATCTGCGTTCCCATGTCGGTGAAATTGGCATTCACCGCCGAAGACGAGCGCAGCCTGCCGATCAGAACCGGATTGATGACGGAAAAAACGCCGGAGCCATTACGAGGCATTGTTGTACCTCTTGGCGTGCAGCAAAAGCGTGATGCGCGTGATCGTCGTCACGCTATCGATATTGAACCGGATGCAATCGCCAGCCGAGACGTCGACGCTTGTCCAGTCTGAAATATCCGTGTCTTCTGCTTTGGCGGCCGATGATATCGTCGGCTCGTGAGCATTGGTAATCGAGTCTGTGTTCGTCGGCGGGAAGTTCGCAAACACATCTTTCCAGACGTCGATCTTGATCGAGCCCGATTGATCGGCCATCAGTGTCCAGCCGGTCAGCGTGCAGTCGAACGGGATCGTGATGTCCGCAACCACGCCTGTATCGAGAACTTCGCCGGAATGATCGCAGGTGAACCCAAACGAGCAGACAACCTCGTCGACGTCCCAGGTATCGTCTCCCGTCCGCTTTAGGAGACCGATTCCGTCGACCGCTTCGATGGCGGCAATGCCCGTCAGCCCGTCGCCGCTGATCGCGCCTTGAACGTTGAGATCGCCAGCGACGTCGAGATCCCCGAGCAGATAGGCTTTGCCAGCGCTATCGATATACATGCGATCCGCACCGCCACCGACCCAACGCATTTCGTCGGCCGACGCTCTGCGGAATCCGGTGTTTGTGTCAGAGCCGAAAGCGATGCCAGGTGCATCGACGGAACCGTCGATGATCTTGAACTGGCCGGTCATCGTCGATTGACCGTCGCGGGCCATCGAGTTCGTCAGTTCGTTGCCGGCGTCAGTAAAGTTGGCATTGACCGCCGTGGCGCTCATGACCGTGTTCGGCGTGAACGTGTTCGGTACGCTGTAGGTGCCAGAGCCGTTGCGGGCCATTTATTGCCCTCCCGTTGTTGGGCGATCGGCCATCGCGCGAATGAGATTGTTCTCAGGAACTTGTTTGCGGATCGGCTGCCGGGCCAGCACCTTGGCGAGATCGGGATGATTGATCTCAGCCACTTTCCGCCCCGCTGGACCGCTCGCAGCGACTGCGAGACGTCGCACCGCGTTCGTGATGGCTTTGGCCTGGGCCTCGGTGACGCCCCGGCTTGCGATGTAATTCTGCAGAGCCGCAAAATAGCGATCACGATCGGCACCGCTGGCGCTCAGAAGACGCGCCGCGTTGTCGGCCATGCGGGCCAGATGCTCATTATACCGGCCGAGCGTCGCCGCGTTCGCGATCGTCCTGATCGCACCGAGGCCTAAGCCTGTCAGCGTCGTGCTGAAGTTGCCCAGAACGTCACGCTCGAGCGGCGCCGGAAACTCTTTCTGAGCCGCTTGCCGACGTGCCGTTGCTGAGTTGGACGTCACCGCGTTGCGCGTGTCTGCGAATGTGCTTTCAGCGTCGCGAACGCGCAGCAGTTCTCGCGCCGTATCGGGCGACGAGGCCAATTGATCAATCTTGCGCTCCGCATTCGTCGAGAACATACCTTTGCGCAAAGCACGATCGCCCGTCGCCCCGAACTGCGTCGCGGAATCGTCGGCCATGCGTGCAAGGTCGGCCCGGGCACCGGCACGATATCCGGCGCCATACTCCGGCGTGGCATTGTGCAGATCAAACTCAACCTGATCAGGATGATGCGTGCGCGGATTGGAGAAGATGCGGCCGCCTTCGTCGAGCCCTTCCTCGAATTGCTTGCCCGTCGCCGCTTCACCGCGAGCCTGCGCATAAGGAGAGCCGGCCGGATTGCCTGGGCTGAGAATGTTGTCGATTTCATTCGTCAGCCGCCGGGCGGTGTTGTTGATCAGCGTGCCCTGATGCGTATCGCCGTTCTCGAATGCCTTCTGTGCTTTGGCATCGAGCGCGCGTTTCACATAATCCAACTCGCGGCCAGTCGGTACGAGATCGGTGACGAGTTGCGAACGCCCCGTGATGGCGCCCATCGGATCCGGCTCAAGCCGATTGATCGCCCGCAATTGCAGAGACTGGCCGGCGGCCTTCTGACGAGCATCCCGCAACGCGCCCCAGGCATCAGCCTCGCGCAGAATGTGATGCAACTCGTCCGTCATCGGGATTTCGGCCCGTTCGAACGCTTGGTAATGCGGTGTCGCGGCACGATTTGCGGCGTCGACCGTCTGCTCGCGCAGTCTGACGAGGTTTTCAGCGGGACCGAACGCACCCGTAACGGCGCTTTCCATGCGGGCCGGTGCGCCCTCGTTGCGCCGATCGAGCGCATTGCGCAGCGTCGTCTGGCCGGCGCCTGGACGGTTTGCAATGGCACCCGCTTGATCTCTGAGGTTCGGCCCCATGTCGGCCAACATGCCCTCGGCACCGAGATCCCGGGCCTGCTGTGGATAATTCGCGGGCAGATCATCATCAGCGACGGCGCGAGCCACGCGCTTGACGGCGCCCCGGCTTGTGCCCTGCAGATCAGCGGGCAAGCGCCTGACGCCGTTCACGGCATGCTTGACGATATTGCCGGCGCCTTCCGCGAGCGGATTGGCAACGGTCCCGAAAGCCCCGCCCGTCACAAGTCCCGTCGCCGCATCCGGAATAATGTCGCCAGCCGTGTCGGCCTGCCCCGCGCCTTGCTCAGCACCATAAGCGGCGCCCGTTAGCGCGGCGTTGCCGGTGCGCGTGAATATGTTCCCCTCAGAGAGCGCCTTGATGATCGGCAGGCGCGTGCCAGCGACGAGACCGCCGCCGACCGATGCGACTTTCGACGGCAGAGACGCATTCTCCCAAGCGTAATTGTGCCGAGCCTTCTGCAAGGCGCGCTCTTGATCGAACGGGTTGCCATGTTTGCCGCCGGTCAAGCTATTGACGCCAGCGCTGACGCCGGCCGACAACAGATCGATGAGTCCAGTGCCCGGGACATACGTTGCCCCGCTCAGCATCGGCGGCAGAACTTTCGCCTCTTGATTGACGCGGTATTTCGCCCAGTCCTGCAAAGCGGCCTTCTTGCCCGCGCTCGTCGGCTGAGCGTCGAGAACCTTCTGCACATCGTCGGACGTTTTGACGTTGGCCCAATCGAAGGCCGGCGCTTTAGGCTGGCTTGGCGTCTCCGGCTCTGGCGTCGCTTCCGGAGGCGTCTGAGGCCCGCCGTACTGCTGACGCATGGCTTTCTCGATGGCGTCGTCAGGCGTCCCGTCAGGGAAGCGATTGACAGTGCCGTCCGGCCCGGTGATCTCGATCGGCATTATTCGAGCCTCCCCGTCGCGGGATTGTAGGTGCGGACTTTTGGTGCACCGGCTGCCGCCGGTGTCGCTGCCGCCGCCGGTTCCTGGCCGCCATAGGTCTGCTCATACGCAGCGAGCAGACGGCCTTTCGCGCCTGTCGCGTGCTCGATGATCTTGTCGAGGTTTTGCTGTAGCTGTTCGAACGATTGCGACTTGTCGAGCGCCGCAATGTTTTCCTCGAGCATCTTGCCTTCACTGTCGGACACGTTGCCGAGAGCGCCGCCGGTCTTCGACGCACTGCGCATCGCCTGCAGAACGTTCGTGCGGATTTTCGATTTGATCGTGCCGAGTGTCGCCCAGGCGTCAGCCGCTTCCCCGCCAGGTCGGTTCGGGATCATCCCGGCCAATCCGGTGTTGGCCTCAAGCCCGGGCGCGCTGCGAGCTTTTTTCGCGGTATCGATCAGCTCATCAAGGCCGGACGTGGCCTCACCGAGCGCATAGACGGCCTGCGGTTGCGCCGTGATGCGCTCGCCCAGTTCGGTGCCGACTTTCTTTTCGCGCGCTTCGCCCTGGACGTCTTTAGCAACGTTGCGCCTCGTCTCACCCGTTGCGCCGCTGATGACGTCGGTGCCGGTGCCGGTGTCGACCATCTTGACGCCACGCGACGGCTCGAGCGCTTGTCCGTCGGCCGTGACTTCACGAATGAGCCGCGAACCGTCTTCTGCGAATTGGGCCGTGTAGAATTTATGCGAGACCGGATCTTGAAACACCGCGCCCTGCTTGCCGTACTTCCCGGAGCCGCCGAGCTGGCGTTTCATCAGTTCCTGATAGAGCGCAACGCCAACCTGGCGCGTTCGCGGATTTGCGATCAGCGTTTTGAGACGCGCCTGCGTCGTTGGATCGATTTGCAGCGACGACATGAAAGGGACCGCGCCCGGAACGGCGGGAGACGCACCCGCCTGGGGAGAAGGGGAGATTCCGGACGCGGCCGTCTGTGCCGGTGCTGGCGTAGCGCCGGGCATGGTCATTCCAGCGGGCATGCCGCCGGCAAAGTTCGGAAGTTGCGGCGCGGCTGCATCCGGTGCCGTCGGAACGGTCATGCCGGACGCATCAGCAACCTGAATGGGCTGAGGCTGTTGCGGATCCTCAGTGATCAGAAGGTTCGGCGCCATCGCCTTGCGACGATCGACGAGGCCGGGTTGCGTTTCGCCGCCCGCCTTATTGTACTCAGTGAAAATCCGCTGCGCCAAAGGCCAGTTGCCAGCCTTCACGGCGGCGCCGAGCCCTGACGCCATCCATCCGGTGCCGGTGTTATAAGTCAGGTCTGCAAGCGCCATTCTTTGCGCCTGAGAGGCATTCGGCGCGAAGGCATCCACAAGCCCCTTGGCCTTGCCGATCGCCACGTCGAGCCGTTTGTCGGCTTCCTCCGGCGTGATCTCGGTTTCCCCGGGCAGAGCGGCCGTGCCATAGCCGTTGGAGTTCTGCTTAAAGTCGGGATGCGTCGACGGGGAGAACTTTTCGCGCTCTTTGATGAATGATCTGAGATCGGACGGCGGTGCTACGTCAGCCGCGGCCGTCGGCTGCGGTGCCGGCGTTGCCGTGTCGCCCGTCACAGACGGCTGCGAGAGACCGGGCAGCGTCATCAGAGCGTCGGTTGTCGCCTGATCCTCAGCCTTGGCCTGCTCGTCAAGCGAATGCGCCTGATAGCCTCCGATCAGCGCCTTGGCGAGACGCGCGACGCCTTGCCAGTTCGATGAGATCGGTGACGTGTCGAGGCTCTGATCGAGCATCGTCTGCGCCAGCCGCCGTTTCATGTCGAGCTGCTTGTCGGTGTAGGTACCGCTATCGATCGTAAGTGCCATGTGTCTCACCAAGTCTAAGAGTTGACGCCAGTGGCGGTTTCAGACGTCGAAAAAGCCCGTTTTTGCGAGCGTTTTCGCTTGCCCTGAGACACGTCTCTTAGGGTGTACCCAAATGGAACGG
>Ga0256770_1000013_pt1 | contig 27600 bp, 20 predicted proteins | sample MC6MC0921MT_FD_186039 | JGI IMG/M metagenome (GOLD analysis project Ga0256770, IMG submission 186039) | Metatranscriptome of enriched soil aggregate microbial communities from Iowa State University, Ames, United States - MC6-MC0921-MT... | ecosystem: Environmental > Terrestrial > Soil >...
GCTACATCACCCCCGAAGACCGCGAGATCGAAGCTGCCTGGTACATCGGCGCGCGCAGCGCTGAGCGCTGGATGCGCAGCATGCGGCCGCTTGCCACCGGCGTCTTCATCCGCCGTGATCGCGAGCGGACCGAGTACGCGCGTGAGTTGGTGGCAGGGCAGTGGGGGCTGATCCCAGCGCATTCGCCGAGCCATATCCCCCAAAACAAGCCGCGAAGAGGCGAGACCAAGTCCAAGCGGCTGTCGACCTACAACGCCCGATTCGACGGAATCGAGAAGAAGCCGACCTTCAAGGATGCCTGGGCCCACAGCCGGCGGTGCGTGATCCTGGCCGACAGCTTCGATGAGCCCTGCTGGGAAACTGGTGCCAACGTGTGGTGGCGCTTCAAACGCACGGATGGCCGCCCTTGGGCGCTCGCGGGCTTGTGGAGCCCATGGCTGGACCGCGAGACCGGTGAGATGTGGGAGAGCTTCACCATGATCACGATCAACGCCAATCTCCACCCGATCATGGCCAGGATGCACAAGCCGGAGGTCGACAAGGCGACAAAGAGGCCACTCGAGGTGCAAGACAAGCGCTCGGTCGTCGCCATCGAGGAGCACGACATTGACCGCTGGCTCACCTGCTCACCGCAGGAGGCCCGAGAGATGGTCGAACTCATCCCCGTTCACCTGATCGACGCCGCACCGGCGTCGACCGCGCCTGAGCTGGCCGAGGCCGGTCAACAGCAAGAAGTCGAATCATCGGAAGAAGGCTGAGCTTGCACCGCGGCCCATGGCGGAAACCGATGAGCCGAGGGCCGGGCTACTGCCCAGTTGATGGCATTCGAGATACAGAGTCCGGCGCGCATTCGGTGCGATCACAAAGTGCTAGGCGAAGCGACACATCGGTGTCGAGCTCCGGCGCTACTTGGCCTCAGCAGCAGTGAGAGGGCCGGCGGCTGTGATCGCGTTGCCTGACAAGTTCGCCATACCTGGCTCGACATCACGCCATTGTTTCGGGCTGGTAGAGCGAACTTCCTCCCTTGAGGATGTAGGGCAGGGAACAGCGGCGTGTGTACGTGCGCGGAACGTACGAGTCGCTCAAAACATTTCCGAGTATCTGGATGTCGTGCACGAACGTCCGCGCACAGCGTGGTGAAAGGCGCTGCGCGAGTTGGTGAATTCTTCGCCGGCATCAGGCATAACGCGGCGTATGACGGACTGAGTTTGTAAGTACGAACGGCGTTAGCGCATTTACGTGCCGTGTGTTCCCCCGGGTGAACTGGCTCAGGCATCGTTTACTCGACCCGGCTGATCCTGCGCGTTTGTGCTCGGGATCCTGCAGTCCCCGTGTCGTCGAGCCTTGAGAGAAAGCATGGCGTGATACGTCTGCTTCGCGCGGTCCGCCGTGGCGAGAGCGTTTTCTGCCACGTCGATATCGGCTTTCCTGCCTACTTCCTCATCGTCCGCCGCACAAAAGTATTAATCGTGCGCAGCCCAACTCTTCGACGCGTGGCCCGCGCTTAAGCATTGGCGGAAAGGGTGGAAGTTTTGTCGCTGTGTTGCGAGAACGTCCTTTCTAGACTGCGCTCGAGTAAACCGAGCAAGCAACGGGCTCACTGCAGCACGTCACAAAAAGCCCGGCATCACCTTCGATAAGGAAACCATTCATGCGCAAGAAAAGGAATCCGCCATTCCTTGAGCGACGCCCAGGCGGCAGCCTTCGGCTCTACAAGCCTCGAGTGAATGAGGACTGCGCCTCACCTTTCGAATTTTTCCTGAACATGGAAAGGGCGCTGGTCCGCGCCAACAACCTACAGGCCAAGTTCGACGTGATCGCGCGATGTGCGCGACGGCTTGGCTTCGAACGTTGTGCCTACGGCGTCAGAATTTTTGACTCGTTCACGCGTCCAAAGACGCGCATGATCAACAACTACAGCACGGCTTGGCAGCAGCGCTACGAGGAGGCGGGTTATCTGGGTATCGACCCAAGCGTAGCGCACGGCTTGCGATCCCACGCACCGCTGGTCTGGAGCACCGAACTCTTCAGGAGCGCCCCTCAGCTCTGGGACGAGGCGCGAGAAAGCGGTTTGCGCTATGGATGGGCTCAATCGTTCTTCGATGCAGATGGTTGCGTAGGCATGCTGACAGTCGCTCGCTCCCACGAAAAGCTGACGCCCTCGGAGCTTGCAATCCTCGGCTACCAACTTCACTTGCTCGCCGATGCCGCGCATCGGCACTTGTCGGCTCAGGTTCGAAGGGACGAGCCTGACGACTTTCCCCTCCTGTCCGACCGAGAGCTCGAGGTATTGCGCTGGACAGCGGATGGCAAGACATCCGAAGAAGCCGGCATCCTCCTGGAGGTTTCCCCCAACACGATCAAGTTCCATATGAAGAAGGTGATCGAGAAGCTGTCAGTGGCCAACAAGGTAGCTGCCATCGCACGCGTGGTAGGCCGCGGCCTGCTGGTGTAACTACGCGGGAAGCACAATAGACACAAACTGGAAATTTCCTAAGCGTATCGAACTACAACGAGCACAACTGGCGCTCAGATCTCAGATAACGGCGCATGAGCTGCATACGTTTTCAAGCAAAGTATCAGGATGCGCCTAGTCTGACATTCGACCCCTCTGTTCCAGAGCGAATCAGCTCAAAAAATTCTGGCTAGCGCATCTAACGGACAATAGGTGCGTTAGAGAAATGCTGATCAATAGGTCGCTGCAGGCACGGCCCGTGCCTGCGTGAAAGCATCACAAGCCACGCGCCATCTAGATGAATCAACGTAACTCTGCCAGCGCCGAGTATGCATTGAAGACGAAGCGTATCTGACGGGGGAAGTTCTTGGCCGACATGGAGCGTGTCATGCCTTGGGCACTCGATCGGCTTAAATCGAGCCGTTACATCCCATTAGCGGCCGGGTCGGCCGGCAGCCGATCTGCGTCCCCAAGAAGTTGCGCATGTACTGCCTCCAGCAGTGGTGCGGAGTGGCCGACGAGGAGATGACCGCCCGTTTTCCCGAGCAAAGGCTTTTAATGCGCGCCGGCACCATTGGGGATGCAATCATCATCGCGGCGTCAATACTGGCACTTCAGAATGAAGGGCGCACATTGGAGTTGATGCCGAGTCAGGTCTGGTGCGCACCGTGGTGGCACGGCGGCGAACGTCGACGATGTGACGCAAGCCGGGGCGCTGCTGCACGGCCAAGAGTCTGTGGCTTTCGGTGATGCCGGCTACCGGGGCGTGCACAAGCGCGAAGGAGCGCGAGCCCCGTGGCAATGCAGCCGGGCAAGCGCCGGCAGCTAGGACTCGAGTTGAAGGTCAGCATCCGGGCCGAAGTCGAGCATCCGTTACATGTGATCAAGAATTTGTTTCGACACAAGAGGAACCGCTACAGGGGCTTGCAGAAACGAAGCGCAGCTGTTCGGCCTTTTCGGGCAGACCAAAGTGGCCATCGCCAAGATATCCTTGCTCATCGCTCATCGCTCATCGCTCATCGCTCATCGCTCATCGCTCATCGCTCATCGCTCATCGCTCATGCCCGGGATGCGTCTTAAGCAGAGCAAGTGGCCTCGAAAGAGTCACGGGACGCCCAGCGGACAAGCTTCTCGCCACGACGTCGACCACCGTCGCGACCGCATCGCGTCGTGATGCCCTCAGATCGGACGGCGCTCTTTCATTGATCAGTATTTCCCTAGCGCAAGTGTCGAGGTTCGCGGCTTTTCGCGGGCGATCGGTCGGGGGGTACTCAGTCAGCCGACCTCCATGCAAGGCAGCTTTGTCCGACGCGACAGTTTTGGTCGCGTACGGAACGATTCGGATCGGCGAAGCGGTCCGCGACATCCCGTGGGTACGTCGGCTTCGAACTCGCCCCGTCGTGGACCCGGGCATCACCCGGGAGGAAGTCCAGGCTGTTTGCAGATGCCCGTGTCGCACGCAAGCGCTACTCGCATAGGGCTCGAACTAGACGCAAGAAATACTGTATTCTTTTACAACTACCGTGGCGCTGGTGCTGTCTGGCCCACATCGGGCCGACAAGCGGGCCGGTCCCACCGGCGCCGGCATATCATTTCCTGTTAGAGCTTTTTAAAGGAGATCGTTTTGGAAGGCCGGCCGCCCCCTCACCAACTGTGTCCAGGATGGGAGTGCCTCCGAAAACGGTCCTCGGCCCCCGTGTTCTTCACCACGCTTGTCCTCGGGCTCTCAGGCTCCATCGCACGGCATGATTGAGTCTGTCAGCGACGCATGGAGTGATCTCGCGTTCTTCAGGCCTGAATCGCGGCGAGATGCGTATTGGCTGGGTGTACTCGTCGTCTATCTGGGCCGTCTGCCATTGCTCGCGCGCGCTAGATGGACCCATCGCTGCCCCGCCTCTATCCGTGAATCCGCGGTTCAACTCGTGCGCCCGCATCCATACTAGGACTTTCAAAAATTGACTGAAGCAAGCAAGCCGACCTTCGTTGACCTCTTTGCAGGTTGTGGCGGACTGTCTCTGGGATTAGCGCAGTCGGGGTTTCACGGCCTGTTCGCCATTGAGAAGACCGAGCACGCGTTCAAAACTTTTCGCACGAACTTCCTCGAGGAAGGCCCCCCCGGGCTACGCTTTAGCTGGCCCAAGGACTTGCTCTCGGTGGGGCCCCATGGCATCGAGGATCTCCTGCAAGGTGCGGGGCGGCAAAAGCGCCTCGAAGAAATGCGCGGCAAGATCGACCTAGTGGCAGGCGGCCCGCCGTGCCAGGGGTTTTCGTTCTCGGGTCGGCGCAACCGCGACGATCCCCGCAACAAGCTGTTTGAGCACTACGTCAAGTTCGTGAATCTGGTCTTGCCGCGTGTGATCGTGCTGGAGAACGTCCCAGGAATGCTCGTGGACCATGAATCCGGGCAGCGCAGTCTGCGCGGGGAATATAGACCGAGCCCATTCTTCAAGAAACTCAAGGAGTCACTCGAGGAGCACTACTTCGTGCACGAGCGCCGGCTCAACTCTGCCGATTTCGGGGTTCCGCAGCGGCGTGAGCGGCTGATCGTCCTTGGTATCCGGCGCGGTCCGGAATGGGGCAATGAGCGAGAGGCTCCAGTGCGAATGACCCAGGCCATGGCAGACCTGCTCGTCTCCATCGTGCGCGAGGGCAGCAACCAGCTGCGCAGGCTGCACGAGCCAGGCCCTGGCAAGACGGGATCACATGGTAAGCCCGTGACCATTCAGGCTGCCATCTCCGACCTAGAGGTCGGGCATTGGCGGCCAGGACAAGAGCCGCCCTACGCGCGCGTCGTGAAGTGGACCAAGGACTGTGACGGCGATGCTGGCGACATCGACCTGCGCGTGACGGGAGAGTATTGGCGTCTGGCCTACAAGGGGCCGCTAACCAAGTACCAGCGCGCGATGCACCGTGGGCTAGCCGGCGGGGTCATGACCAGCTTGCGGCTTGCAAGGCATTCGCAGGTTGTTCAGGAGCGTTTCGACCAGATCTTGTCGGATCGCTCCATCTTCAAGGGAGTGCCGCTCACGAAAGAGGTGCGCGAAAGGCTTGGCCTGCAGAAGCATCGGACCCTTCCGTTGAACGCAAACTTGCCCGCCCCCACGCTCACCACGCTGCCGGATGACCTGATCCACTATGCCGAGCCCCGTATCTTGACTGTGCGGGAATACGCGCGGGTGCAATCATTTCCGGACTGGTTTCGCTTTCGCGGCAAGTACACGACGGGTGGGCACCTGCGGAAGTCCGAGTGCCCACGCTACACCCAGATTGGCAATGCCGTTCCGCCATTGCTTGCCCGTGCCCTGGGCGTTGGTCTGGCGCAGCTACTTCAAAGCTGGCCCAGCATTTCAACGGGCACGCCACGTCGCAAGGAAAAGCAGGCGGCCATGATGCCTGCCCTGATCTAGATCGCATCCAATGTCAGCAGAACAGGCAATGCGCGACCTGCCCGCCGCGCTCTGGAACTGGGCCGGCCACAAGTCGGGAGGCGTTCGGCGCCTCTTTTACGACGCAAGCGGTCGTCCGAGCGGACAGGTGATTCGCACGCCTTTGCTTAACCGGCTTGAGCTTTGGGCAGGCGCCCTTGCGCAGGCCGATGACAAGGCACCTCGCGGCGTAGCGCTTGTCGGCGGCCCAGGTAATGGCAAGACAGAGGCGGTGGAGTTCGCCGTTGAGGCCCTCGACGCGGCGCTGGGCATGGACCGAACGCTACGCGATGCGGTCGCCGTGCAGTTCAATGGCAATGGTGACCTGCCTCCACCGCGGATCGTGTGCGTCGATGTGGGTAAGATCTCGGGTGGCAGGCTGCCCTGGACCCTTGGGATCGTCCAAGACGCTTCGGCGCCAGACGCCAATCAGCCTAGCGAGGGCCCGGCCGCCTTGTTGCTGAAAGAGCTCGAAGACGTTCTTGCTTCAGCCGACCGGCTTGTCTACCTCGCTTGCGTCAACCGCGGCGTGTTGGACGATGCCTTGATTCTAGCCACCGACCGGGGCCGCCTACAAGTTGCGCAACTCTTGCGCGAGATGGTCAGCTCGGTTGGCCAGTCGCTCAATGCCACCCCCTGCTGGCCGCTGCCGGGCTTCCCCGCGATCGCGACCTGGCCAATGGATGTCGAGAGCCTGGTCGTCTCGCCGGACGGAAGCGTCGGCTCGGCTGCGCTGCAGCTGCTACAGGTCGCTATCGATGAAGATCGGTGGCCCAAAGCAGGCCAATGCCCGGCGGGCGAGTCGTGCCCCTACTGCACGAGCCGGCAACGGCTTTCAGATGCGACGAACCGCCAGGCTTTTCTCCAGGTGCTTCGATGGTATGAGTTGGCGGCGGGCAAGCGCTGGAGCTTTCGAGACCTGTTTTCGCTCGTGTCGTTCTTGCTGGCCGGCGCAGCCAGTGAGACCAAGGGCAAGGTGAAGAAGTCACCTTGTGAGCATGCTGCCCACCTATTTCGGCTTGGATCGGGCCTCGTCGGTGAGGGCAGCCAAGCGCAGCGCCGAGCTGCCCCATTCAGGCTGGCCAGCGCCCAGTACCACCATGCGCTTTTCGGGACGTGGTCGCCCCGGGGTTTACGGGTGTATTGGGATGACTTGAAGGACCTGAGGCTTCGCGAGGATCCCGTCCTTGGGGGCTTGTACCAGTTCCTCGCGCGTCCGCCAGCGCACTCTATCCCGCACACGCTTGCCAGCCAGCTGGCCGGCCTCGTTGAGGCGCTCGATCCCGCGATTGCGGATCCTGAATCGACGGTGCAAGTCAACAAGTCGACACGGATCGCGTTTCGCGAACTGGATGTGCGCTTTAGCCAGTCCACGCAATTGGGCTTGGCATACGTGAAGTCTTTTCGCTGTCTCACGAAGCTCGACACAAACCTGCTCGCCTTGCTCGCCGAGGCCGACGACAAGTTGCCGACGAATGAATCGGCACGGCGCCATCCACAGGCCGTTGCGCGGGTGCAGGCATGGGTGCGTGATTTCGCCTGCCGCTACACCCGGCGAGCCATTGGCGTCCGCGGCGGTGCGACGCGCGAGGCGTCAACGCTGGCGGATTTTGAACGGGTTGCATTGGGCGATCGCGAGTTGCTGCACGAAGCAGTCAAGCAAGTCGATGCATTGCTCAACGATGGTGACAAGTTCGTGGTTTCACTGAACACGACCTTCGGCGAGCCCTTGCCCCCCGCCCAGCGCCGTGCAGTTATGGTCACGAGCAAGCAAAAGGTCAAGGCGCGCGAATGGCCGGGTGGCGACCGGCCAACGCCACCCACGCGATTCCTCGAGATCGGCGCGAGGGGTAGCAGCCACACGATTGCCCTGACCTACGAGCTATATCGCTCGGTGCGGGAGCTGCGCCGGGGGATGCAACCAGCGTCCTTGCCACGACCCGTGGTGGCGCTTCTCGATGCGACGCGGGCTCGCCTGGCCGGCTCCATCGTGCGCGATGAGGATTTGCTCGAGGAAGGCGCGATGCGCGTTGGGACTCGGGACGAGGTCATCGTTCGCGAGCTCGGGCAGTTCCTGGTCAGCCAGGGGATGCCGCGATGAACTTGGCCGAGTTTCTAAAGGCTCCGTGGAGCAATTCGCACCCTTCCTACACCGAGTCGATGATCGCGCTGCAACCAGCGCCGGAGTTCGGTACGGCCGAGATACTCATCGCCTCGCTCTACCGGGCAAGCGGCTATGCATCCTGCGCCGAAGGCGACGTGTCTGGCAACGGCAAAGCGCTAGACCAAGCGTCCCGTGCACTGAAACCCAAGGTCAAGGCTCCCGGGAGTGTAGGCCCAGACACGTGGCGCACCATCTTGCATAGTGTCATCGAGAGCCCGAAGCAACCTCAGCAATCGGACAAGCGCTTCTTGCAATTGTCTCCCGTTGTGCCCGATATCTCGCTGTACTCAGGCGCTGCGCGACTGACTGGAAGTCCCTGGAATCCGGGGGAGCTCATCAAACGACTAATCTGGATGGGCGCGCCATCGTCCGTGCACGCGCAGCAGTTGTGGCAGTCCCTGCATGAGGGGCTGTCGGTCACGCAGGGTGATGACGCCTGGGCGCTGTGGCTGCATGAAGAATTCGGTCGACGCGCCCCTAAGGATTTCGTCTGGCAAGCGCCGAGTCCACTCAAGCTGGAAATGCTCGAGGAAGGGGAGCGGTCCCAATTTCACCTGCCTGCACGTCAGTTCGTGCGGGATTTGGAAGCTGTGCTCGGTGCGAAATCCAGCATGACGCGGCGCCAATGGGTCAGCGTCCTCGAATCGGTCGTAAGATTAGGCACGGTGTCGCACGTCCTGTGGGTGTGCAGGGCCAATCACCGCCTGTGGCAGCTGGTCGAGGGCGCGCTTGACCCCTCATTGCCGCCCCTTCCGAAAGACGAGGCAACGCTCAGACGGGACGTGCTGCACAACGATCGTCATTTCTTCGCCTACGGGCGCCCGGCGCAGGCGACCATCAGAGACTGTGCCTCGGAATACCTCGTCGCTCGACAGGGAATCAACATGGCGCTGTGGATGCTCGGGGCGCAGTCTGGTAACCCCGAGGCGCCACGGCCGGAATTGCGTTCGGCCCAAGGAATGCTGGCTTTCCTGCATTCGTTGCGCGCACAGGCTCCGGCGTTTCGCGACGATGGCTTCGCTGGGCGGTCGGGCCAGCTTCGGGACGAGCATGCGCGCACCATCAACTGCAAGAGTGGCATTGGGAAGAACATCGGCGAGTTTTGCCGGTACGTTCTGGCTCGACGCGAACCACACAGGGCTGAGTTGCGGGGCTATGACCAGGGATACGTGCTGCGCAAGCGCAGCGAGGCAAAGAGTGCCCAGTTTGTGATCTCCCTGGGCCCGGTCTCCGTGCTCTCGCTTGTGCACTGCTGCCTGTGGGGAGTGAACGGGCCGCGGTCGGTGCAACGTCTGGCCCATCACTTGGCGGGCTATGGCATCTCGGTTGGCATCGACGACATTGCTCAGGGTGATCTCGGGCAAAAGCTTCGCATGCTTGGCCTCGTACTCGACAGCCCCGATGCCGAGAGCGGGATCTTGCTGGTGCCGCCCTTCACTCGTGCTCACCCGGAGGTGTCTTCTTGATGTCGATTGCCCAAGCAATTGCCACCCACGTTGTCGATCACGTGCGCAGCCAGATCCAGGCCCTGGATGGCTTGGGCGGTGAGTTTCGGGCCGTGTTCAATGGCCCGCCAAGGCCATTGCTCGACGAGGTTTTTGAGTTGCTCTCGATTGACGGCGGCATCGCTGTGGGCGACGTCCAGGCGCGTGTCCCAGTGCTACTCCCGGTGCTCGAAGAAGGAGAGGCGGACCCACCGCTCAATGCGTCGGGGCGTTGTACGTCAAACCACCTGACCAGCCTGCGCAATAGCACAACTTGCCATATCTACGTCGTCTTGGCGCCTCCAGGCCTGCACGCCAATATCACCCAGACTTCCACACGCTCGGAGTTCGGGTTGGCGCTGGCATCCAGCGACACCGGGCCAACGATCCGCCAATGGTTCGACGACCCGCTTGTGCAGTCTCTGTGGCGGCAGGCGCTGCAGGCCCAGCCGGGGATTGGGGAGCAGGAGTCCGAGTTGGGGCGGCGGATGCTGTTTCACGCGATGCAGGCGGCTGACGAGGTCGATCCCCACGAGGTCTCGCGCCAAGCGTGCTGGCAAATCCTCTCGCGCGCCTTGTCGTTGCCTGCTGGTGGCGACTTCGCGCGGTCGTGGACCTTGGCTTGTGGTTACCCGCCATGTGCCGATGGCAAGCTCGATCCAGAGCGCCAGCACAAGGTCTTGCAAGAGTTGGCGACACGGTTTGACGACGCGGGGTTTCGCGGGACGATCGAGCAGTGCCAGCAAGCGGCCGGTGAGGATGACCGACAAGCGCTGGCTGCGGTTCTGACGCACTTACAGGCGCGCTGCCGCGTCATCACGGCCTTCGCGCGATCGGCCGCCTTTTTCTATGGGCCTGCCGAGGGTGACTGCGTGCAGGCGCCCCCAAACTGGTGGCAGCACCTCACGGTTGAGCGCTGGGTCGCCCTGTTGGACGAGGACGATCTGGTGCGTTCCGAGGCCATTGGGCTGAAGTGCACGAATGCACGTGCGCTGCAAATCAAGGGGCTTGTGCCAATCGTTGACCACGCCGTCGAGTTGACAGTGCAGCTTCCGTTGACTGCTGACTGCGACGAGGTGCTGAAAATCACTAGAGAGTCTGGCGGCGTTCGCGGCAGACGGGAGTGGGAACTGGCGGCGGTGGGCCACGTCGTGGTCTTTGTGGACGAAGAGCCTTGGCCGCACTCTTCGCCGATTCGCTACACCTGCGCATCCGTTCGCCCAGAGGAGCAGTCCAAGCTCAAAAGTAGCAGCGTGCGCGTGATTTCCCTGGCCCGCTGGGAAGCTGGGGTCGTCGCGGTCGCGCGCACGGCCACCGAGGCAACGTTGCCGCGTGCCCCGCGCGGGAAGGCAAGCAAGCAGCGACGGCTGGAATCCGCGCTGACCCTTGACGGCCATGGGCGGCACTACGTGGAGCTGCTCGTGGCGCCAGGTGTTCGAGTGCGTCCTTCCGCGTTGGCACTTGACGCCGATGGCACGCCCGTTCCCGATCGCCATGCGACCTTCAACCTGTCCGAGGGTCAGGACCCTGGATTCGATGTTGAGGCCGGTGAGGGTGAATGCGCCTACGAGGTCGAACTGGAAATTTCGGGCAGGGACGCAAAAAATGCCACTACCACGACCGAGGTCTGCACATTGCGGCTGTTTGTGGCTGCTGCCGATGCACCGGCGCACAGCTGCGACAGCGAGTTTGAACGACTACTTCGCCTGAACCGCAGGCGCTCCGCGACGCAGCCCGCGATCGCTGTGCACCCCAATCGCACCACTCGTTGTAGCGATTTGCAAGCCTGGATGCTGTCGGGTGAGCAAGTCGAGAAATCTTGGTACCCACTGGCCCTGGCCACCGACTACGCGGACGGATGGCATCCCCGTGATTGGTCACGGCAAGACGACACGATCCTGTCGCGGGCCACGTTCTTGCAAGATCCCCGTCCTGCGCCGCACGAAATGGTCCCTCCGCCGGCCTTCGTCCAGGCGCGTCGGGAAGTGGCAGAGCGCATTCGAGGTAAGGACAAGGGCGACGGCGAGGGCGGGGTCTTGGAGTCAGCGCGGCTAGGCGAATGGCTGGTAAATGACCCTGCTTTTGCCGAGGCGGTCGAGGGCTATGCACGTGCCTACGCATCCTGGCTCGAGCTCGATCCCGAGGTGGCCGCGTGGTGCGACGTGTCGATTGTCGTGAACCACGAGACCAGGGCGACGCTTGAGCACGAACCAGACGCAGTGCTTGTCTCTCCCCTACACCCCCTGCGCCTCTCGTGGCATTGCTTGGCGCAGCGAGCGCTCTTTCTGGCGCATCGCAAGCGACCTTGCCCCGCGGCGGCGATCCTCGATCCGGACCGGGTGCCCGATTCCCTCTCGTTGCCGCTTCGCACTGCCTCCGGGGGTGTCGAGTGGCGTACTTTCTTCTCGGTTGAGTGCGACTCGGACTACTGGGGGATTCTCTGGAACTCGCAGCGATTGCAACAATTGCCCCAGCGAGCCGCACGCGCGCCATTCGACGCCGAACTCGGGTTACGGGTGGGAGGACTGTCGCGAGGTTTTAGCGAATCACAGGTGCGTCGCGCAATGGATGACATCACGCGCTTGTTACAGGCAAAGCCGGTGCTCAACGTGCTGGTCGCAAGTGCCGGAACGCAGCACGATGCCTGCAGCGCAGGCATGCTGGACTGGTGCAGGGATCGTCTGGGCTCGGAGGAAGATGCCGACAAGCCACTGCTGGGGTTGGGTCCAAGGCTTGTGCAAATCTTGGACGAGCGACCAGCCCAAGCGCAACCACTCGATGCTGAGATCTCAAATCTCGCCGAGGACACCGCTAATGCGGTGCGCTGGTACGGGAGCAGCATCGGCACCCTGCGCGCAGATCTTGGGATCCTGGCGCAACTCGAGACCGCAGGCTGCAGGTGCGAGGCAACACCGCTCGCGGCGCCCCTTGCCACCGGCGGCCTGGTGCGGTACCGCGTGCGGCAACAGCTGAGGGCGGCTGGAGGCGCCTACCTCGCCGAGGCTCGGGTGGCGCGTCGGCGGGAGGGCGACGACGATCCGCTCGCGCAGCGCGTGGCCGATCTCATCGTGCGCCTGGAGGGCCTGCGCGAAGAGCGCGTGGCGTATGTTTTCGCGCCCAGCGTTTCCATTGTAAAGGACATACTTGAACGTGCAGACTACGCAGCGGTCTCGTCTTCTGCGGTGGATCCCGCGTGTTTCCTCGGCGGCTGGCTCCCCGGCGCATACCTCTGGGACTACGATATGCCGTCCTACTCTAGCCGCGCCGGGGACAACAATGGCTACTACTTGCTGTCGCGGGTGAACGAGGTTCACAGGGGGGCCCTGCAGGATGTGTTGAGTGACTTGCCCGGTTGCGAGGGTCTGGCGGGCGAACTCATTGACGAGGTCATCTACGAGGTCGCGCGCCGAGGAATTCCCACGGTTCGAGGACTTGCAAGTGGCGGCCGCAGCGCCAGTGGTGATCTCGGCCTATTTGTGGCTGCGCGCCTGCTTCAGGACGAATTCCGCGGAATGCCTGACCATACCGGGTGGTTGCCCGGTTGGACCCGGACATCGGAAGGCTCTCGTCTGGCGATGGTGCTACCGGTTGACCCGTACCGCGCGCACCTCGACGATCTTGGCCGTGCGCTGGACAAGACGTCGGCCCACCGGCCCGATCTCTTGGTCGTGGCACTCGAGGTCGATCGCGGGACCGTGCGCTGCAAGCTCACGCCCGTGGAGGTCAAGTTCCGCGGTCCTGGGCAGCCCATGCCGGTTACTGAGAAAGCGGCCGCGCTGAAACAAGCGCGCTCGCTCGCGGAATTGCTTGCCATGCTCCAGTCAGTTGCTGACGAGGCAGAGCACGGGGTATTGTGGCGCGTGACGATGCAGGACCTCCTGGTCTCGATCGTCAGCTACGGGTTCCGGGTCTACAGCCAGCAGCCAACCGTGCTGGATGCAGCGACGGACTGGTCCGCGCTGCACGAGCAAGTGACGGCTGCCATCCTGGGCAATACGCTGGACCTGCAGGTCGACGGTGCAGGGCGCCTCATCGTCATCGACGCGTCCTCGCAGAGCGGCCCCCAGGACTCGGACGAAGACGGCGAGACCGAGACCATCGTGCTCTCGCATAAGGATGCGGGGCTCATCGTGCGCAGCGAGGCAGCCGCCCTGCGGGAGGACATCCAAAAAAAGCTCGGCTTGTGGAACGTGATGCCTGCTGCGCCCAGCGCGGCTGGCGCTGAGCCACAAGCCGCTCATCAAGCCGCGATCAACCCTGCGCCGCCTGGATCGATGCTCGACATCAACGACCCCGCCAGCGACGCACCGGCCCCGCTTGGCGATAGGAGTGGCGCGCCGCGGCCGCAGCAAGCGTCGCCCGCCCAGGAAGAGGCTGCCTCGACGTCAGCAGGCGGGGCCTTATCGACTGACGACGCGAGTGAAGGCGCTTTGCCAAGGCACGGCGTGGTGCTCGAGCTCGGGTCAACGGTCGATGGATTCTCCACGACGATGCGTCACGTCGACTTGAGTGACACGCGCCTGAATCAGCTGAACATCGGGGTTGTTGGCGACCTGGGAACCGGCAAGACCCAGTTCCTGAAGTCACTGGTTTACCAGATGAGTGCGGCCAAGGAGTTCAACCGTGGCCAAAGGCCCAACTTCTTGGTGCTCGACTACAAGAAGGATTACGTGTCCGATGACTTCGTCGAGGCAACGGGCGCTCGAGTGATTCGCCCGCACCGCATGCCGATCAACGTGTTTGACACGACGGGCATGCCAGAGGGCAAGGTGAAGTGGCTGGCTCGCTTCCAATTCTTCGCGGATGTTCTCGACAAGATTTACTCGGGCATCGGCCCGGTGCAGCGCGCTCGACTGAAGGAGGCCGTCAAGAAAGCGTACCAGGACCGGGGAGGCGTCGGTGGTGATCCCACCATCTACGATGTGCACGCTCAGTACCACGCGTTACTCGGCAACGGCGCGGACTCGATCTCGTCGATCATCGATGACCTCGTGGACGCCGAGCTCTTTGCGGAGGAGCCGCCGCGAGATGCCGCGACGGATACGACTTTCAACGGGGTGGTGGTGGTTGCCCTGGGAGACCTAGGTCAAGACGATCGGACCAAAAGCATGGTCGTGGCATTCATGCTGAACCTCTTCTACGAGCGGATGCTACGCACCGCCAAGAGGCCGTATGTGGGCGTCGACCCCCAGCTGCGTTACATTGACTCGTTCTTGTTGGTCGACGAGGCCGACAACATCATGCGCCACGAGTTCGACGTGCTCCGCAACATCTTGTTACAAGGCCGCGAGTTTGGAGTGGGCGTTGTCTTAGCATCGCAGTTTCTCAGTCACTTCAAGGCCGGTACCACGGACTACCGTGAGCCCTTGTTGACTTGGTTCATCCACAAGGTGCCGAACGTAAGACCGCAGGAGCTGGTGTCGCTTGGATTCGTCGGCGATGCACCTCGACAGGCTGAGCGGGTGAGTGGCTTGCCCGTGCATCAGTGCCTCGTGAAGACCCTCGGTGTTCCCGGCGAGGTCATTCGCGGAACGCCCTTCTTCGAGTTGAGGGCTCGTCAGCTCGGTGATTAGCGTTGGTCCGTGGGGCGGTCGACGGCTCGGCCGGCAGCTGGCATGACCAGCAGGCTATGCCTCGGTGCGCTAATCCTTGGCGCTCCTGGCCGGCTTGATGCCGCGTCATGGGCACAGCACGAAGCTTGGTTCTTTGAGCCTGCGCTTTCCCGTCAAGCAGCCGCGCGCCATCGGGCATACCTCGCAGGTGGGTGTCCTCGGCTTACACACGGTTGCGCCCAGGTCGAGGATGGCCCAGTTGACCTCTCGGCCGCTTCCATGGGCCACGAATCGACGTGCGAGCGCCTGCAAGTAGGGGTCGTAGCGGATGTCGGCAAGTTCCCGCGGGCCAAAATAACGCTCGAGCACACGTGACATATTCGTGTCGAGCAGCGCCTCGGGATGCCCGTGGACAAACATGAGGATGGCGCTCGCAACGTACTGGCCTACTGCCGGGAGCTCCTCAAGTTCGACGCGTGAATCTGGAAATTCTTCCCCAAGCAAGACAACAGCGGTAGCTAGCCGGGTCAGGGATTCGGCCCTGCGCTGCCAAAGCCCCAGTGGACGCAGGAATCCTTGCAGGTCATCCCTTGATGCAGTTGCTAGCGCGTCCCAATTTGGGTAACGCTCGACGAAGTCTCCCATCACCGCATCGACAGACTCGGCGCGGGTACGCTGGAGCAACACCTCGCTGACGATCTGCTCATAGCGGCTTGCACCTGAGCGCCGCCAACTGAAGGGGCGCCCGTGCTGGGCAAACCAAGCCAGTAGATTGCGACGGGCGGTGGCGATCCGTTGGGAGCTCACGCGCTGAACGGCTGCACGCCCTCCAGGCTGGGGGAGCTGGTTCGAGTTCAAGTTGCAAGCGCGAGTCAGGTGTGCCGCCTAGTATGCCGTCGACATCGTGTCCGCATGATCTCCCTGCTCAGCGTTAGGGTCTCGTCGAGACGACGCCGAGCGAGCATAGAGCTCGAAAGGTGGCCTGGTACATCGATCAACCGCGAAATGCTTCGTCTCGTGGTCGGTACCGTCGCGTGCGCAATGCGTATCTTCGCTAACTATTCCGCGATCCAGGGCAATGGATCTTGGGCAGACATCTAGCCCCCATGAACACGAGCGCATCGTAGGTGCCGGGGTCCGACGGGCGGAATCGCCGTCCACGACCCGTATTGCGACCACCTGGCGGCCATCTGGCGACCGATCGCGCGCAAGATCGGCATCACCGCGGCCGGTGCCCTATTCTTGGGTGTAGATCCTTTGGCTCCCGGAGCATCCACGCTCTGTGGAGCCTTACTTGAGGTCATCGGGTGAATAACAAACGTGCGTGGCGGCTGTACGAGTCGGCGAACCTGTCGCTGCGTAAGCGCTGCGAGGCCAAGCGGGCCACCGGCGAGCTCGAACTGTTGGCAGCCAGCAGACACATCAATGAGACTTGAAGCGTGGACTTCCAGACTGAATGCTCTGGCCAACTAGTGTGGGCGCTTCAAATGCTTTACGGTGGAGGACGACTTCAGCAGCAAGTGCTCAGAAATTGCAGTGGACCACGGCATGGGGGCGAGTGGATCGCATGCTTGCTGGACTAGGCAGCGCACTTCCGCGGCTACCCGTTGGGGATCCGCATCGACGGGGGATCGGAGTTTACCAGCCGGGCCTTCTTGGCTTGGGCCGCTGCGCGCAGCACCTGATTAACGAAGCGGGCCGTCCTAATTAGAGCGGCTAACAAAACGGTGCGAGATGGCGAACGCAGATGATGCAGCAAGCCAGAGAAAGCAGCGCGACATGAATGTCGATGCGGCGCTCGAAGCGAGCCCGCAGCTTGCCGAATGCAGCCAGCCAGGCGTGCGTGCGCTCGACCACCCAGCGATGACGCCCAAGCCGATCATTGCGCTCGATGCCGCGCCGGGCAATACGCGCCCTGATGCCCAGCTTGCGCAGGTGGGCGCGGCAACGGGCAAAGTCATAGCCCTTGTCGGCATGCAACTTGTGCGGCCAGCGTCTGGGCCGACCGCGACGGCCGCGCACCATCGGCAAGGCATCGACCAGTTGCTCGAACACCACCGAGTCATGCCGGTTGGCGCCCGTGACGCAGAAAATCAGCGGGATGCCCTGGCGGTCCGTGATGATGTGGCGCTTGCTGCCGAGCTTGCCCCTGTCCGTCGGGTTGGCGCCGGTGTATTGGCCCCCCGGGGGCTGGCCACGCTGGCCGCATCCATGCTGGCTCGGCTGAAGTCCAGCTTGCCAGCGCCGCGCAACTCATCGAGCAACAACAGATGCAGGCGATGCCACACGCCTGCGGCTTGCCAGTCACGCAGACGCCGCCAGCAGGTCATACCGCTGCCGAAGCCCAATTCCTTGGGCAGTTCTTCCCAAGGGATGCCGGTGCGCAGCACGAACAGGATGCCGTTCAGAGCCATCTCGTCGTTCACCCGCGGGCGGCCGCCCTTGGCCGAGGCGACGACTACCGGCAACAGCGGCGCAATCTTCTTGAACAGCGCGACGCTGATCTCCTTGTTCTTGTTTCGACCCATGCAGCGTCAAACGCCGATCAGGTGTTTGACGATGACATGGTTTTGTTAGCCGCTCTTAAGCAGACAACTGTATTCGGGCAGCATATTCATCTTGGATGCGCTGACGTTGAGCGCGTCCCGCTATTGATGCATCAGCTCGCCAGATACGTGCCGCACTTTATTGCGCTCTCGGCGTCCAGTCCCTTCATGGAAGGGAGGGACACCGGATTCGACTCCACACGGACGTACTGCCCGAACCCATTTCCTACAGGACCCCGCGCGCCATTTACGAACTCCTGGCACGAACTCACCGAGTACCTGTCCAAATGGCTTGCGTGCGGGGTCATCAAGTCAATCAAGGACTTGCATTGGGACATCCGACCGAAGCCTGAGTATGGAACTGTCGAGATTCGCGTCCTTGATAGCCCGTTGTCTATCGAGCGAGCCGCCGCACTCGCCAGCTTCGCGCAACTTCTTGGAACGTGGCTGCTGGAGTCACAACCGTTTATCCCCCGGGACGAAGATTACCTCGTGTACGAGTACAACAAGTATCAAGCCGCGAAGTTCGGCCTGCAAGCAATCTACGTCGATCCGATGACAAGGAACCAGTTGCTTCTGAGAGACCACCTCGGGAACCTGCTGTCGACTTTGGCGCGCCACGCGTCGGCGCCGAGAGATGAAGAACGACTCGCAACCCTGCGCAAGGTGGTGAGCACCATCCAGAACGACGCAACCGTGCTGCGCAGCTTGAGAGGGCGCTGCCGCAGCGTCAAAGAAATGGCGCTGCTTGCAGCGGGGATGATGGAGACATCTCCAAAGCTGGACGATCCTCTGCGCGCCTCGATGCCTCGCTTGACTGCTGTACCCCGCGAACCTTTTAGCGTATCTCGTAGTCGATGGGCTTGAAAGAGCCATTGTTCGAATTCTCGGCCGAACACGCTGTCAATCCGCAGATGAGGTCCATCTCAGCGCGTAGTTCAATAAAGTCGCCGGCGCGAGATATGGGTGGCTTGACCTGAACCTCACCGGTCGCGGTAACGCCGACATTCATGAAAACATTGAACGTCGTTCCAATCTGGTCTGGACGAATTCCGTAGGGTTCCAAAGCTCGGTACAGATTCTCAAAGCAGCTGGGATGATGCCCCTGGTGCTGATACAGAATTTCGAACATTTCCTGGCTGCACGGCGTTAACAGGAAGTCGTGTCGACCGACTGTGTCATCGACAATCCGAAACATTGGACGGCTGTTGTTTGCGTAGAGTAGATCGCCCTTGGTCAGGTAGATCTTTGAAGCATAGTCGATGGACCGTCCGGAGGACAGGCTGCAACTGTGGTCGTCCCGTGCGAACGCGTACAGGTCGGCAACCTGTTCGCCGAATGGATCGTTGATGCGCAGGATCTGGCCGCCTCGCAAGGTGAAGGCGACGCCCGATTGCGGCGGGATACGGCAGCAGCCAGCTGTGTGGGTCAGCGATTTCTCCTCGGTCATTCGAGTCCTTTCAAGAGTGATGATGAAATGGGCACTTCCAATTCGATTCCACGGCCCGGCCCGAGTACTGGCGCGCTTCAGAGGCTTCACCAAAGCGGGCGAGCACAGGATTGATCGATCCCTGCAGCGCAATGTCGCGCTGCCGGATGGCCTCCTGCATCGACTGGTACTTTCCGGACGATTTCATTGCTTCAAACTGATCGTGGAAGTTGAAGACCAAGCAAGGCACGGGCGATTGGCGCGCCTGGCGCGAAGCCTGCGGGTGCATACCCACGACGAAGAAGGCGCGGCCTCCCACGCTAAATGAGAAATCGCAGCGCTCTGGATCGTGGCTAACTTCACCGTTCCACTTATAGCCGCGTGCTCGATCGAGGTCATGCAGCGATTGAAGTTGGGTCCACAGGGCTGTTTCGAACTCGATCTCGGTAGTGGGAAATCCGTTGAATAGGGCAACGAAGCTCACCGGCACGAGGCCTGGGTCAGGAAAGGTCGTTGAGTAGGCGACAAGGGCGTCGAAAAGCGCTGGTGTCTGAGATGGGTCTCCCATCGTCTGCAGCTGGATGAACCGTATGCGCTTCTTGTTGAGCGCGGATTTCGCGCCCACGCACGGAAAACCCTTGGACGAGATGAACGCGCGCATTTCCTCTATGCGAGAGCTGTTGGACGAGGGCTCCGTTTCGGCGGGGGAGAGGAGTTGATCTGTCATGCATCAACGGTCGGCAAGAGCCTTGACCCGCGTCGAAGGCGAATTCGCCATTCGTATGTGCGAAAAAAAAACTTGCGTGTAGGCCGTGCGCGGCGAGCGGCAGGACAGCGCTGACGCGCTTCTGCCGCGGCGACACTTTCTGCGGCTCTCACCTCCATGGTTGTCCAAAGTAAACTGGTCTCCGTGAGTGCCGCAACCGCAAGAAGTCCACGTGCGGAAACATCGCAACTGACGAGGAAGATCACATATTGAGCAGGGGCCCAAAGCCATCGTGCTGACCAGCCTTGCATTGCGGTTGGACTGTTACCGTCTCGTGTCAGGAACGCAGGCTGGTCCAGAGAAAGGCCAGGGTCGCCAGCGCCATGACCGCGGTCGCGGCCCAGCCCAGCACCCGCCAGTGCAGCGGCAGCACCAGCGCGCCCATGAGGCGGCGGCTGCCGGCGGCCCACATCACGCCGACCATGATCGGCACCGACATCAGCGAGTTGAGCACCGCCGCCCACACCAGCGCCTTCATGGGATCGACGCCGCACAGGCTGATGCCGATGCCGCAGACCATGGCCGCGGCGAGGATGCCGTAGAAGGCCGGCGCGGCGCCGACCGGCTGCTCGAGCCCGCGGCGCACGCGCAGGAATTCGGCGCAGGCATAGGCGGCCGAACCGCCGAGCACCGGCAGCGCCAGCAGGCCGGTGCCGACGATCCCCAGCGCGAACAGCGCGAAGGCCGCGCTGCCGGCCACCGGACGCAGCGCCTCGGCCGCCTGCGCGGTCGAGCTCGCGTCGGTCTGGCCATGCGCATGCAGGGTGGCGGCCGAGGCCACGATCATCGAGAAGGCGATCGCGTTGGAGAAGCCCATGCCGACCCAGGTGTCGAGCCGCAGCCGGCGCAGTTGCGCGCGGGCCTGCGCGGGGTGGGTCCGCAACGCGTGGTCCTGCGGAACGCGCTCGATCTCCTCCACCTCCTGCGCCGCCTGCCAGAAGAACAGGTAGGGGCTGATCGTGGTACCGAGGATCGCGACCACCATCTTGATGCTCTCGGCATCCCAGTGCATGCGCGGCAGCAGCGCGCCCGCGAGCGCGGCCTTCCAGTCGACGTGCGCCACCAGCGCCACGCCCACGTAGGCCAGCAGCGAGAGCGTGAGCCACTTGAGCACGCGCACGTAGCGGTGGTAGGGCAGCCAGGCCTGCAGCGCCAGCGACAGCAGTCCGAAGCCCAGCGCATAGAGCGCCTCGGGCCCGCCCAGGCCCAGCCGCGCGACCTCGGCCATGGCACCGATGTCAGCCGCGAGGTTCACCACATTGGCGACCAGCAGCAGCAGGACCGCGAGCAGCACGACCGGGCGCGGCCACAGGGTGGCGAAGGCCGAGGTGAGGCCGCGGCCCGTGGTGCGGCCGATGCGCGCGCTCGCGAGCTGGATGCCCACCATCAACGGATAGGTCAGCAACAGGGTCCAGCCCATGCCGTAGCCGAACTGCGCGCCGGCCTGGGTATAGGTGGCGATGCCGCTGGGATCGTCGTCGGCGGCGCCCGTGATGAGGCCGGGGCCGAGGCGGTTCAGGAAGCCGCTCTTCGCGGGAGGCTTCGCGGAAGGCTCGGCACCTTCGCTGCTTTTTTCCTGCTCGCTCGGCCTCGGCATGCTCGCCTCGTCGGTGACCTCGGGAAACCGAAAGTAGTGCGCGCCCCCCCGCTCCACCTGTAGGACGCTGCTGCAACCTGGATGCACTTGGCGGACGGGCGCGGCCGTGCGGGCGTCCTACGCCCGCTTCTTCCGCGCCGGCCGCAACGAGATCTCCGCCGGCAGCGCGAAGCGGTCGCGCGCACCCTCCTCCAGCCGCGTCGGCAGGTCCAGCGCCCGCGCCAGATGCGCCGCGTCGTAGGGCGCATGCACCTTGATGTCGTTGTCGAAGTAGCAGAACACCTCGCGTGCGCCGCGTTTCGCCGCGACCTTGGAGGCCAGACGCGCGTCGCGCACCTGCCGGCCCTTGCGCCAGGCTGCGATGCGTTCGGCCCAGCGCGCCAGCGCCTGCCGGCTGTAGCCGCTTGCGTAGAGTTCCTTGTCGCCATGCAGCCGCAGATAGACGAAGTCGGCCGTGAGGTCCTCGAGCAGCGGCCAGCGCTTCGCGGTATCGGCCACCACGAGCGCGATGCCGTGGCGACGCAGCTGCGCGATGAACGCCGGGTCGACGAAGCTGTCGTCGCGCACCTCGACCGCATGCCGGATGCGCCGCCGGCCGCCGGTGTGCAGCCAGGCCTGCCCCGCCACGTTGTCGTCGTGTTCGCGCGCGAGTTTCAGGGCGGCAGCGCTGCTTCGCGGCAACAGCGAGAAGAAGGCCTCGAAGCGCTCCGGATCCCAGGCCATGCGCGGCGGAAACTGCCACAGGATCGGCCCGAGCTTCTCGCGCAGCGCGAGCACGCCCGAGGCCAGGAAGTTCGCGAGCGGCACGCGCACGTCGTTCAGGCGCCGCATGTGGGTGATGTAGCGCGGCCCCTTGACCGCGAACACGAAACCCGCGGGCGTCTCGTCGTGCCAGGCCTCGTAGGACGAAGGCCGCTGCAGCGAATAGAAGGAGCCGTTGATCTCGATCGTCGGCAGCACGCGCGAGGCGAAGGCGAGTTCCTGCCGCTGCGCGAGCCTCGCGGGATAGAACCTGCTACGCCACGGTGCATAGCGCCAGCCCGAGATGCCGATGCGGATCGCGGCGGCAACCATGCTCGCTTCAGGCCGGCGCCGCCTGCACCGGCCGGGTGATCGGCGCGCCGACCGACTTCGCGCCCAGCGTCATCTCGGTCATCCACGACACCAGCAGCGTGCCGTAGGCCTGGCGCGACTCCTGGCGCGACAGCGCGTGGTCGGCGCCCGCGAGCACGCGGTAGGTGACCGAGCGCACGCCGCCCTTGAAGGCCGCGAGGTAGTTCTCGATCACGGGGTGCGGCACCGTCTGGTCGTCCTCCGACTCGACGATCAGCACGTCGCCCTTGAAAGCGGCACAGGCCGCGAGCGCCCGGTTGTCGTCCGGGCCGACCAGCGTGCGACGATAGGCCACGAGGTCGGAGCGGCTCAGCTGCCCCTTGGGCGTGAGCCACTCGCGATCGCGGTAGAGCGCCGGCGCGCGCAGCGCGAGCCAGCGCACCGGCCGCATGCTGCTGACCAGCGCCGCGAGGTAGCCGCCGTAGCTGCTGCCCACGATCGCGATCGCGTCGGGATCGACCGAGGGATGGCCGACGAGCGCGTCGTAGGCCGCGAGCACGTCGCGCAGGTTGTCCTCGCGCGTCACGCTCATGCGCTGGTCCGCGTGCTGCGCATGGCCGCGCAGGTCGAAGGTGAGGCACACGCAGCCCAGCGCCGCGAGCTCGTGCGCGCGCGCCATGTACTGCTGCTGGCTGCCGTCCCAGCCGTGCACCAGCAGCACGCCCGGCACCATGGTCGAGGCGGCGACCAGGGTGCCGGCGATGTGCTGGCCGTCCACGGGGATGTCGATGGTGCTATGTCGTGTCGCTGTCATGGTTCTGGATCAGGGCGTACTTGGCGAGCGGCCCGAGTTCGGGGTCTTCGCCGCGGTACGCCACGATGGCCTGGGGCGGCACCATGGCCGCGCCGTAGACCTCGAAGGTCGAGGCCCGCACCGCCCGGCGTTCGGGCGCGCGGCGGAAGACCTCCAGCGCCGCGATCTCCGCACCGGTGGCGCCGCCGACGCGCCACGACTGCTCGAGCACGCCCGAGCGCCAGCGGCCCGCGGCATTGCGGCCCTGCGCCACGTCGTAGTTGACGCGCGAGGCGAAGAAGCCGGGGAAGCCGTCGCGCACGGCCTGGTGGTAGCGCCGGGCCTGGTCGATGGCCGTGCGCAGCGGCGTGCTCAGGTCGCGCGCGGCAAGCAGGTCGTCGAAGCCGCCGCGTGTCAGCATCAGGTCGGAACCGCCGTAGACCGCGAGCCCCGCGTTGTCGCGCGTCATGCGCTGGCGGCCGTGGTAGCTCACGGTGAGTTCGTCGACCACGACCTGGCCGACGCTGAAGGTGTCGGGATCGCGCAGGTTCTCCTCGAGCACCACGCCGTGGGCGGCGAGCTCCCCGGCGTCGAGCGCATCGAGCTGGCGGTCGAGCTCGGCCGTGTCGTGCGCCACGGTCTGGCCGCGGCCGCCCGTGGCACGCACCGGCTTGACCCGCACCGCGCCGGCCTCGAGCAGGCGCCGTCCGGCCCGGCGCGCCTCATCGGGCGAGAAGGCCGAGAAGCCCGCGAGCACCGCGCCGGCGACGGCAGCTCCGAAGTGCGTCGACCATCCCGCGGGACGCGCGGCGCCGGCATCGGGCAACGGGTGCGTGATCGCCTTGGTGGCGACGAAGGCGAATTCGACGACACCGCCGAACAGGTCGTCCGCACCCGCGATACCCATCGCGCGGGCGCGAACGGGTTCTGTCACGGTGCCGCTCGGGACGAAGTAGACATGCCCGCCATAGGTCCTTGGCGCGTCCGCGCGCAGGCTCGGCCCCGCGCGACCGCCGCAGTCGCCCGCGTAGGCATAGCCCTTAAGCGTGGCGAGCCGGCGCGCGAAATGGGCGCGCGTCTCGCGTTCGTGCGCGCTGCAGTAGGCGCCGGGCTCGACATCCCACGTGACCACGCTGCCGAATGGAAGGCTCTGGAGGCTGGCCGCTGCCGCTGTCATGGGCGCCATCGTGCGATGGCACGCGGCGCGAAGCGTAGGACAGTGGCACCGCCCGGCTGTCGGCATGGGCGCAATGCGAAGCGGCCATGGCGGAAGATTCGTGACGACCTACGGCTCGAGGAACCGCTGCCAGAGCGGGTGCCGAAGCGACCTCTACCAACGCCTGAGGACCGTCGACGCCAGTATCGGCCGCCAAACTTAAGCCGGCCTGAATGAATGGACGATCGCTCAGGAAGCCCGCTGCGAACGCACCGCGGTGGCGATGGCCTTGTCGAGCAGTTCGAGGCCGAGGTCGATCTCGCTGTCGCTGATGGTGAGCGGCGGCGCGATGCGGAACACGCCGCCCATCGAGGGCAGCTTGACGATGTTCATGCTCAGGCCCAGCTTCATGCATTCGCGCGTCGCCGTTTCTGTCCACCCTCTCAAACTCCGTGACTTTCGATGAAGCATCCCGGGCTCCGGCCGGCTTCGGGAGCGCTCAACTGCGCGATGAGGTGACGGACAGGAAGTGCCTGAGTTCTTGAACCAGATCGCCGAAAACACGGCTTCGGCACTCGGGCTACCCGGGCATGCGCGAGCGCGCCGCGCCGCAAGGTCGGCCTGACATGTGACAACGCGGGCAGGCAGGGTGCTTGATCCAACCTGAGTTCGTGACCGAGCACATGGAGAAGGTGAAGGCCAGCATCCCAGCCAGGGTCGAACACCCGTTCCGAGTTACCAAACTGCGATTCGCCTTCAACACGGTTCCCTATCGAGGCTTGGCGAAAAGCACGCCGCAGGTCGTCACGCTGCTTCTTCGCTAGAACCTGTGGATGGTGCCCGTAGGGGCACCCACACGGCGGAGATGCGCAGCAACGAAAATCGAAATTCCTCTAACGAGCAGAGCGGTCGCATCGTCGCCTTTGGCCTCTTTCAATCGCCTTGGTAGATCACGTTCTGCAGCTTATCCTCAGCCCATAGCTGCGGTGTTCATCTAAATTTTGGCGCGGCACATCCGCGACATGGAAAGAAACGCGCGGTCTCGTCTAGGACGTCCAGCGATACTTCTGCGATGGTCCGACGCTTGCTGGACCCGGCTCGCGCTTGTCGGCATCTTTTCCGACAAACGTTGCAAAAGCCGTTGACTACGCTCTTCTGCATCTTGGGATCACACGAAGTCCCATTCCCGTCCTGATCCGGCTCCGCCCGGTCTCTGCTCATCCGACATGTCATATATGCATCAGCCACGGCCCTTTCACTCCTTCGTTGTACGAAAGCAGCCAAAGACGCCCGCTGTGCGCGGTGACGAGCGCGATGCGCTCTCGCATTCCGAGCGCTATCAGGAATGGGAGTTTCATTACAGACTCATGCCGGCGCCCGCGCTCGCCACCTTCTCCGGAACTGCGCAAATTCGTCGCGGGGGTGAACGCTATTGCGAGTTGCCAATCTTCGAGCCGCAGTGCAATGCGCTTGCATCGATCGACCTGTTACGAGAACAGTGCCTCGCCTGGATAGGAAGCCGGTCGGCGGCCGCAGACCCGCCAACGTTTTCCGCGAGCTAAGCGCAATGGACTGGATTTCCTGGCTGCAATGGCCCGCATTCGTCGCCTCGGTCGGCGCCGCCTGGCTTGTTGCATCGAACGTGAAGAGTAAGCGCAACATTGGATTTTGGGTATTTCTTGCAAGTAACGCGCTGTGGGGTGTCTGGGGCCTTTATTCAAGCGCTTGGGCGCTGATTGCGCTCCAAGTCTGCTTGGCTGCGATGAACCTGCGCGGACTTCGCAAGACCGATGGCGCGTCTCCGCAAAAATGATCGGCGAGCGACCTGAAGCCGATAGAACCTCTGAACCGAGTTTGATCACCGCTTAGCCGAGAGGAAAGCGAAGGGCGCCGGTTTCTGCCCTTACCACCCGCGCGGTCAATGAACTGTGCACGCCATCTACCCTACACGCCGCCCCAGCGCGACGTGCAGCAGGCCATCGATCTGTCACCCAGCATTCGCGGCTTCGCCCGCAACGGATTTCCAGCCCTGAACGTCGGCGTTACGCCAAGACCATCGAGATCTATGCCTTTGCACCTGGCGTTGATCCCGCAACACCAGCACCTTAGCTCGATTTTCGCGAATTGACGATGTGCCTCAGAGCAGCCTCGAGCGTCGGCCAGTTGCGGAACACATATACCTTCTCGCCGGGATCGAAGCGTGCGCCAAACTCGAGGAGCATGTCGGCAAGACTGGCCACACTGCCCAGCAACGCGGCCTCCGGCTGACCATCCGACGATGCGAACTCGCCCACCGTGCAGCCCAACTGGGCAGCAAGTCCTTGCGCGCGCTGAGAACCTAGGGGAGCTGGAAGAAGCATGTTGCGATTCTGCCAGGGGTCGTTCGTCGGCATGCGAACGAATTCGTGGCGTTCTGTGTCCTTCTGCAATTGAGGGTCGAGGCTGCAGATTGCGCCCGCGTCAGGCCAACTGGCAAGGTTCGTCGAACAGCAGGCGCGGGTGTCGCTCGAAAAGCTTTGCCCAGCGCGATGGTCGCGATGCAAGCTCGCCGAAGGCTCTCTTTCGACGTTCAGGCGTAACGACTCCGCTTTATCAGCGGGTCTCGCTGGCCATTCGCTTTACTGCCCTTTCTTGCGCACGAAGGCCTGCACCGCGATCCGGTGTTCTTCGCTTGCCAGGGCAATGGCTTGCGCACTCGCTTCCATCGCCAGCATCGCCGGCAAATCACTTTGGAGTGATGCGTCCAATGCCTGCTTGGTCAGCAACAGCGCGGTAGGCGAACCGGTGGCCAGTGCGGCGGCTACTTCGTCCGCCCTTGCATGCAGTGTTTGCCAAGGCAGGACTTCGAGTGCCAGGCCCATGGCGTGCGCTTCGGTCGCACCGATCTCGCGCGCCGATAGGGTGAGGGCCTTCGCTCGCTGCAGGCCCACGAGACGCGGAAGGGTGAAGAGCGCGGCACAGTCAGGAATCAGGCCGACACGCTGGAACACCATGCAGAGCCTCGCGCGATCACTCAGCAGGACCATGTCGGCCAGAAGTGCGAGGCTCATGCCGGCGCCGAAGGCCACGCCGTCCACGGCGGCGATCACCGGTCGCGGAAAACCGTGCAGTGCGAGCACGAGCCGGCGGTACCGGCTCATGCCTTCGAGGGCTTCGCCTGCTTGACGGACGCCTTGTCCC
>Ga0256770_1000058_pt1 | contig 18565 bp, 21 predicted proteins | sample MC6MC0921MT_FD_186039 | JGI IMG/M metagenome (GOLD analysis project Ga0256770, IMG submission 186039) | Metatranscriptome of enriched soil aggregate microbial communities from Iowa State University, Ames, United States - MC6-MC0921-MT... | ecosystem: Environmental > Terrestrial > Soil >...
GTAACATCAGCAATATATACACATGTAATTACGTACGCAAGGGACTTGACATTATTTTCCTACATATGTAATTAACGTGGTATGAAAGACACAGAACCCAAGGTGCCCGGTCGCCCTAAAAAGTTTGAAGCCCTTGAGCGGATTCAGGTTTTGGTTTTTCCGGAGCAGCATGAGGCCGCAAAGGCGGAAGCATCCCGTCGAGGGGTTTCGATTTCAGAGGTCTACCGGGATTGGATTGAGAAGGGGAGAAAGCGCAGATGAAGCTCGTTGGGGAACTGACTCAGCAGCAACTCAAGAGCGTCATCAAATACATCCCGGTATGCGGGCTTTTCCTATGGACAGGGAACTACCCCGGAAAGAGGCGGGGGACGGTGGTCTGCTCACCTACGACGGGCAAATACACGTACATTTCCATTTACGGAAAGAGATACCCGGCCCATCGCCTTGCGTGGCTCTACACATATGGGGAATGGCCGCCAGCCCAGATTGATCACGTCGATGGCGAGCCCTCCAATAATCGACTAGACAACCTCCGCCTTGCTACCGGCTCCGAAAACCAACAGAACAGAAAGATTGCATCCAATAATACGTCTGGCGCCAAAGGCGTGACCCGGTACGGCAGCCGATTTAGAGCTACGATTACGAAAGCCGGGAAGACCAGACACCTCGGCACATTCGGAACCCTCAATGAGGCCGCAGACGCCTATAAGGCGGCAGCCGAAAAGCATTTCAAAGAGTTCGCGCGCCCGGAAGTTGGAGAGTACAAGCCGCCTTCGATCAAGAAGAAGGAACTCTGCACCAAGTTAAGAAACCGACCTGTTGATGCAATGTCACGGATGTATGGCGTGCGTCGCGGCCCTCTCTGAATGCCCTTGACTGACAAGACAAATCACTCTTTTGCTAATGTAGAATCTATCGTGGCGTATCGGCCTTTGCTGTCTTTTGTCGGCCGACCGCGAGCTTAATAAAGCCCAGTATCGCAAGGCCAGGCTCGCATTTCCAACGGTGGTACCCGCAATCCGGGCCGCCGAATCCGGAAATGCGAGCAAAGCAAACCCAAAATTCTAATCCCCGCTTCGACGTTGAGCCTCAAGCTGGCTCGGCACGATGCCCCATATCTGCCGCCAGATCGGAAATCGCCCTTCCGAAAGTCGGAGCGGGGGCCCCTCATTCATGCCCGCAAATGAACTCCTACCCCGGGAGACTTCCATGACCCTTTGGCAGCTTTTCAAAGCCATCCCGCGCGGCCTCGCCGCCGTCATTGTCGGCGTCGGTTCCTTCCTCTCCACCCAGTGGAAGCAGTACACCCCGTTCGGCCAGATGCTCTGGATTCTCTCGCTCTTCGCCATCAGCGTCGATGCCGGGATTTCCTATGAATTCGGCACCACCCTCAGCTACCTGCATGCCCTCGGGTTCGGCCTTGTTGCATTGGCCTTCTGCATCCTCCCCGATGTGGCGGCGATGGAATTCCGTAAGGGGAGAAAGACCACGGCCGGCTGGATCGGCTTGGCCTGCGTCCCGCTCGGTTTCGTCGCGCTGCTGACGCACGTCGGTTATTCGGCTTCGATCCGTGTTGGCGACATGCAGCAGTCCGACGTCTCGAACGTCAAATACGAGGACACCCGCGCCGCCGTCACCGATGCGCAGGCCCGGATCAAGCAGTTTTCCGATCGCATCGCCTCTCTCAAAGCGGCAAACCCCTGGATCACGTCGGTGTCCGCCGATGGCCTCAAAGCCCAGGAGCCGGCCCTTGAAGAGGCTATTGCGCAGGAAGCCAAGCGCGGCGGCTGCGGTCCGAAGTGTCTGGCTCTGAAGAAAGAGCTTGCCGACACGATGGAGCGGGCCGGGAAGGCCGAAGAGCTTGCCTCGCATGAATCCATGCTGCTGGCGGCACAGCGCGGCCTCGACAAAGCCCGCGCCACGGCCAAGGCAACCAACTACGTCTCGTCTACGGCGGTCAACCACACCGATACCCTGTTCAAGGCAGTGAGCTTCCTGCGCGGTGATTTCGTCAACAACGTCACGGTCACGGAACGGGAAGCCACGAACACCGGCATCATGGGTATCAGCTCGCTGGCGTTCCTGCTTCTGGCGCCGATGTTCTACTTCGCAGCCGGCCTCAACCGGCGCCCGGGAGTGCTCGATGCCTGGATCCACGGTGAGAAAGACGAGGCTTCTGAGGACATCTGGACACGGCAAGCCAAGCGTAATGCCGGTGAAGTCGCGGCGCTGAAATCTCTGGAACATGGTCCGGCTGGCGGGTTCGCCAACAACGGCCGCCTGCACAGTGAAATCAGCATCCACGATGAGCGCGGGGTCAATGCGTTCAAGAAAGAGTTGGCCTCACATGCGGATCGGGCTCTCGCCGTCCTTTCGGGAGCCGCGGCATGAACCTCGACAAGGTGTTCTCGGAAGCGCGGCCGATCCTTTCGTTCATTGGATCGGCCGTGATCATCGTCGGGGCGCTCAAGTTCTTCGGCGTCAACGTCAACGTGCTGAATGGTGGCGGTCTTGAGATCGCTGCCATCGGCTTTTTGATCAAGCACATCTGATGCCTCTCTCCCCCAGCGAGCAAAGAGCGCGCGATATCGCCAATGCGCTGGACGCCGCAGCGTCGGTCGACCTGCGGCAGAAAACGATTGTGCAATTGGAAGCCTACGTGGCGGCCGTCTTGGAGAAATACCGGGACAACCCGTTTTTCCAAGCGGAACTCGCCAAGCTCCAAGCCGTCAAGCCGGATGATGCGAAATGACGGTCAAATTCTCCGTAACGGTGAGGAATGCAGGTCTCGACGCCTACGAAACGGCGATCGGGACATCTGCTATTCTGAAAATCCGTACCGGTGCGGCGCCGTCGAACATCACCGATGCGGATTCAGGAACAGTGCTGGCCACGCTGGCTCTGCCTTCAGACTGGATGGCGGCGGCGGCCTCAGGCTCAAAGTCCAAGTCCGGCACATGGCAGGACAGTTCTGCCGACGCGACCGGCACGGCGGCACACTTCCGCATCTATGCCTCTGACGGCACGACACAGCACATTCAAGGCTCGGTCACAGCCACAGGCGGAGGCGGAGATTTGACCGTCGACAACGTGTCGTTTGCAGCGGGACAGAGCTTCACGGTGACAGGCTATACGCTGACGGCAGGAAACGCCTGATGCTGGTCGCCAACCTCGTCCATCAGCAATCGACGTCAACTGGAACCGGCAACTTCACGCTTGCCTCGGTCAATGGCAAGCAAACGTTCGACACTGCGTTCTCGCATGGTTCGACGGAAGATGTTTTCCCCTACTTCATTTCCAACCAAGCCGCTGCGGAATACGAGTGGGGCACCGGCCATATGTCGGATGCCTCAACGCTTGTCCGAGATACCGTGCTCGGAGGCTCGAACGGCACCAGCCCTGTCGATTTCTCTGCTGGCACAAAAGACCTGACCAACGATATCTTTGCTTCAAAGCGGGTGACGCTCGACGGCGCCGAAACGCTCACGAACAAAACCATCTCCCTTGCCGACAACACCGTCAACTATACCCCGTCATGGACTGATGCCGTTGCCCGCTCAGTTGCAGGGAAGCTCGGAGAAGTCATCTCCCTAGATGATTTCGGGGCGGTGGGGGATGGCACGACGGATGATAAGGATGCGATAGCAGCATTTTTCGCAGCGGTCAGCGGCAAGGTCGGGCTTGTTCCCGGCCGGTCCTTTTACGCCAGCGTAAAGATTACGGCGCCAGATCTGTCCAACTGCGTGATCTTTGGCATTCCGGGTAAATCCGAATTTATTGGTGACGATCGCGGGACGATCGAACTTAGCGACATTGATAATGTCGAAATCAATGGCATCACGTTCAATTCAACGCGCGTTGATGACACCATTGATAATGATTACCGAGGCCCCCTCTACGCGATCAACCGCAAAATCAAGGACCTCACGCTGGAGCGGTGCGGGTTTACCTGCCCGGATAGCAAGGCGCAGGGCCTGTTTATTGCCGGGCGGTCGGCAACGACAGAAACTTATGGCTTCATCGACGGCCTGTGGGTCGAGGATTGCGACTTCTTCGATATCGGAAGTCTCGCTACCACGATTATGAATCGCAATGTCGATACCGATCAGTACGACACATGCAAGCACGTCTATGTCAACCGCAACCGCAGCGTAAATACCGGCATCAACACGTCGGCGGGCGGCTTCTTCATTTCCTTTGATGGTTCGGGCAGCAACTTCTCTTGCGACTACAATTATGTTTCCGGCGCCAAAACGCGTGGCATTGAGAACACCGGGTGGATCAGCGGATCGATCAGCTACAACACGTTTACCGACTTCTCGAAGGGCTACATCCCGCTTTCAAACAGCAACGCCGATGGTCGAAAGAACGAGAAATGTTCGTGGGTCGGCAACCGGACGCTTGAGCCTGCCAGCAACCCCTGCGTTTTCTACGACTGCGAAGATTGCGTCATCCGTGACAACTTCATCGAGGTCGATGGGTCAGCCACGGTCGATGGGGACTCGGGTTCGGCGGCCTTGCTCGTCCGCGACAGCAACAACTGCAAATTCTCAGGAAACACTTGGCGAAATCTGAACACCACGAGTGCTGGACATTATGCGGCGCTCATATCGAACACCAGCGACGAAGGGGCCACATGCGCCCACAACACCTGGGATAACGACACGTTTGATTTTGCCACGGTTGGCAGTGGGTTCGCTTGCGTGTCGTTTTCTGGGGCGACGACGCAGTATAACCTCTTGCGCAATTGCTCGCTGTCGCAGGCGGCTGCCGGGACGCGCGTCAACCAAGCGTCCAGCGCAACGAAGAATCTCATCCAGAACATTCAGCGTTCGGGGAACTTCCTGAACTCTGAAAACGGCGCATCGAAGAACCTCACAACCGACGCCAATTACACCACGACCATTCTGGAATACTCCGGCGATTATCTGAACATCACGGACACCGGCACGGTTCTGACGGCCACGCGCACGATTACCCTCGAAAATGTCGAGAAGCTGTGGTGTGTAAAGAACGGGACGGCTCAGTCGCTGTCATTCAAAGGAGCGACGGGCACCAGCATTACCGTCGCCGCCGGCAAGTCCGCGTTGATCTTCTGGGACGGCACGAACATGGTGCGCGTGACGGCCGATGCCTAACCCACTTTCTGGCCGATCACCTGATACCGTCGGTAAAGCACTTTCAGATCCGAACGATGGGATTTGATAAACCAGTCAACCGCCGCTTGAGGCCGCCCCATACGCGGGAGTTGGGTTTGCCACAGGTAGTCATCCCAGATGACATACCCACCAACCTTTAACAGCGGCCAGCACATCAGACTATCGACCATCGCCCCGGCCTCGGTGTGATCACCATCGATATAGATCAGGTCGAACGATTTCTGATCCACGATGAAGTTGGGAAGAACCTTTTCGGATGGAGAGCGGAAGCGGGTCACACGGTCGCCAAACTCCGCCGTGTTCTGGATGAAGCGGTTATGACAGGCACCCGGCCACGGATCGACACACGTCATCTGTGAATGAGGAAAGAGCTTGAGGAACGCGACGGCCGACCGCCCTTCGAACGATCCGATTTCGAGAATTTGAACCGGCTTATCGAGGATGTCGTGGAGATGGTCCTGCCATACCGGAATGTTGTCTGAGGTCCAATCCGAGGTGAACTCCTTGCCCTCGAACAAGGCGGTGATCTCAGGTGTCACGACGGCCTTCTTGCGCAGCCCAAGCGCGGTTCTCAATCCCATGTTTGTCCCCACGAGCCAAAATCCGAAGGAGGGTACTCGCCCCATTATCGATAAGCAACCAGCCGAAGTGGGGCATCAATGATCGGTAACTTCATCGGCGCCCCAATCGGCGGCGTCATGAGTGCGGGAGAGCTGGGAAACACTGGCGTTCTCGCCGTTACCTTGGATGATGTCACACTCATCGCAACGGGCACCCTCGCACTCGCAGGACAAGCCAACGTCACCCTTGACGATGTAGCCCTTACAGCAACTGGAACACTTGCCCTCTCGGGTTCAGCGGCAATCGTTCTTGATGACGCAACACTCGAAGCGACAGCCGTCACAGAAATCCACGGTAATCTCGGCACGGTTCTGGGTGATGTGACACTGGTGGCGACCGGGATTTATGAGCCGATCAACATCACGTTCCCGCCGGCGCGCTCCACGCTCATCACCACGGCGATGACGAAGAACCAGAGCATCACGACCGCACGGCCGAGAGAGTTTCAGATCACAGCGTAACCCCGTGGGAAACCACGCCACTATAGGACGACACCGATGGCCGCTCGAAAGAAGGTCCGTCACACCGAAGATGTACGGGCAAAAATCCAGGCAAGTCAGCTCATCAATTTTCTTCAGGATCATTGTCTTAAGAATCGTGAAGCAAAAAAAACTCAAATTACCGCTGCGGTGGCTCTTTTGAAGAAAACTATTCCTGATTTGCAGAGCACAGAACTGTCCGGTTCTCTCACTCTGCATGAAGCTGCGCTCAAGGAACTTGAGTGAGCACGCTATCCGACCGTGAGCGCGCCATACGGCAGAAGCTCAAAGACGACTTCGAACACTATGCCTCCAAGTGCCTTCACATCCGCACCAAGGCTGGGGACATTCATGCCTTCCGTCTGAACCGCTCGCAGCGCTATCTGCATGAACGATTGGAGCGCCAGCTTAAAGAGAAGGGCAAGGTTCGTGCTCTCGTACTCAAGGGGCGCCAGGTTGGCATCTCCACCTACATTGGCGGACGTTTTTATTGGAAGATCACGCACAAGTTCGGCGTGCGCGCGTTCATCCTGACGCATTTGGACACAGCGTCGGACAATCTGTTCGGCATGGCGCGCCGTTTTCACGAGGGGTGCCCCGATCTCGTCCGCCCTGAAACGGGGAAAGCCAACGCCAAGGAGCTGTCATTCGCCAAGCTCGATAGCGGCTACAAGGTTGCGACGGCGGGAAGTGCCGAAGTCGGACGCTCCGAGACGATCCAGCTATTTCATGGCTCGGAGGTAGCCTTCTGGCCGAATGCTGAGAACCACTCCGCAGGTATCGGGCAGGCGATCGCCAACGCGCCTGACACCGAGGATATCCGTGAGAGCACGGCCAACGGCATCGGCAATAGCTTCTATTCGCAGTGGAAGGCCGCCGAACGGGGCGACAGTGAATACGAAGCGATCTTTATTCCGTGGTTCTGGCATGAGGAATACGCAGCAACACCGCCGGCCGGTTGGGAGCCGCCGATTGCGTTCCTCGATTACGAGCAGGCGCACGGCCTAACACGCGATCAGACCTATTGGGCATGGCTCAAGAACCGCGACATGGCGACGATCGCTGGCGGTTCGCCCGATGAGCCCTGCTGGAAGTTCCGCCAGGAATACCCGGCCACAGCTGAGGAAGCATTCCAGACCGCTGGTGACTTAGCCTTCATCGAGCCGGTCAAGGTTCTAAAAGCCCGCAAGGCCAATGTCCAAGGTTATGGGCCGATCATTCTTGGCGTCGATCCGGCGCGCGGCGGCGGTGACAAAACCGGGATGATCGATCGTCAAGGCCGCAGGATGGGCGCCCATGTCTGCCGGCGCATCGACAACAACGACCTGATGGCAACGGCTGGCGATATCCAACGTGAGGTCAAGCGCCTTCTGCCGCTCGGATTAAAGAAGGTCGTGATCGACACGACGGGATTGGGCGCGGGCCTCTATGACCGTTTGCGCGAGATCCTCGGGGATCTGGTCGAGGGTGTGAACTTTGGGGCGCGGGCCTTCGATCCGACAGCCTACGCCAACCGGCGCGCTGAGATGTGGGACGGCCTGCGGGAATGGTTCGAAGACCCTGCAGGCGTACAGGTGCCGGATGAGGACGTGTTTCAAGGTGATGTGTGCGCTCCACAACGCGGCAACGGCGCCACTCGGTTCAATTCCTCGGGGCAATTGATCCTCGAGGCCAAGGACAAAATCCGGGAACGCCTGATGTTCTCTCCCGATCTTGGAGACGCGGCGGCTCTAACGTTCGCAGTCGACATGAGCATGGTCAACGACCCGATCGAAGACAACGAGCGCAGCTACGGCGATGGCGCCTGGATGGGGATGTGATGGACGAACAACGCCTCAAAGACCTGATCACCAAAGCCATCGAAGGCCTGCCCGCTGGCAATGTCACGATCGAACGGCTTGTGCAGTCGCATGACATAAACACGGATGCCAATCGCGTCCGAGTGGAGATCACATTTGAACTCCGATAACGCGATGCCGGCGGCGCAACTGCCGCAAGTGGCCGGCAACCCACCGGCAACTGAACCGGCAAAGCAACCGAGCGAAGACCTTGTGGCTCTGGTCCGCAAGCGTCTCGACCGTGCCTACAACCACGACAAGGACAACCGCGACGAAGCGGCGGCGGACATGCGCTTTCTCGCCGGGGATCAGTGGCCGGAGTACGCCAGACAGGCCCGCGTCAACCGTCCCATGCTGACGGTGAACAAGCTCCCGCAGTTCCTACATCAGGTCACCAACGACATCCGCCAGAACGCCCCGGTGATCAAAGCAACCCCGGTGGATGGGGAGAGCGATCCGCAACTGGCGAAGACCTACGACGGCATTATTTCAGACATTCAGTATCGGTCGAGCGCCAAACACGTCTACGCCACAGCGGCTTATCACGCTGCGGCCTGCGGCATTGGGCACTTCCGCATCACGACACAGTACGTCGAAGACGATGGGTTCGATCAGGAACTCGGCATCGAACTTATCCCGTACCCACTGGCGGTGTATTGGGACCCGGCCTCGGTCAAACCAGACCGTTCTGATGCCATGTGGTGCATCGTCATTGAGATGATGCCGAAGGATGATTTCGAGGACAAATACCCCGACGCCGCGCCGGTCAGCGTCGACGCCATCCGCTCCTACAACAATAACGGTATGTCGAGCGGGATTTTCTGGGCTCAGAACGATCATGTGCTGATCGCAGAATACTGGTGCAAGAAGCCGCAGACCAAGACCATCGCGGCCTTCAAGAGTGGCGCCACGGCTGACATCACCGGGCTTGACATGATCAGGCTCTACCAAATGCAGATGCAGTTTGGTCCGATCGTCAAGAAGCGCCAGGCCAAAGGTTATCGCATTGAGCAGAGTTTGGTGTCGGGGCAGGAAGTGCTGTCAGGCCCGCATGTCTGGCCGGGGAGTCATATCCCGATCATCGCGGTGATCGGCACGGAAATCCCACTGGAAACGGTGACCATCCGTCATGGTCTGCTGCGCAACGCGCGTGACCCGCAACAGCTTTACAATTTCTACCGCTCGGCAGCGGCCGAACACATCGCATTGAGCCCGAAGAGCCCGTATCTCGTCACCGACGAGATGATCTCAAAGCATAAATCCGATTGGGACACGCTCAACACCAAGAACCGGCCCTATCTCCGCTATACGCCGGACAACAAGGCACCCGGCATGAAGCCGGAGCGTGTCGCCGCGCCTGAACCACCGCAAGCCCTTTGGCAAGAAGGCCAGATGGCAACGGAAGACATCAAGGCGACGACGGGAATCTATGACGCGAGTCTCGGCGCCCGCAGCAATGAGACCTCGGGTATCGCCATCCGGCGCCGGGAAAACCAGGGTGACACTGCCAACTTCCATTATCAGGACAACCTGCAACGCTCGATTGAGCAGTGCGGGCGGGTGATGATCGATCTCATCCCGAAGATTTACGACAACGAACGCACGGCACGCATGTTGGCTGAGGATGGCTCGGAACAGTTCATCCCGATCAACAAGACGCTTTACGATGACAACGGCCAGCCGGTGATCGTCAACGACCTGAACCAAGGCCGGTTTGACGTGCGGGTGACGATCGGGCCGAGCTACGCTTCCAAGCGTCTCGAAGCCGCTGATGCCATTGTTGAACTGATGAAGGCGCTCCCGCCGGAACTGGCGCCACTGCTGGCCGATATTGCGGTTCGGAACATGGACATCCCCGACGCGCAGGAAGCGGCCAAGCGCCTGAAGGCCATGCTGCCGCCGCAGGCGACACAAGACCCGAACGCTCCGCCACCGCCGCCCAACCCGGCTGAACAACAGGCACAGCAACTTCAGGCGGCCGCGGCACAAACACAGATCGCCGCCGATCAGGCCAAGGTCGAGGAAACCAAAGCCAAGACCGAACTGACCCAGACCCAGACGCAGGGCGAATATCTCGACAACCTGATCAAGCAGACGCAATTGCACACGCTGCCATTCGAGCACGCCGAACGCATGAACGGTATCGACGGCACGCATCTCGATAACGCGCTCAAGGTGCAGCAACTTCTGACACCTCCAGAGCCACCGCAATCCGAGGCCGCCCAAGCCTCGCAGTAAGACGTGCGTTCTTTCGCGGATTAGCCGCGCCACATCCCGGAGTTATCCCACATGACTGACACGACCCAACCGGCAGCGGAAGCTGTCGCCACGCCTGTTGCTGATTCCCAGGTTGAAAAGCCTGCCACGACCGAAACCGAAGCCAGCACGCAACCGGAAACCAAGCCGGAAGCAGCAGACGCCCCAGCCGGTGACGGCAAAGGCGATCAACCGCGTGCAACGGATGGGACATTCCTGCCGAAGCACCCGCGCGTTGAAAAGCTCCAGTCGACCATCAACGAACTCACGCGCCAGAAGCACGACACAGCGCGCGATGTTGAGCGGCTCCGGGCCGAGGCGGCCGAACTTCAACGGCAGCTTTCGACCAAGCCGCAGATTGACCCAGCAGATTTCGAGGGCCAGCAGGCCGACGCGATCCGCCGGGCATTCAAGGCTGAAAAGCTGGAAGACACGGTTTCGAAAGTGCGGGACCTCGAGTCCCGGTCAGTACAGACGACGCAGCAGATCATCTCTGCGCAGGTCGAAGAAATGCGGGAGCACATCCCGGATATCGACAACATCTTTCTCCCGACCGAAAGGGGCGGTCCGCAGATCACCCCAACGATGGGAGAGGCGTTGTCTCGCGTCGATAACGGCGCGCTGGTCGCGTACCATCTGATGAAGAACCCGCGCGAAGCCGCGCGCCTCTGCCGTGCAGACCCTGCGACCGTCTTTGTCGAGATCGGCAAGCTCGCAGCCGGCGTCAAGCCAACCCCAACAAAACGCATCAGCCAAGCACCCGCCCCGGTCGCAACCGTGTCTGGCGGATCTTCGAAGAGCGCCTCAGTCGACCTCGCAACGGCCGATTACGAGACCTACAAGAAGCTCCGCATGGCGCAGTCGTGATCGGGCAGCATAGGACACCAGACCAATGACTGCCTCTTCCAATACCCTGATCACCCCGAGCATCATCGCTAAAGAAAGCCTGATGCAGCTCGAGAACAACCTCGTGATGGGCCAGCTTGTCCATCGCGACTTCGCCAAGGAATTCACCAAGGTCGGTGACACCATTTCGGTGCGCAAGCCGGTGAAGTTCCGCTCGTCCAGCGGCGCGACGCGCGTTTCGTCCGATGTCATCGAAGGCAGCGTGCCGATCGTCATGGACAAGCAACAGCACGTTTCCTGGGACTTCTCGTCCAAGGACCTGACGCTGACGGTCGAAGATTATTCGGAACGCTACATCAAGCCGGCCATGATCGAACTGGCGCAGTACGTGGAGCTCCAGTTGATGGGCCTCTACGCCAGCGTGCCGATGTGGACTGGTACGGCGGGCACGACCCCGTCGACGTTCCTTGAACTCGGCGCAGCCCGCCAGAAGCTGGTCGAGCACGCCGCGCCACAGGATACGCTGAATGCGGTCCTGAACCCTGCGGCTGCTTTGAAGGTCGCCAATGACCTGAAACTTGTGAACACCCAGCAGAAGACGCAGACAGCGTTGGAGCGGGTGAAGGTCGGCAAGTACGCCGGGTTTGACACCTATGAAAGTGCCTCGATCGTCAATCATACGGTCGGTGCATTCGGCGGGACGCCGTTGGTCAAGGGCGGCAGCCAGAACTCCAACTCGGCTCCGCAGGCGAACTCACAGACGCTTACGACGGACGGGTGGACGGCCAGCACGACCGGCGTTCTGAAGGCGGGCGACGTCATCACCATTGCTGGTGTCTATGACGTCAATCCGAAAACCTACCAGACGCTCGGTTACCTGAAGCAGTTCGTCGTGACTGCGGATGCGGATTCGGGCGCCAGCACGGGTGATGCGTCTCTGACGATCGCGCCGGCTATCGTGACCTCTGGCCCATATCAGAACGTCACGGCCGGCCCGGCAGACAACGCCGCCATCACGGTTGTGACGGGCACCGCGTCGACGGCCTATGCGCAGAACCTCTGCTTCCACAAGAACGCTTTTGCTCTCGTCATGGCCGATCTCGATCTGCCGGATGGTGCAGCGTTCAAGGCGCGGCAGTCGGCCAACAACCTGTCGGTGCGTGTCGTCAAACAGTATGACATCGATCTCGACCGGGACATCATCCGCCTCGATATCCTGTTCGGGGTGAAGAAGATGTACGATGAACTCGCTGTCCGGTTGACCGGCTGATGGCGAATTCGCTGATCAACGGGGAGCAGGGGATTCCTTCTGCTCCCTCCCTTCCTGATACGCGCGTGTGGATGTACCGCGGCCAGGAAGCCCGCCTGTTCAATTCCAAAGATGACATCCCGGCCGGCGAAGACTGGCGGGAGACGCCCTACGAGGCAGAACCGGCCGCCGATCCGGCGCCGGTAAAGAAAGCCAAGGGCAAAAAGCCGGAAGGCGAGAATGGCGACAGCGACTGAAATCTGCACGCGCGCCTTGAAGCGTCTCAGCGTCGTTGGTGCGGGGGAAACCCCGGCCGCGGCTGATATCGCGGATATGACGGAAGCTCTCAACGCCATGATTGCCAGTTGGGAATCGGAAGGGTTGAGCGGGGACGTGCTGCCGCTCGACGCCCGGTTCGAAAAGGCCGTTATCGCCATGTTGGCGGTCGACCAGGCGGAAACCTACGGCAAGACGCCGGGGCCGATCCTGATGCGCGATGCGGATCTTGGGTGGGAGCAAATTCGCTCGGCGTTTCTCGCGACGCCGGAAGCGGAATTCGACCCGGCCCTTATCGGCACCACGCACCGCTGGCAGATCAACAGCAACCGCAGTTATCAGCCGTGGCAGGTGGAGCACGATTATAATCTTCGCGACTACGTGATCAACGGCGCCAACATCTATGAATGCATCACGGCCGGCACGTCGGCGGCGAGCGGCGGGCCATCCGGTACGTCATCAAGCATTACTGATGGTACGGCCGTTTGGTGCTGGCGCAGGATTTCAGCCTGATGCCCATCGTCCCTCTCTCACTTCCCTCAGGCTCCAATAAAGCCCGGTTCAATCAGGGTGGAGCAGCGCAGCTCATCAACTGTTACCTCTCTCCCATAGGAGATGAAGGCAAAGTCAAATCCGCCATCTATTCGTCAGATGGGTTGCAGGGTTTTGTGTTCCTGCAGAGTGTTGCCTCGGGTCTCGGGTGCCGGGCAGGAATCGTTGTCGACCGCGCGCTCTATGTCGTGGCTGGGACGGCGCTCTATAAGGTTTCCGCCACCGGTAACCAGACCCTGATCGGGTCGATGAACATCTCCACCACGGCCCCGGTGTTCATGGAGCGCAACCGGAGATCAACCCCGGATATCGCCATCGTCTGCGATGGTCTGATGTACTACTGCCGGGGCGATGTGCTGACGCAGGTGACGGACTCCGATCTGCTGTCCCCGCTCACGCTGGCGTTTTCGGATGGGTATTTCGGGATCACGACAGCCCAGAACAAATGGCAGATCGGATCGATTGACGACGCCAGCGCGTGGGATGGATTGGATTTCGCGACGGCAGATGGTGACCCTGATGCTCTGATCCGCATCGCGGCTTTGCAGGCGCAGTTCTATCTCTTCGGGGAACGCACCATTGAAGTCTGGCAGGATACGGGAGACGCGGATTTCCCCTATGCCCGATCGTTTGTCATTCCGATTGGATTGCTGGCTTCAAACTCAGTTGCCACGGTTGCCGAAACGTTTGCCTGGATTGCCCATGATCGAACCGTTCGATTGCTGGGCTCGGGGGACTCGGCAGAAGTGATTTCAACACCGAAAGTCGAGAGCGACATTCAGGAGATTGCCGATCCGTCGACCATTCGCGCCACATCGTGGGTTTCTCGGGGGCATACGTTCTATGCTCTGACCTGCCCGAAATGGACGCATGTCTACGATACCCGGATGCAGCGGTGGCATGAGCGGATCACCTACGGACGCAAGAACTGGCGCATTGCCTTTGTCGTGGCATTTGGAACCAAACTCATTGCAGGCGATGCGGACACCGGGGCTCTGTTTGAAATGTCCCCAACGTTCAAGGACGATGCGGGCGATCCTCTGGTCTCCTACATCATTCCTCCGACCGTTCATGCCTTCCCACAACGGGTGACGCATAACGCGCTCTACATCGACGTGCAGCGCGGCGTCGGAACGGGGCAGGGTGTTCCTGAAGATATCGATCCGGAACTCATGATTGAATGGTCTCATGATGGGGGGGAGACGTACAAAACCCAGAGATCGGTGAAACTCGGACAGCAGGGCAAGAACCTGACCAGGGTTCGAACGAATAGACTCGGACAAGCCCCGGAGAACGGCCGGGTGTATCGGTTCTCATGGTCTGCGAAAGTTGACCGGGCGATGTATGCTGTCTCTGCTGATCTGACGATGGATGCGGCATGAGTGACAAGCCGCTTGCTCCACCGCCTCCTAGAGCTTTGCTCGGGCCGGATGGAAAGATCAGCGACCATTTCTACAAATGGCTCAGCAGCATCCCTAAGGGCATTTCGGCGGCGTTTACGAACATCTCCGACGTGCAAGGGCAGACCTTTGGCGACACGTTCTCGATTGCCTACCCGGATAATGGAACGGAAAATGTTCTGATAAATGCTCCGTTCGGGTTCACGATCAGCAGTACCACGTCGAAATGCAGCACCGGGACGTGCGCCGCGACATTCAAGATCGGCGGCACGGCTTTGGGAGGCGGGGCGAACTCCGTCTCCGCGACTGAGCAAACGAAGACGCACAGTTCCGCCAATGTTGTTGCAGTCGGAGACGATCTGACCTGCACCATCAGTTCCAACTCATCTTGTGAGAAAGCGATTTTCACCATCGCTTATACGAGGACGTAAGGTGGGGCTGTTTGCGCGATACGATGGCAGACCGCCGATCGTTCTGACCTATGTCGATAACAAGCAGAACACAGAGGGCGACCCGGGTACGCACCCCGGCATGAACTTCGGGGCGGCCAATGCCAAGCGGCATCTGATCGCCTGTGTCGGAGTCATCGGAGACCTACCATCTTCGTGCACGATCGGCGGCGTGACGGCGACCCGCCATGTCGAAGTCGAGTCACCTTTCGGAAGCTGCCGGTCAATTATCTACAGCGCTCTGGTTCCGACAGGGACGAGCGGCAGCGTCACTCTCAATGGAGCCGATGGCTCCTCATCCGTTGCTTTGTATTCGGCAATCAACCTCATTAGCGGATTGGCTTACGACACCGATTCAGACTCCGGGCTTTCTCCGTTGAGCATGTCGGTGGACGTACCGCAGAAGGGATTTCTGCTCGCGACCGCGTACCGTTCAACGACAACCGCCGGGCAGACGGCATCTTGGACCGGATTAACGACCGTAGATCTAAATCTTCGTTTCGATGGGCTTCTGCACTCCGCTGGTCAATACATCGCGACATCGGCACTCACCCGCAGCGTAGGCGTCACCCTCACCGGCAACAACGCTTTTTCGTGCGCCGCAGCTTCCTTCAGATAAGGCAAAGACATGGGCTTTTTCAGCAATTTCTTTGGCGATGACTCACGCCAAGACATCAACAATGCGAACAAGCGCGCCACGGCCGATCTGAAGACCGGCTATAACGCCTCACAGGGTTATTACGACAAAGCCTCAGCTTCGTTCGATCCGTACACCTCCGCCGGTGCGGCTGGTGAAAAGATGTACGGGGATTTGCTCGGCATCAACGGAACTGATGCCCGCGATGCAGCGCAGGGGATTGTCACATCTGATCCTCTGTGGACCGGGAAACTCTCAGCCGACACCAACGCCGTACTTCGCAACCTCAATGCACGAGGGGTAGGAGCCTCAGGCGCGGCAGCACTCGCCGGAGAACGTGTGCTGGCGCAGAACTACGACAACGTGCTGTCACGCTATGCAGGGCTCGGCAATCAAGGGCTGTCAGCCACAGGACAGAAAGCCGGGGTTCTCACCGGACAAGGCGACAACGCCTATGGCTATGGCGCGACGAAAGCGGCAAACGATATCAATTACGGGAACGCCATGGCCCAGACCCGCAACGCAGGTCTGAACAACATCCTGAACATCATCGGGACGGGCGCCAAAGCCTACAGCGCCTTCGCGCCGAAATAAGGGAGGCAAGTCATGGCGAATTATCTGGCATCTCTCCCGGCCTACAAACCCGGTCCCGGCATCAACCTCGAACCGGTGAACAACGCACTGGATTCCATCATCCAGCAGAACGCCCGCAACCGTCAGTTCGGAATGCAGCAGCAGCAGATCGATGCACAAACTGCGGAACGATCCTATCAGCACGGCCGCGACGCGAAACAAGACGCGGTTCAACACGTGCAGATGTACGGCAAACAGGCCACCGCCGTGGATCAGATGCAGGGCCCCCAACGGGCAGCGGCATGGAACTCCATCCTTGCCCGACACGGAACAACCGGACTGACACCCGAAGAACTCGATCCAGTGACCGGACCGAAACTGATGGCGGCACAGGCGGGGCAGTATGTTGATCCGCTCGACCGGCAGACAAAAGAGCTTGGCATTCAGAAGACGCAGGCGGAGATCAACAAACTGAATACGGAAGCCGCGAACGGCGGGGAAGCCTACGGCAAGACCGGTGCGATCTTCCTCAACCCAGAAACCAATCGTTATGAAGCCGTGCAGTTCGGTGGTCGCGGGCAGGTCAAGAGAACCGATCTTGGCGGCCTAACGCCATCACGCGGCGTCTCTGAGGTCGACACAGGAACAGGTACGCAAATCATCGACAAAGGCACGGGCGCGCCGGTCCGTACGATCGACAAAGACGTAGCCGGCGCCGCAAGCCTCCGAGAGCAGGGCGCCGCGCAGGGCAAAGCTCTGGCCGACGTGCCCCGCCAAGTCGACAACGCCCAATTGGCGCTCGACACGATCAAGGCCATTCGCTCGCATCCGGGGAGAAAGTATGGGCTCGGCGTCTATGGTGTTGTGCCGGGCATTCCCGGAACCGAACAGCGCGGTTTCGTCAATCTCGTTGATCAGGCCAAGGGGCAAGTGTTCCTACAGGCGTTCAACTCGCTGCGCGGTGGCGGACAGATCACTGAGGCCGAGGGATCGAAGGCAACGCAGGCTCTCGCGCGCCTCGATCGCGCGCAGTCGCAGCAGGACTTCGATAAGGCCCTGGACGATCTGCAAAGCGTCATTGAGAGCGGCCTGCGGCGTGCGGAAACCACCGCAACACGGCAGCCGGCACTCCCTGGCCAAGGTGCGGCTTCTCAGATTCCGTCCGGCAACTACGTCTGGACCCCTGATGGCGGATTGAAACCAAGACAATGACGATCACCGTCCAATCACCGAACGGCGTCTCTGTCGACTTCCCGGAAGGGACAGACGCGGACACCATCAGCAAGGTCATGCGCCAGGCCACCGGCGCAGAGCCTACCCAGGCGGCCGCGCCGGCTCCAGAGCAACCAAAATTGTCCGACCTCGACAAGCGGATGGACGCGCGCGTTGCCAAGGAAGCGGCTGGCGGGCTTGTTCCGCAGCCGAGCGCTGCGCAGTATCTCCCGTTCGGATCGTGGCTGGACGAGGCCTCTGCCGGAATTGATGCGGGGTTGAGCAAGATCAGCGGCGGCCGCATCGGGCAGCCCTATGAGGAAGCCAAGGCCTATCAGGACGCCCGCCAGAGATATATCGACCAGAACGCCAGCGGGCTTGAGAAAGGCGCAGCGATGGCGGGAGGTGTTGTCGCAAGCGCACCCTTCGGTGCGGCGCGCGTGTTTCGCGGAACGACATTGCTGCCTGAGATTGGCAACGCCGCCCTGACCGGCGCTGGATATGGCGCGCTCTACGGCTCCGGTGAAGGCGAGGGCGAGAATCGCGTGATCAATGCGCTCAAAGGCGGCGCCTTTGGTGCGGGTATCGGAACGGTGGCGCCGGCGGCCGCGCGCGGCATCGGTAATGCTCTCAGCTACGTTGCAACTCGAGGCGCGCCCCTTCCAGCCGCGCTGCAACCATTTGAGCGTGGGGCAGTCAACCGGGTTGCCGACGATATCGCCTCATCCGATCTGACACCACAGCGCTACGCCCAACAGGCCCAGGAGCTCGGCCCGCAAGGCATGTTGTTGGATATGGGCGAAGATCTTCGCGGTTCAGCCGAAACGCTAGCCAACACGCACGGCCCGCAACTTCCTATTGTTCGGGGAGAATTGAATGCGCGTCGCGCTGGCGCTCCTGATCGTGTTCGAGCCGGCGTTGATGCATCGCTCGGACCCGAGCGCAACCTCGGGCAGTTTGTTGATTCAGTCATGACGGCCTCGCGGCAACAGGCTCGGCCGTTCTATGACGCCTTCCA
>Ga0256770_1000065_pt1 | contig 17795 bp, 19 predicted proteins | sample MC6MC0921MT_FD_186039 | JGI IMG/M metagenome (GOLD analysis project Ga0256770, IMG submission 186039) | Metatranscriptome of enriched soil aggregate microbial communities from Iowa State University, Ames, United States - MC6-MC0921-MT... | ecosystem: Environmental > Terrestrial > Soil >...
GCGGGCGGCACGGCGGTTCCACCCGTGCCGGGCGCCGCGGCCGGCATGGGCCGCGTGACGCTCAACATCCGGCCCTGGGGCCAGGTCTTCGTCGACGGCGCCGACCGCGGCGTGAGCCCGCCGCTCAAGTCGCTGTCGCTGCGCCCCGGCATCTACAACATCGAGGTGCGCAACGGCGATCTCGAGGTCTACCGGCAGCGCGTGACGGTGCAGGACAGCAAGTCGGCGCCGGTGGTGAGCCACGAGTTCAAGTAAGGGGCGAAGGCGGCGGTCAGCCGAGCAGGCTGGCCGCGGTCACCACCCGGGCGTACTCGCCCTGCAGGTTGGCCAGCGCCATCGCGTGGACCTGCTCCGCGTCGAAGTTCGCGCCATCGATGCCCGCGCGGTCGAAGGCGAAGCTGGCATCGGACACCACCGTGACCGCGAAGCCGAGGCAGCTGGCGCTGCGCGCCGTGGCCTCGACCGACATGTTGGTGGCCACGCCGACCACCACGAGCGCCTCGATGCCGCGCACGCGCAGCCAGCGCTCGAGGCCCGTGTGCGCGAAGGCATCGGTCACGTTCTTCTCGACCACGTGCTCGGTGGGCAGCGGTGCCAGCGCGTCCTGGAATTCAGCGCCCGGCTGGCCCGGGAAGAACACCGAATCGGCGAAGCGCGACATGTGACGCACATGGACCACGGGGCGGCCGGTGGTGCGCCAGTGCATGAGCAGGCGCTGCACCTGGGCTTGCGCGCCGGGGTTGTTGCGGCGGCCCGCGCGGGGCTCCTGCATGCCTTTCTGCATGTCGATGACGAGGAGGGCGCGATCGGTCATGGCGGGCCTGGAGTGAGCGGGACTGCGCCGCACTCTAAGCGATGCACGGGGCGCTACAGGCCTTTCTGCAGCGCCCGCCGGTACTGCACCGCCTCCGCCACATGCGCCGTCTCGATGACCGGTGCCCCCGCGAGGTCGGCGATGGTGCGCGCAACCTTGAGCGCGCGGTGCGTGCTGCGCGCCGACCAGCCGAGCCGGGCGGCGGCCGTGTGCATGAAGCGGCGCGCCTCGTCGCCGAGCGACGCATGGCGGTCGATGTCGGCGCCCTGCAGCGCCTGGTTGGGTCGGCCCTGGCGTTCGATCGCGCGTTCGCGTGCGGCGACCACGCGCGCGCGGATGGCGGCGGTGGTCTCGCCCGCGGGCGCGTCGAGCAGCTGCGGCGCCGAGATCGCGGGCACTTCGATGTGCAGGTCGATGCGATCCAGGAGCGGGCCGCTGAGCTTGCGCTGGTAGCGCGCCACCTGTGTTGCGAGTCAAAGTTACTGAGCTTTGGGCCCTTGTGAAATCAAGAGCTTACGCAACAACTCTGGACTAGGAGCAATCGCGAATGAATCAAACTAAATGAGTTTCTGCGACAAGTCGCTCAAACTATGTGAGTGAGGGCGGTGGTTCGAAGTCTTCCTGTACCAGCTCTTGGCGAATTGTCATCCTCGGCCAGAAGCACGCGAACGATCACCGGAGTTGCTAGAGCCCGCCCCACCGCCAGGTCGAGGTGTAGATCACCATCGACTTCTCGTCCCAGTATTCAGCGTTCCACATGCTTGTCCCGTCAGTTTCCTTCAGGTCCTTTCTGAGGCGCTTGTAGACGGCTTCGGTGATGCGCGTGGGCTTCCCGGGCATGCTCGTCAGTTTCGCCGCGTAGTTTGCTGCTCTGCCTACCCACACGATGTCGTTGTCGCCGCGTATCCCGATGCGGGCCGCTCTCAGTTGGCTGCTATCGATACCAACCACGTGGTTCAGCTTGAACTCGGTGTTGGGGTATTGATGGTCGATTGCGGGCTGAATGATCTGAGATACACAGTGGTTGATCTTGAGCGCTGTCAGGGCCGCCGAACTGTTCTTCGAGTCTCCGGTGTAGACAGCCATTACCCGATCACCATCGTAGGCTGTCACCACGCCGCCTTCCTGTTTGATGATGTCAGCCGAACACTTCAAAAAAGTCTTATAGATCTCTGCGCTGAACCACCACCTGTACTTGTCGACCATGTCCGTTGAGCCGTCGAGGTCGGCATACAAGACAACGGCCTCCTCTAGATCCTTTGCATGGTTGGCGTTCAACCGTAGGTCTTCGGGCTTGGGGACGAGCGTCGTGGTTTCCTCGTCCCACTGAAACCTAAAAGTGTCCGTGACCCACGTCGTCAGATCTTCCTCGAGTGCCATCGACATATTCCTTATAGGTTGGGGCCAAGTCGCAGGATGTGCGCACGCAGATCGTTGCAAGCCGGCGCCATCAATGCAGCGGCGTCAGCGCTTTTCTCGTAGCGATAGGTGATCGTCGTGACGCCAGCAAGGTCGCTGGGCAGTTTCACGTCACGCTCGCGTGGCTCCATCAGGATCGCTCGCTCCTTACCAAGCCTACCCATGAAAAGGCCCAGTTCGAAAACCACGTTGTCACGCGGAGCGGGCCATTCGGTGCCGCGGAAGTTTGTCATGTCGTCAGCATGCGCGATCGCTACCGCGAAGTCAGAGTCGTCAACGGCGTCAAGCAAGCTCTGCAACGCAGAACTACCAGCCCGAAAGACACCGTCGGTCCAAACCGTAGTTACGAAATCGTCGTACTGGAGCGCGTTCTGAATCGCGCGCGCGACCCCCATCGACTCTTTGGACGAGATCACGAACAGCTTGATCTTTTCCCGAGCAGAGCCAACGTGCGCATTGCGCTGGTGAAGTCGCCTCGCAAGTTCCTTGGCGATGACTTTGTAGACATGCGGAAAATTTTGTCCGGCTTCTGCAAGATGAGCCTCGCTGATCATCGCGACAAGCCCTGGCTCAGCTGCTGTAACCGTCGCCGCCCGCGGTTGCGCGGAATCGATTGCCGCCATCTCCCCCACATGATCACCTATCGTCCGGCGGGCTACTCGCCGACCGTTCACGACGATGTCGAACAGGCCTGCCAAGATCAACAAAACGAAGTTGTCGCTGTCTCCCTGCTTGATGACGGACTCGCCCACCGCGACAGCCCTCAGCTGCACTTTCGACGCAAAGAACTTGGCCAGCTCTTGGTTGCCGGCGACAAGTTTTTGCCCTTCCAGCGCTTCAATCAAAAGTCGCTGCCCCGCATCTCCTTGAAATCTGTCAAGCATCTTCTTCTCCGAAGTATCAATAAAGCCGTGGCTCTCCGCGCTTTCCCAAAGTCAGCCTTGTTGAGAGGACACGTTTGCCTTGCTACACCTTGACAAGTAGGCCGCCCGCAAGGATCCATGGGATTCCCGAGCCGAATGCCCACCCCATGCTGCGCCGCACCCAGATGTACTTGTCCCTTGCAATCTGAGCATTGCGATGAATTTGAGCTGTCCAGTCTCGGAGTAGCTCCTCGGGCGAGGATTTCAGGAAGCTCTCCGAATAATTTTCTTGTGACAAGCAGGCAACTTTGGCGAAGAACAGCAGCGATTTCTCCGGACCAGATGTGCGAGGAAAGAGCACCATTGCCGCGCAAACAATGCTGAGTACTCCGAAGCCTGCCGTCAAAAAGGTTGCGAAGTAAGCCCATGCAGTGCGTGCTGCCGGCTCGGACGCCGAGAAAGCCGCTGCAAGACCGCCGAGCATTGCAGTTTGAATGGCGACGATGATGCCAACCTTGACCTCTGCTGCGGCGATCCATGCGAGATGGCGTTCGAACACCCACTGGGCTGCGGCGAGCCGCTCGCGGACGTGACCTTGCGCTGCGGCGTCGATGCTCGCAGGACTGACTTGAACCTCTGCCGGGTGGGCGGTGCCAGGGAGGAAATTGACGCCGGGATTGCTACTCACCTTTCCGTCTCCGGTTCAAGCTGCGGCGCAGCGCGTAGGCGGCAGGTAGCGGAGCGGCCGCAGCACGTAGCGCTTGTCTTCGCGAGAGCTCTCCAGAACTCGTCTTCGGCCGATACCCAGTTGCGCAAGGCGAGAGCGAAGTCGAAGGCGAGTTTCAAGTGCTCGCCGCAGGAACGAAGCCGTCGATGGCGCTTGACATCACCTTTCACGCAAATGCAGGCTTGACGCGAGTTCAAGACGCGCTGGTGCCGTTCCGAAACCTTGTAGATCGGCACTCCCTCTCGAAACACCTGAAGCATCCTTCCATGCGTAGGATGGATTCGGCCGCACCAGGTCGCTTCGAATTTGTCAGCGTAGAGGTCTTCGATGAAGTCCTCACCAAGCTGGGCGGCCGCGACCTCTGCTTCGTTTTGGTAGCCCGCCGCATTGCCATGTGCCCATTCTCGATCGGGCCAATGCCCCAGCCTGCGCGCACGTTGCTGTAGCCGGAGGTAGCCATGAAGGCGGGCCCACCACAGCCTCGCGGAGGCTTCGTCTTCCACCGCTAGAAGTCCTGCTCCGTTCCAACCAAGACAGAAGGTGCCATCGCCGTTGATGTGTAGTTGAGGGCAAAAACCGGGCAGTTTGCTCGGCGTGTGCTCGCGTGCCGTCACCTCACCGCCGCGCGCGGCCAACACGAGGCGGTAGATGGTTCGTCGACTATCTGCCGAGGTCACCGCTACATCGAGCACGGGGTCGGAGGCGATCGAAGACGAGGGCACATCGATCAGAGCAGCATCGAACTCCTCGGCCAACGCCAGCACTCTCATCAACGGCTGCTCGCTAGTCATGACGATGCGGGTCGATAGCACGCATGTGCGGACGCACGTCAATATTGGAGGACTTTGCAATCGCCGGAAGCGACGGCGCGAACGCTTCGGTCTTGGCGGCACGTGCGGTGGCATCCTTCGATGCAGCGAGCGCCTCAACCACCTCCGCATAGTCCAGGTTGGAGGTGATGCGGTTGGCGCCGAACAGCTTCCTTACGCCCTCGCTCGCGCTCTTGTAAGCGACTTCACCGATCGCCGACTGCGTACCGTCGCACACAAGCTGCCGCTTTTCCGAGGCCCGTACCGCGCGGCTCACCGAGCACCGCGTACGAGAGCCCTTCATGCCTAGGCGGGTGGTCGCCGTAGGGCCGTACTCGAATCCGATGGCCAAGCCCAGGCTCCCAGTCTCCACGGCTTCCTCCTGCAGCATTTCGAGCGCCAATTCGAAGCTGCTGCGCAGTGCCCCTACGCACAACGCTGCATCGCTGATCGTGGCAACGGTGTCCGTGGTCTGAGCGGTGCCCTCGCACATCAAACCGTGAATGCAGTCGCCGATGAAGCGAATGCGCCGTCCTTCGAAGTCGCTGGTGAGCACATGATCGAGTTCTTCGCGCACGACCGCGAGGGTGCGGACCACATCCTCTGCGTTGTCATCCACATGGTCGGCCACATAGGCGGTAAATCCATCGATGTCCGCGTAGATCGAGGCCAGTTCTTGGCGCCGCGAGTTGGCCGGGCTCAGGGCCGCGATGTCGAGCTTGGACAGTGGGGGCGTGTGGCCGCTGAACTCGAAGGTTCCGATGGGGGTCGCTTCGAGGTCTTTTTTCCACTCGCTCACGATGTAATCTTTGGAGACGCCAATGTCGGCAGCGGCTTGGCAAGCTTCGATCTCGGCGGAGGTCAGGGCCGTGCCCTTTTCGTCGTCGACCTTGGCAAGCCCGATGGCAACGCGAGCGTTGTTGGTGAGGTAGATCCCGACGGCGGGTCCTGCAGACATCTTCGCCGCCAGGTTGGCGGGTTGGCCGAGAAACAGAGGCTCGCGGTTACTGCGCCGGCCGTTGTTGACGGCCAGTGCCTTGCCGCTGTCGATGCCGATGCGAACTTTCGCGTTCTCGATGAGCTCATCGCTATCGCCCGTCTCCGCCAAAACATCGATGATCAACTGCCCGATAGACACGGCCTTGCGGATGCGCTTAGCTTCGGCGTTGGCTTCACTGTTGTACGGCTTTGCGATGAAGGTATGCAGCCGCTGATTGTGGAAATCCACCTTGCGAGCATCGGTGGCCCGAAGGATCCGGTGTACCGCACGGAAGTGCAGATCCAGGAAGCGCAGCGTGCGCTGATGGCACTGGGTTCCTTCAAACGCCGTCGACTCGAGCATCGCATCCAGGTTCAGGATGTCCGCGTACATGTGTACCGCGTCCATTCGGTATGCCTTCGTTTTCGGGATGTTCTCGAGCGAGGTGTCCTTGACGTAGTCGACGACGGTCACGTCCTCGACGCTTTCAATGCTCTTTTTAAGCCGCGCCTGGGCGGTCTCGTGTTTCCAAGTATGCGTACCCATACGATCCTCTTGAGCTATGGTGCAGCGCGTGCCGTGAAGCGGGGCCCGCTGCCTTGTTTTGTCACCTGGCCGCGCAGTGGGGCAGGTCGGGACACGCCGAATCGCGGCATGCGCACGTGCGTGATCTCAGCCAGGCGCCGTGGTAATAATTTGGGAGGGGTCAGATCGCTGTAGCAGACGCGACCTGCGGCAGGGATAGCGCGCCGGTTCTGCGCGCTCCGCAGCAGGCCGCTGATCTGCTTACTTCAACCACTGGTCCTGGATGTGCCGGGCGGTATCTTGCGGAATGTTGCGCCACGCCGCAGCCTTGTTCGTAGCGTCCACCACGATCAGGCTGTCGGTGCTGTCCATGACGCTCCAGACGCGTTTCACCGCCTCCTCGGCAGACAGCGAAGTGCTGACGTACCAGAAGGACTTCTGGACCTTGGCCCAGTTGCCGAGCTTCTTGATGGCCTCGATGACTTGGTCGTACCTTTGTCCCGGTACGTTGAGGTCGTAGGAAATGAAAAGGTTGTTCATACCTTGTGAACTTGAATGCTCTCGCGCACGGGAGCGAAATGAGGTACTCGGTGAACACCGAGGTCGACACGGCGGCCAGGGAAGGCTGCCGGCAGCATCGAGCTCACGAAGAGCTCATCTGTTGTGTCAGTACGTCATCGACATCAATCCTCGCAATCCAAGCAAAGACTCATGTCATTCAAATCACAGTAAACTCGCGGGCTGTCTCCCCAGACTGCCGTGAGGGTTCACTTCTCGTGGATTTTTGACACGCCACCAAGTGCTTACTTTGGTGGGACAAGGGCCGGAACCTTCGGGTGTCGGCCCTTGTTGCTTTTCACAGCCCGAAAGTTGCTTAGCACTTTACCACACCGACTGCCAAAGTTTCAGTGAGAAACACGCCGCAGCCAAAATGACTGTGAATAACTACAGTTTGTGATTGCCATTGACATTTTCGGTTGGTGCAAGTACCATTTCCCACGTGGAAAACCTTTACCAAGCTTTCGGTGATGGTGTGCGGCGGCATCGCCGCTTAAAGCAGTTGAGCCAAGAACAGCTAGCCACAAAAGCATCCATGGGCCGGGCCACGGTGGCTTCGATCGAAGCCGGCCGGCAGGTGGTTGCCCTGCACCAAGCCCTAGCAATTTGTGCCGCCCTAGAGGTGGATCTTGGAAAACTGATGGCTCAGACGCAAGAGTTGGCCTCCAAACGCCATGACCTAGCGGGTCTCCTTGAGCCGCACGACCTGGAAATTGTTCTTGAAATTCAAGATGGCTTAGCGACATGAAGTCACGTCGCGCGATAGAGCAAGCTGCAACTGAGGCGCGCCACGCAGCTGCTGAAATCCGTATTCCAGTTGATCCCGTCGCAGTGGCGATGCACCTTGGTTGCAAGGTGGTACAGAGAAACTTCACTGACGACCTATCAGGGGTGTTGGTCAGGAAAGATGGGGCGGTGACGATCGCGGTGAACAGTGAAGACAGCCTGCTGAGGCGGCGGTTTACGATCGCCCATGAGTGCGGGCATCTGGTCCTGGCGCATGAAGGCGAAATCTTCATCGACAAGCAGGTGGTCAACCGTCGGGACGGCAACTCCTCATTGGCGATCGACGACAAAGAAATCGAAGCCAATCAGTTTGCTGCCTCGCTACTCATGCCGAGAGAGGCCGTGGTGCACCATTTGGACGAGTTGCTCTACTCATGTCGCAACCGAGCGGTTTTGATTGAGCAGCTGGCTTCCAAGTTCAAGGTCAGTCGCCAAGCCATGGAGATCAGGCTCGTCAATTTAGGGCTCCTCGGCTCGCCTAGCGACGACGACTAGCATGCGGGCACCTCGGCTGAGCCGGCCCGAAGGAGTTTATGGACGCTTGAGAGTCGCGGCATTGGAATCTCATATCGTCCTCCGGCGGTCAAAGCACAGCAGGCGCGCACCCAGAGGCCATTCAGCAACATCGCAGCGCCGCAGTAATTCTGCAAATCTCGCCGCGAGGCCGAACCCCTGCGTAGGTTCCCCGAAGCGAGAAAGAAAGAGAGCCTGTTGCGGTTGGTCGTACCGTTCGAAGCGAAGCCTGCCACTGCTAAGGTATTGCACCATCCAGGCGTGAAAGACGCTCGCAAGCTGTCCACGCGCACCTTCTACCGCGGCAGCCTCATGCCATTCCTTGAGTAAGCGCCGACCCTGAACGACCTTCAGTTCTGAAGTCGAGACAAGCGAGGTTCCGAGCCACGCCGCAGCCGCGATGCTGCACGCGTCACGCAAGAGCGCACTGCGTGCGTCCCTACCCGATGGGCAGGTGCTGAGGTCCGAGTCGAGTGCCCTCGCGATCAAAAGCAATTCAACGTCTGAAAGCCGTCGCCTCATGGCCGGGCGGAACACGTCCAATGCCTTTCCTTCCGTCACTCCCAGCAATCGCTTGATCGCTATCTTGGACACCAACTGTCCCTTGCGCTGAAGCACCTCGGCAGCGCTCCTGACCTCAACCACGCTCACCTGGTAGCGTGATCGGTCGAGCCACTGCTTGCACACGGTCTCAAGCCAATATGGGACGGCGAGCTCCGTTGTGCAGAACTCACCGTACGCTATTCGTGCCCTGCCCATTGACCGGATAAAACGGGCAGGCCACTCTCTGGTAAGCCAGTCCGCGAGTCCTAGCATCTGATGTCGTAGAGATATCGACTCGCGACTGAACGATAGCCGCGTGCCCCCAGCCATCCGTGTGAGGATCGGCATCAGCGCCGTGGCGGGCTGCGCCTCAAGCAGCTTGGAAGCCAGCCTGTGGCGACTGAGCACGTTCAGGAGCACGAGCACCCCATCCCACCACAACTTGGGATGCACCAGCGGGACTGGAAAATGCCTGTGCGTTGCGCGCTGAGGGGCGATGAAGCGCCACTGCGACACACCTCGAACTCTCGGGGGACTAGGGCTCTCCTGCAACCGGTGGGCGCAGTTCTCACAGCGGGCGAGCGACATCGTGCGAGAACCTCCGATCAGCAAAGGCGCTCCGCAGTGCCAACAAGCATCCACGAGAAGTCGGCGGTGGACCGCGCAGAAAGTCGTCGTCGCTAGGCGCCAAGCGCTGCGCCAATGGATTTTTTCATCGTCCCGCAGACATTCGGGGCAAAACGCGAAGCGGCTGCCACTTGAGCGGCTGGGTAGCATCCAGCGTCCAGAAATGCCTCCCGTAGATCCAGTCATCGCTGTCAGCGCGGGGTCGAGCGCGTGCGTAATCAGCTGCTTGCGAGGAATTCCAGACATGCGTTGTAGCGTGTCCATCAATCCCCAACGATCCGGCTCAACGTCTAGCGACACACCTGGTGTCAGCTTGATCTCGGCATTGTCCAGCAGTTCTCCATAGCTAGCGAAGCCGTTCGCTCCTGCAAGCCGGAATAACCATGACGAAAGCGATTCGGGACCTGACTTTCCCCTGATCGGGGAGGGCTTTGCGAGCAAACGGTTCTTCGATGCCGACATGCTTTGCATAGCTATGTGATGTCGACTAGCTGATATCGAGCATTTTCCGAGGATCGCGGTGCAGCGCAGATAGCATGAAACATCTGGAGCCACTTCACCGAGGAAAGATCCGAGTGAATGAGCTTCTGATATTCATGCTGGCGCCTGCGCGCGAAATCCTCCAGGAGCTCTATGGCGCGCAAACGAACTTTGATGGGCTGTGAAGCGAACCCGCCAAATCCTTCGATATGAACCCTAGCCGCTCGGAGCATTCGGTCAGCGCGTTGATTTCCGGCATCCTCCACGCTGGAGACTCCTTCCTCGACGAAACAGAGAACGTTAAGAAGGCGGCGGATTGATGTACAGGATTTCATCGAACCTCGAGAAATTCCTGAAATGCCCTCTCGATCGTAGATCATGCACAGGGCCTTCCAGATATCGCCGCCCGAGTATCTATATTTCAAAGGTCCATCTCTTTCGATCGGAGATTTGCAGGCGGAGCATTCACGTAGCGACGCATGGTTGCGCCTCGGCGCCACGAATGTGTTGCCACACCTGGGGCATCGCTCTAGCATCTCAAGTCCATGGATGTGGCAACTGACCGTCAGTGCGAGGCGCCAGCTCCTGCGCCAATATGGAATGGCATCGCGAGCCAGGCACTCAGGGCAAATGACATGACGGACCTCCCATCGATGAATCAAAGAATTCTCTTTTAGAGCCCAGTCGCGTAGAAAAAAGCCGATGCGATCCTTCGGGGGGGCACTAATAGCTGACCTCAGCAGCATTGGCTCAATCTCGCTTGCAGCGCGTCCGCTGAGACTGCACAGCATGCGGACGGTCTCATTGACATCTGGCGGTGCGTCAAAATTTGGGCGAGCCGTGGATCCTGCGAAGCGCAGCATTTCGGTTGGGGACGTCAGGCCGTTCGCAGCGGCCAGTCGCACCACCCAAGAACCAAGCGACTCGCACGCCCGCAGATCATCGATATGCGTACCAATAGGCTTGGTACGCACGATCGTGATGGGGAGCCCACCCGACGCAAGAGGGCTGCTTGTTGACGGAGTGCGGGCTGCATCAGCGCTGCGCATATACCTCACCTTCGTGGTTATCCCCATCAAGATAAGTCGGCTGAAAAGGTTCGCCAGCACCATTCAGGCGTCGCATTCGAAAGGTTTTGTGAAACGGGTTCAACTCCGGTGTGACCTGAGGCCAATAGTTGCGCTTGAACATCCTTTCCAGGGTTGGAAAGTCCAAGCCCTTCTCTGTTTTCTCCAAACGGGCTATGCGCTTGACCATCAGGGCGATCGTTCGGTGCACGCCGTCGGTCGCATAAAACATTCGCATCGCAACCGGAGCGCTAGCAAGCCACTGACGGTTCTCGTCGTTTAGCTCGTGTGCAAGCTCGAAAAGAAAGCTGCGCAACTCCGACAGCTGCGCCAACGGATTGAAGGGATGAAGCCTCAATGTTTCGGGCACTCGTGAACGAAGCTGTCCGTTGTGCGAGAACAGGATCTCGGCGCGCGGGGCACCTCCGTAGGCGACGGGAAGTTTCAAGAGGTCGAGCATCTCCTTGAGCGCGTCGGCCGCCGCTGCGTAGGTCTGCGCTTGGCCGCGATCGACGAGATGCTGGATCTCATCAACGCAGATGAACTCGACACCACTGTTCACGTATAGCGTCTCGACGCGATACCGAAATTTCGCAGCGGTCCCCGATCCCACGTGAGCCCCAATCCCTCTGACGAAGGCCGCGAAGATGTCCTTTTTTGATGGCGCAGATGGGATGCTCACACGAACGACCGGCACATGCGTGATCTCGTCGCCTACGACTGAGGGATGGCGCAGGCAGTACTCTCTGAACACGAACGACTTTCCGACGCCAGCAACGCCCAACAGCTTCATGCTCTGCGGGTTGTCGTCTTGCCCCGAGTCGGCATGACAGTCGGAAAGGCGGATCATGGCCTCTTGAAAAGCGGCAGTCTCGATGCAGATCACTTGTCAACCTGCCCTGTTCCACGTCGTGGCCGAATCACGGTTCGAAGACGGCGGACCTCGTTGTCATTGGCATCGCGCTCGGGCGGCCGATGGAGACCATCTTCGATTGACTCAGGCGAGAAATCTTCTGCGACTCGAGGGTTTGGGTCTCTGCGCTGTCTGGTACAGTTTTCCGGTGGAAATCCTTCAGATGCCGGCGTCTCTTCGTACGAAAGTCCCAAGACTTTCAGCGCTTGTCGTCTTTGAGCCAGATTCCTTCCGAACTGCAATTCCCGAGCGGCATCGCGCGAGCGTTCGATCGCTTGGCCAACCGTGATTCGCTGCCCCTTGTCAGACGCTTGCCTTTGAATCTTGAGTGCCAAGGCAATCTGGTACGCGCTCAGTCTCGCTTTAACCGGGTCGATGTTGGGAACACGAAGCCGGGTCTTCGTGCCAGGATCCAAAACCCAAATGCCGTCCATGAGCGCGCGGTTGAAGCGAACTTCTACTTGTATGCTCTCGGCAGGCATGTCAGCCCGCTGGCTTATCCGGCTGCTAGTTCGCTTGCGTGATTGCGTGCTTGGCCGACCCCTCGATTGAATCGGTGCATCGCGCCAGATCGCCTGCAGAGAGGGCGTGTTGAAGGTGCAGTTTTCGAGCGCGATCCCCCTCCTAGTGAGTGTGCAGGAAACCACGTCGCAGCACAGCACATCGAGTTCGTCTAGATCCTGCGGAAGCCGTATGCACGTAATCGTGGATGCTCTTGACCAAGCTTCAAATGGACTCATGACAACCCCCATGGTCATGATGCATGTATTGGTCGACGATCCACATATGCAGATGCCTGCGCAGCGTGTGCAGATCCATCACGGCACCCTTCGAGGGGTCGTAGCCTGCAGGTCGGTCCTTGATACTCGAGCCTGAAGCCCCAGGGAGGCTAGTGAGTGCCCATTCGTTGAAAGTCCGAAAGAATCGCTCGATGCGACCCTTGTACCAGGGTTTTTTAAGTGGGCAGTACGCGACATCAATTCCTAACTCAAAACACGTTTGCCTGAGTGATTGCGAGTGAAACTCTGCGCCGTTGTCGCACTTGAGGATCAGTGGGACGCCGTGCGACGGCCAGGCGCTTTGCACTTCGGGGTACTGTTCGCGCAGGTAAGTCTTTGGAAGGATCGCCTGCTTCAAGCAGTTGAGTGCTGCCTGTGCCGACGTTCCCGTGAAGTCCACATCGAAGCCCATAACTGCCCGGCTGAAGTGATCCACGATTGCCGTGAAACGAGGTCTACCTAGCCCAAGACCGTTCTCGTTGTCGATCACGAAAAGATTCAGCCATGTGTGGTCGATCTCCCAGCATTCATTGAGTCCGTAGACCTCGGTGTTACGTCCCGTCGATCGGTAAGAAGTGAGAGCGTGAACTGCGCCTTGACGCGCTGCGTCGACTTCGAAGGCGCCACGTTGTGCGATGCGTCGACGAAACGTGGAGTACGAAGGCACCTTCAGTTGCTCTTTCTGTGGAGCCCAGCGATTGCGCTCTTCAAGTTGCCCCTCCAATACGGAATAGGCTTTGCTCGCAGAGAGTCGTTCTGTAGTCAAATAGAAGTTATCGATTACGGCGTCGACCGCGCGCTTGACGGTTATGCTCATGCGCTGTTTGCCGGGTCCTCCTCGGCGCTCGAAGTAAGGAATCAAAGAGGCTGGATCGCCGCCTTGCCTGCGTGCCTGTGCTTGCCATCGGCGAATCGTTGCGATGGACGGCACACGAGGTTCACCCAGCGTGTCGCGTACTGACTCCAGCGCCAGGTGCAGCACCTCGTTGTCCGGGTGAAGTCTTGCGCCTTCGCGTTCGATGGCCGACAGATATAGCCTTCGCGCATAGCCACGCATCTTGGCTGCCTCGCTCACGTCTTCCGCGAGCCGCATCGCGACGCTCACGTGAGCCGTGGTGGGCTCCGTGACTTCGCTATTGAGACCTTTCAAGTTTCGCGATTGATAGTGGATGAGAAGCGTAGCGACCTCGAAAGTGCGCTGTGTCCCATCCTCGTCCACCAGAACAACCCGATCGGGACTGACGATCGAGTGAATCATCACGACCTTTTCGAATAGCTTGAAGCGCTTACGCGGCGAGAACGAAGTCAGCTGCATCGAAATTCTCCTGGTAGACATAGCTCAAAGGGGTCGTGGCGCCAAGCCGTTCATGCGTGTTGAAGTAGACGTTGCCGAGCGCCAGCATGCGCATGGCACCCGATGCCCCCAACAGCGAATGCAGTTCTCCAAAAGTCGAGGGACGCGATCGAGTCAAGCGCAAGAGATCTTCTGCATCCTGGTCAGCCGCCCGGTGATTGCGCAGTGCCTGCACGAGAGCGCGTGACGCATTGCGGACGTGAGGGGCGTCAAGTTGCAGCTCGGTTACCACGCGAAACTGAACTCCCCGCGTATGCAGGTGTTGTGCGATCGCGTGATGTCGAGCGAGGGAATTGACGCAGCGCAGGCTTTGCGACCAGGCGCATTCGATGCAAATCAGCCTGCCATCGCGCGCGACTGCGGCGGCGTGCGCAACGTAGCGAAAGCTTTTCCCATCATGCCTGTCTACCTGCATGACCGCGGTTTGGGTGTGAGCGTCCGAGATGTGCCAAGAAGCCTCAAGTCGGTACATCAGATCGCAGCCAAGCCGCGAACGCCACAGCATTGCGCGGTCGAAGCGGACGGAAGTAAAAATGCCCCGAACCTGATGGCCGCTTCGCGTGATGTCGCGCGGGCCGGGCGAGGGCGGATCAGCGCCTGTTACACGGGCGTGACCATGCCTGAGATGTATCTCCATACGACTACTCCAAATCAATCGGAAATGGGAGTCCAAGCGGGCACACTAAAAATGTGCTCGCCGGACCCGCTTCGGCTTGACCGCGAGTGAGCCCGATGAGATACTGATTTCGCCCGACCAAAGGCTCCGTCAGTATCTCTGCCGGGGAGACGCCGTCTAGCCCCAGTGGTTAGATGGCGTTTTTATTTCTGGGCGTTCATTCGATATGAGCTCCTTGGTGGGAGGTTAGTTGGTGCAGGCCGCGTTCGGCTGCTCCTGTCTCGCAACCATGAGTTGCTCCCCCTGTGCTAAAGCGTCGACCGTTCGCTCCACTTCCAGGCGCTCTAGTACTTCAGCGATTTCCTTCGTTAGAGCGAAGAAGCCGCGACGATTTCGGAACGTCACGGGCGAGAACGGCAGACGGCCGCGGACGCGCGCAGTATTCAGTGCGATCACGCTCGGGTAGCACAAGACCTTACAGAGTGCTTTTGCATCCATGAGCGGACCGTAGTCGGCCCAGAGAAGCGCGTGAAGATCGGACAACTTCTGCATGTCTTTCCAGATGGCTGATAGCTGCAGCTAGCTCGAGTTCGCTAGCCATCGTAGTGTGGAAATCTCGAAAACTCAACACGCGGATTCGACGGTGACCGGGGCTGCTTCCGGTAAAACGTGGACTGATTGACTTATCAACTTAATATTCAACTGATTCGTCAACCTATCTCTCAATTTGATGGGAAAACTTATCAATCTAATAAGGCGAATCGTGGCGCCTCAGTGCTTCGAATAGACCAAATTTAATGTGCCGTTTAGCGTTGACAACGGATTCTGCGCGGTGTCTTCGCTCTCGAAGCAGGGAGGATGACGGTTCCGCAGACGTGCTCGCCTTCGAAGATCCGCATCTGCGTTGGTGCCGCGGTAGTCAACCGAAAAAGAAAGCCCGCCGTAGCGGGCAAAGCTGCGGGAGGCAGCAAAGGGAGTCGCAGAAGCCTGCGACCAATCCGTTTATCTCACACTCTCAACCCGATCATCGGAGGAATATTTCGCGGTTGAGCGTCAACTACGGTGACCATTCCTAAAGCGGTGTCACCTCATGGCCACTTTGACCTACAACGGAGGCAAGGAGGGTCAACGATGCGGAAAGAGCGGTTTGCGGTTTCAGTGACTGAAATCGAGGCGGGAGAGTGGCACTGCTCGCTTCTGCGAGGGGTCGTTCTTTTGTCGAACTCAGGTGGTGACTTCTTGGTGTTCGAGGAGATGCCTATCCCCTCGCCTCGATTTGCCTCTGAGGCTGAAGCATGGATAGGTGCGGCCTACCTTGCTGTCTCACCGAAGCGCGATGCACCTCGATCGGGATGATTCAGTCTTAGACGATAGACCCGTCCTTCAGCGCAGTGACTGCCCAGCAAGTACTGGATGCGACTTTGTAGTCACGCGTTGTCAGTGGCAGCAAGCGCTTCCTGCCGGACTTCATCGCTACATCAAACGGGTATCGGAAGGGAGTCCGGTACAAGCACTCCACCGTGCATGATGGCTGAGAGGTCTGCTACGATTTGCCTATCGGGAAAACAGCCTCCCGTTCTGCAAAGATAGACGGGAACCCCGTCCAAGCGCTGGTGACCTTCGACGGAGTTTTTCCGTGGACACCACCTTGCCTCAGTCTTCGCATACGCCTCTCGACCCTCCACAGCCCATCTCCTTCGCCGAAGCCTTGCGCTTCTGGCTCAAGCTCGGCTTCATCAGTTTCGGAGGGCCCGCCGGCCAGATAGCGATCATGCATACCGAGCTGGTCGAGCGGCGCCGGTGGATCAGCGAGACGCGCTTCCTGCATGCGCTCAATTTCTGCATGCTGTTGCCTGGGCCAGAAGCTCAGCAACTGGCAACCTACATCGGCTGGTTGATGCATCGCACGCGCGGCGGCATTGCCGCTGGCACGCTGTTCGTGCTGCCTTCGCTCTTCATCCTGATCGCACTGTCTTGGGTCTACCTTCGCTTCGGAAATGTTCCGGTGGTGGCTGGCATCTTCTATGGCATCAAGCCCGCGGTCACGGCACTGGTGCTGCATGCGGCACACCGCATCGGCACCCGTGCGCTCAGGAACCGATGGATGTGGGGTATCGCCGCGGCCGCCTTCGTCGCCATTTTTGCGTTCGACACGCCTTTTCCCGCCATCGTGCTGGCGGCTGGTCTGATCGGGTACGTCGGGTCCCGGCAGGCGCCGGAAGTGTTCGCGCTAGGCGGAGGCCACGGCAGCACTCGACAGAGCTACGGACCAGCGCTGATCGATGACGACACCCCGACACCGTCGCACGCGCAGTTTTCGCGCGTAGGGCTGGTCCGGGTGCTTGCGATCGGCGTGCTTCTCTGGATCATCGCCATGGCGATCTTGATGGTGACGCAGGGAGTGGACGGCACGCTCACGCAGATGGGCGCCTTCTTCACCAAGGCAGCACTCCTGACTTTCGGCGGTGCGTACGCCGTGCTTCCCTATGTCTACCAGGGTGCCGTCGAGCACTACCAATGGCTCTCTGGTGCGCAGATGATCGATGGACTCGCGCTTGGCGAAACAACTCCTGGTCCGTTGATCATGGTCGTGGCCTTCGTCGGCTTCTTAGGCGGTTGGCTCAAACAGGTACTCGGCCCCGATTCGTTGTTCCTCGCTGGCGCGCTGGCTGCCACCGTGGTGACCTTCTTCACCTTCCTGCCATCTTTCGTGTTCATCCTGGCCGGCGGTCCCGCCATCGAGGCTACGCACGGCAAGCTCGGCTTCACCGCGCCGCTGTCGGCCATCACAGCAGCCGTCGTGGGAGTAATCCTGAACCTGGCGCTATTCTTCGCGTACCACGTTCTATGGCCGCAGAGCTTCGGTGGTCGCTTCGACGTCATCTCGGCCGCGATCGCCGCAGGCGCGGCGTTTGCACTATTTCGCTTCAAGCTGGGCGTGCTTCCACTGCTAGGCATCTGTGCAGCGGTTGGCCTAGTCATCACCTTGTCGATGCCGCTGCTGCGGTGAGCGGTGCGCTACCCGGGGCACCTCGCCTCATTCATCAAATCACGCCCGAGGCGTGAAGCGACTGAAGACCGTGGTAGCCCACGTAGATCCCCACCAGGATGATCAGCGCGCTGGAGGCATACGGCGCCCGTCGGGCCAGCGTCCCGAAGCCTGCAAATCTTTTGGACGCATGTTTCACACCGATGGCGGCGGCCACGCCGGCAGCAACCATCGTGATCGCCAAGCCGATGCTGAAGCACAGCACCAACGAGGCCCCCAGCGTGAAGCGCTTGAGCTGAAGGCATAGCAGCAACACCGTGATGGCCGCTGGGCAGGGAATGAGGCCGCCGGTCAAACCGAATCCGACGATCTGTGCCGTCGTGACGTTGCGATCCTTGAAGCGGCGCTGAATGTCGTTTGCATGAGCGCGCTCA
>Ga0256770_1000067_pt1 | contig 17620 bp, 17 predicted proteins | sample MC6MC0921MT_FD_186039 | JGI IMG/M metagenome (GOLD analysis project Ga0256770, IMG submission 186039) | Metatranscriptome of enriched soil aggregate microbial communities from Iowa State University, Ames, United States - MC6-MC0921-MT... | ecosystem: Environmental > Terrestrial > Soil >...
ACCGAAGTTTGTACGTCGATAAGCACGGAGCTTTTGCTTTTATTTTTAGGGGGGATATTGTTGACTTATCGACAAAGATTATCTTTATTCATTGTTGTTGATTCATTTATTGTACTAACAGCTATCTTTTTCAGCCGTTTTTTAGTTAATGCAAGTCTTCATGTAATACAACTGCCCGTTATTATTATTTGTTTGTCTATCATCTTAAGTCATCATATTTTTTCATTTCATTATAAAATTTATAAAAAAGCATGGGAATATGCGAGTATTGGAGAATTAATCATCATTTTTAAGGTTGTCACTTTAACAATCTTCGTTGCAGCAATTGCTCAGAAAGTTATTATGAATGAAATTTATTTAAGATTACTCGTTGTCACTTGGCTTCTACATATGCTTTTAATTGGAGGATCAAGGTTTTGTTGGAGAATATACCGTGACTACTTTTTAAATAAAACGGATGATCGAAAAAGAACATTAATTATCGGAGCGGGATCAGCTGGAACAATGGTGGCAAGACAATTATTAAAAAGTAGGGATACTGAGCTTTTCCCTGTTGCTTTTATCGATGATGATAATAAGAAACATCATCTAGATATATTGGGTGTTCCTGTTTTCGGCGGAATAAACGAGATTGAAAAAGCTGTTAAAAATTTGAATATAGACCATATTATCATTGCTATTCCATCCTTATGCAAGAAAAAATTAAATACCATATTTTCCGAATGTGCAAAAACGAACGCTAAAACTCAAATCCTTCCACTGTTGGAAGACTTGGTTACAGGAAAAATAGCTGTAAACGAATTTCGTGATGTTCAAGTCGAGGATCTGTTAGGAAGAGAGCCAGTAGAATTGGATATTGAAAGTATTTCGGAGTATGTAACAAACAAGGTAGTTCTTGTAACAGGGGCAGGAGGATCAATCGGTTCGGAAATTTGTCGACAAATATCAAAGTTTAACCCACAAAAATTAGTTTTATTAGGGCATGGGGAAAATAGTATTTATTCAATTGAAATGGATTTAAAAGAGAAATTTGGCCATTTGTCAATTGAATATATAACAGAGATTGCTGATTTACAGGATGCTAATAAAATGATGTTAGTTATGAGTAAGCATAAGCCTGATGTAGTGTATCATGCTGCAGCTCATAAACATGTGCCTTTAATGGAACGTAATCCTGAAGAGGCAGTTAAAAATAACATAATAGGCACTAGAAATGTCGCGGAAGCAGCTAGTTGGCATGGAGTAAACACGTTTGTCATGATTTCTTCCGACAAAGCCGTTAATCCTACGAGTGTGATGGGAGCAACAAAACGCTTGGCGGAGATGATCATTCAAAATATGAATGGAAAAAGCAAAACGAAATTTGTAGCTGTTCGGTTTGGAAATGTACTGGGGAGTCGTGGGAGTGTTATTCCATTATTTAAAAAGCAAATAGAAAAAGGGGGACCTGTTACAGTAACCCATCAGGAAATGGTCCGCTATTTTATGACTATTCCAGAGGCTTCAAGGCTGGTCATTCAGGCAGGTGCGCTCTCAAAAGGCGGGGAAATTTTTGTTTTGGATATGGGAGAACCCGTAAAAATCATTGACTTAGCTGCAAATTTAATTAAGCTATCAGGACATTCTGTTGAGGATATTGGAATCGAGTTCACAGGAATGAGACCTGGTGAAAAACTCTACGAAGAGTTATTAAAAGATGAAGAAATAATTGAAAAACAAGTATATCCGAATATTTATATTGGTAAAGCAGCAAAACTTTATTTGGAAGAAATTGAAGAAATTATTGATACTTATTCTACATTAGATAATGAAATGTTAAGGAAAACTCTTATAGGATTGGCGAATAGAAAAGTCAGGTTATTGCCGCAACCAATGATGCAAGTGTCAGGTTAAGGAGGGGAAATGTATATGAAAGTAAGAAAAGCAATCATTCCTGCAGCAGGGTTGGGCACACGATTTCTGCCTGCAACGAAGGCGATGCCAAAAGAAATGCTGCCTATTGTGGATAAACCAACGATTCAATATATTGTTGAGGAAGCGATCGACTCAGGTATTGAAGATATTATGATTGTAACGGGAAAAGGAAAGAGGGCGATTGAAGATCATTTTGATCATTCCTTTGAACTTGAACAAAATTTATTTGAAAAGGGGAAATTTGATCTTCTTAACGAGGTTCAAAAGTCTTCCCAATTAGTAGATATTCATTATATTCGCCAGAAGGAACCAAAAGGATTAGGTCACGCTATATGGTGTGCACGAAAATTTGTCGGAAATGAACCATTTGCCGTATTACTGGGCGATGATATCGTGCAAGCCGAAAAACCGTGTCTTAAACAAATGATTGAACAATATGAGAGATATAACGCCTCGATCCTTGGGGTTCAATCTGTTCCGAAAAACGAAGTTTCAAGATATGGAATTGTTGATGGGAATATGATAGGAGACCGTTTTTACAGTGTCGATAGCTTAATAGAAAAACCATCCGAGGAAGAGGCAACTTCAAATCTTGCTATTATGGGTAGATACATCCTAAATCCAAGGATTTTTGATATATTATCTAATCAAAAACCAGGAGCGGGTGGAGAAATTCAGTTGACAGATGCCATTGCCGAATTGAATCATTATGAAGCTGTTTTTGCTTATGATTTTCAAGGAACTAGATATGATGTTGGGGAAAAAATGGGATTCATTCAAACAACTATTGAGTTTGCTCTAAAAAGGGAAGATTTAAGAAAAGATCTTCTTGATTACCTAACATCAATACTCGATCGACAATTGATTAGGTGAAACGGATGAATAAAAGGATATTATTTTGTGCTACGATTGATGAACATTTTACTTCCTTTCACCTTCCTTATTTAAAATGGTTTAAGGAACAAGGATGGGAAGTTCACGTCGCCGCGGCAGGTTATTTGGAAATACCATATGTAGATAAGAAATATCATATTCCGATTGAACGATCACCTTTCAAAACAAAAAATATTAAAGCATTTAAAGAGTTAAAAGAAATCATTAATCTAAATGATTATGATATTATCCATTGTCATACACCAATGGGTGGAGTCTTGACGCGTCTTGCTGCTAAAAAGGCAAGGGAAAACGGTACAAAAGTTGTCTATACCGCACATGGATTTCATTTTTGTAAAGGAGCACCTTTCATAAATTGGTTCATTTATTATCCGATTGAAAAAACACTTGCGTATATAACGGATTGCTTACTAACAATAAATGAAGAAGATTTTACGCTTGCAAAAAATCAGTTTAAAGCAAAACAAATCGTTCATGTTCATGGAGTTGGTGTTGATACAGAGCGCTTTGCACCCATATTAGAATTTCATAAATTAGTATTAAGAGCTGAGTATCATTATGAAAATGATACTTTTTTAATGTTTTACGCGGCTGAATTTAATAAAAATAAAAATCAACAGCTTTTAATTGAATCATTACCATTAATAAAGAAGCATGTTCCGAAAATAAAACTTGTTTTTGCTGGCGATGGGCCGCTAATAGAGCATTGTAAACAACTTTCAAAGAAGTTAGAGGTGGAACAATTCGTTGACTTCCTTGGACAACGTGAAGATATAGATTCATTGCTGAAAATGAGTGATATTGCAGTTGCTTCAAGTATTAGAGAAGGCTTGCCAGTCAATATTATGGAAGCGATGGCTTGTGGCTTGCCGATTGTAGCGGTTGATAATCGTGGACATCGAGAACTTGTCTCTCACAATGTGAACGGATGGCTTGTAGAAAAAGATAAAATACAAGTCGCTGATAGGATTGTTCAACTGGCTTTAAATAAATCGATGTGTAAGCAATACGGAGCACAAAGTCGAAAAATCATCCTAGCAAAATATAGCTTGAATAAAGTGTTGGAAGAGAAAATGATTGTTTATAAAAATGTGATGGATGAGATGGAGGATGTTCAGTGGGCGGTCCATTAAGGGTGTTGCATGTTGCAGTCAATATGAATCGTGGTGGAGCCGAAACCCTAGTTATGAATATATACAGGAATATTAATCGGTCAAATATTCAATTTGATTTTTTAACGTGTAAGCCGGGAGATTTTGATGATGAGATAAAGGAGTTGGGTGGGAAAATTCATCGAATTCCCTACATTTCGGATGTAGGTCATTTTAATTATATACAAGAATTAAGGCAGTTTTTTACTGCTAATTCCCATTATAAGATCATTCATTCACACTTGGATAAGATGAGTGGAATCGTATTGCGTGAAGCGAAAAAGGCAGGTATCCCAGTTCGGGTTTCGCACAGCCATAACACGAGAAGTGAAGGTGGAGCTGCAGCAAGGACATATAAATGGTTAGTCGGAAATTTCATCTCGACAAATGCTACAACTTTTTTCGCCTGTTCCAATGATGCAGCAAAATGGTTATTTAATAAGAAATCAAATAATACGGTGATTCTTAAAAATGGCATTGAATATGACAAATTTATATATTCGGAGGCTATTAGAAAGCAAGTAAGATTAGAATTGAACCTAGAAGATAATGATTATGTTCTTGGCCATGTGGGAAGATTTAACAAACAAAAAAATCATCCATTTCTAATTGATCTATTTGCGGAATTCATTAAGTTGAATAAAAATGCTGTTTTATTATTAGTAGGAGATGGGGAAGAACGCGGCCCAATAGAAAAAAAGATTCGAAATCTGCACTTAGAAAAAAATGTGAGATTTTTAGGGCTCCGTAAAGACATAGAAATAATTCTTCAGGGGATGGACTTATTTGTCTTTCCATCCTTACATGAAGGGTTGCCTGTTTCTTTGATTGAAGCGCAAGGTGCCGGATTGCCTTGTATAATTTCTGATCGGATTTCTAATGAAGTTGATCTTGGAATGAACTTAATAGAATACGCTCCGCTCGAGGATATGGGTATGTGGATAAAAAAAATCCAAAAAGCAGTATCCAAAAAAACACCGAGGATTCCAGAATATGATTCATTAATTAGTAGTGGCTATGATATACGTGATACCGCAAAAAAGATGGAGAGTTTTTATTTAAGTTGCTGAGGATGAAATAAATGAAAAAATTACTAACCATTTTTACTCCAACCTATAATCGGTCCTTTTGCTTAGTGAACTGTTATGTAAGTCTTTTACGGCAAACAAGCAACGATTTTTGTTGGCTTATCATTGATGATGGGTCAACGGACAACACAAAAGAGCTGGTTGAAGGATGGATAAGAGAGAATAAAATTCAGATTCATTATCATTGGCAAGAAAATAAAGGTATGCATGGAGCGCATAATACAGCCTATGAACTTATCGATACTGAATTAAACGTATGTATTGATTCTGATGATTATATGCCGGATGATGCAGTTGAAAAAATAAAAAACTTTTGGGAGAAATACGGGAGTGCCAATGTCAGTGGCATAATTGGTCTTGATGCAAACACAGATAATGAAATAATCGGAACAAAATTACCTGTAACCGTTAAAACCTCAACACTGTTCAATCTGTATAATCATCACGGAGTAACGGGGGATAAGAAACTCGTTTACCGCACAGAATTATCAAAACAATATCCATATCCTCTTTTTGAAAATGAGAAATATGTAGGATTGGCCTACAAGTATTTTATGCTAGATCAAGACTATGAAATGTTGCTTATGAATGAAGTATTATGCAACGTCGAGTATTTACAGGATGGCTCGTCCTTAAATATGTTTCATCAATATCGAAAAAATCCTAAAGGGTTTGCCTTTTACCGTAAAGAGTTAATGAAACTGCCATTTGCAAGTCTTTCTTTTAAATTTAGGCAGGCAATCCATTATGTTTCCAGCAGTTTATTTATTAAGAATAAAAGATTTATAAGTGAGGCGCCATATAGAGGTTTAACGATTACCGCTATTCCCTTTGGAGCCCTTTTATATTTGTATATAGTGTCCAAGACAAAAACGGCACTGACTTAGTCGAAATTCTGTGAAGGGAACGGAATGATGACATTTTTATATTTGAACCTTGTTATTGTTTTTATATTATCTTTTTTTGCAAGATATTTTAGTGAACCTGTATTTGCTGGAGAATCATCAGTACCCATTAAACCGAACAAAATATTAATGACGGGTGTCCTGGCCTCTTTGACAATCATCTCGGGACTTAGGGCGAATATAGGAGATACATTCTTTTATAAACATATATATGAAATCAATGATTTTACGTGGGAATTTATTCTTTCACAAAAGGATATAGGCTTTGGAATTCTACAAATGCTATTAAAAGAGATTTCAGATGACCCACAGATTATGGTTTTTACAACAGCTGTGATTACTAATGTATTAATTATTGCTGTATTTCTAAATTATTCACGAATGATTGAACTAAGCGTTTATGTATACATTACGGGTGGCTTATTTTTAGTTTCCATGAATGGGATTAGGCAAGTACTAGCGGCAGCCATTATATTTGCTGCGACAAAATATTTAATCGAGGGAAATTGGATTAAATATTTTTTTATTGTACTTTTGGCATCAACCTTTCATCAAAGTGCATTGATCTTAATTCCTATTTACTTTTTCGTAAGATTTAAAGCATGGTCAAAAGCAACCTTAGTTCTGTTGGCATTTTCCTTATTGATTGTAGTTGGCTATCACCAGTTTTCATCTTTATTATTTGCAGCAATTGAAGATAGTCAATATGGACATTATTCCAATTTTGATGAAGGTGGGGCTAATATCCTTCGTGTTGTAGTGGATGCTACTCCTTTATTCATCGCCTATCTCGGCAGAGAAAAACTTAGAAGTATTTTCCCAAGCAGTGACTACATCGTCAATATGGCTATTGTTGGTTTCATGTTTATGATAATCTCAACCCAAAATTGGATCTTTGCAAGATTTGGAATTTACTTTACTTTATACCAATTAATTCTCATTTCATGGATTGTAAAGCTATTTAACCAAAAAGATCAAAGACTCATTTACTATGCATTATTAATCTGTTATTTTTTATATTACTTTTTTGAGAGTGTTATAAGTTTAAAAATAGTGTATAGAAGTGATTACTTTGGGAGTTAGGAGAAAGAAAAATGGTTAGTGCAAAAAGGGTGCTGCATGTTGTTAGTTCAATGGAAAGAGGTGGTGCAGAAACACTTATCATGAATATTTATAGACAGATAGATCGAGAAAGAATCCAATTTGACTTTATTACCCATAGTGAAAAGCCTGGTGACTTTGATCATGAAATTCAAGTGTTGGGCGGCCGAATTTACCGGATTCCAAGTCTTGGAACTACTGGACCATTTCGTTATGTAAAAGCTTTGGTCGAAGTAATGTCTACAAATAATTATGTCGCGGTCCACGCACATACCGATTTCCAAAGCGGCTTCCCTGCACTAGCTGCAAAATTATGCAAAATCAAACATAGAATCTGTCATTCGCATAGTAATAACTGGTTGCAGAATGGATTCAAAGGGCTGTTAATGTTAAAGCTTCTACAATTTTTAATAAAAATTTCCGCGACAAAACTATGCAGCTGCAGTGAAGAGGCTGCACAGTTTTTATTCGGCGGAAAAACCCAAGTTCATATTCTTAAAAATGGTATTAACATCCATGAATTTTTAACAGCTGATACAAAAAGTAGACAGCAAATTTTTGAAGAACTTCACTTATTACCTAATTCCAAAATCATCGGTCATATCGGGAGATTTTCCGAATCCAAAAATCATCTATTTTTATTAAAAGTATTAAAACAATTGGTTAAGAAAGATCCTCGTTATGTTGCACTTTTAGTTGGTGATGGACCTTTAAGGGAATCTATTGAATTGGAAGTAGAGAAATTAGGTTTAGAACATCATGTTAAATTTTTAGGAGTTAGATCGGATATACCAGCTCTTATGAAAGCATTTGATACTTTTCTTTTTCCATCTAAATTTGAAGGCTTTGGGATAGTACTTTTAGAAGCGCAATGTGCCGGTACCCCATGTATCGCAGCAGATACGGTTCCAAAAAGCACCGATATGGGATTAGGACTTGTCACATACTTACCACTTGGAACAAGGGTAGATAAATGGTGCCAAAGTTTGGAGAGCTCTTTAAAAATTGATCAGCCAAATCAACATTCAATTTTTAATAGTGTTTCAAAACTAGGGTTTAACATTCATGACAATGTGCATGATTGGATAAAATTATATGGGTTATAAAGATGAGAGGTTCTATATGAAGAAGAAAATTCTTATTTCTTCCTTTGACTTGGCAGTAGGAGGGGTAGAAAGAAGTCTAATCGGCTTATTACAAACAATTGACTATGATAAGTATGACGTGGATTTAATGCTTTTTAAGCACGAAGGAGAATTTTTTTCGCTATTGCCTTCTGGCCCAAATTTATTAGCTGAAGATCCTCATTATTCTACATTCAGAAAATCGATCAAACAAATTATTAAGGAAGGACACTATCAAATAGGGATTTCCAGATTACTGGCTAAAACGTTGAGCTCTTTTCAAGGACAAATAAAGAAGATTGACGAACCTGGTTATTTGAACATCCAATACGGTTGGGAAATGTCCCATCCTTTTCTCCCAAAATTACATAAAGAATATGATGTGGCCATAGGATTCCTATGGCCACATCATTTTATAGGAGGGAAAGTTAATGCTAAGAAAAGAATTGGATGGATCCATACAGATTACTCTAATATTTTTGTAAATAGAAAATTAGAAACTCGAATGTGGAATAAAGTGGATCAGATTGTGGCAGTGTCAGAGGATTGTTCCAAAACCTTTTTAAGATTTTTCCCCAATTTTAAAGAAAAAACTACTGTCATAGAAAATATTCTTTCACCTGAAATCATTTATGAACAAGCGTTTCGTGAAGAACCGGCAGAAATAAAGAAATACTCAGGAAAAACAATTATAGTGACGGTAGGTCGACTATCACACGCTAAGGGGATGGATCAGGCTATTAAAGCCTGTAGAGAATTGTTAAAAAAGGGATATGACATAGAATGGTACGTTATTGGATATGGGCCGCTCGAACATGATCTCCAAAACTTAATTGATGAATTAGATTTGAAAGGGAGATTTTTTTTATTAGGCAAAAAGATTAATCCATATCCATATATTAAAGCATGCGACATATATGTGCAGCCATCTAGATATGAAGGAAAGGCCGTGACAGTACGCGAGGCGCAAATTTTAAGAAAACCAGTTGTGATTACGAATTTTCCTACTGCACGAAGCCAAGCATTAGACGAATATGATGCTTTAATCACGCCCATGAATATCGAAGGAATTGTAGCAGGGGTGCAAAGAGTTATAGATGATCAGCAATTAAGGGAGCAGCTCGTTTTCAATGTTAGTAAAAATCTTTATGGGAATGAAAAGGAAATTGAAAAGTTGTATCGATTAATCGAAAGCTAATGTAAAGGGGGGAGCGAAATGGCAGTACTGATTACGGGAGGGGCAGGATACATTGGGAGTCATACATGTGTGGAATTATTGCAAGCGGGATATGAAATTATCGTCCTTGATAATTATAGAAATAGTCATCCTGAATCCTTAAAGCGAGTCGGTCAAATTACTGGGCGAGATTTCAAAGTGTATCGTGGCGATTTAATGGATGAAAAGACAATTGAGCAAGTATTTATTGAGAATAATATTGAAGCTGTCATCCACTTTGCAGGCTTAAAGGCAGTAGGTGAATCAGTACAAATTCCACTTACGTATTATGAATGCAATATTAATGGGACTATTAAATTATGCAACGTAATGAAAAAACATAATGTTAAAAATCTAGTATTCAGTTCGTCCGCAACTGTGTATGGAGTGCCTGAACGTATTCCAATTTCTGAAGATGCAGCCTTAAGAGCACAGAGTCCTTACGGTCGCACGAAACAAATGATTGAAGAAATATTGCATGATCTTTACGTATCTGACCAAGACTGGAGTATTGCCTTATTACGATATTTTAATCCAATCGGAGCTCACGAAAGTGGATTAATTGGGGAAGCTCCTAACGGAATCCCGAATAATTTGATGCCTTATATCACTCAGGTGGCAATAGGAAAACTAAAAGTGCTCAATATTTTCGGAAATAATTATCCAACGAAAGACGGTACGGGTGTGAGAGATTATATCCATGTAGTCGATCTGGCAAAAGGCCATTTGAAAGCTTTGGAAAAAGTCTCGAGCGCAACTGGTGTGGAAGCATATAATCTCGGGACCGGCAAGGGTTACAGTGTACTGGAAATCGTGGAAGCATTTGAAAAAGCAGCGAATATAAAAATACCATATAGAATAGTAGAACCACGTAAAGGCGATATTGCCGTATGCTATTCTGATCCATCTAAAGCTAGGCAAGAACTAGGATGGACTGCTGAAAAAGAAATTGAGGAAATGTGTATGGATTCTTGGCGATGGCAATCCCAAAATCCAATTGGCTATATTTTAAACCGAGAAGTTTTAACAAAATAGTTGCTCAATAGAAAAAGTGAGGAAGATATAGAGATGAGTTTGAATGAAGGGGAGTTCCAAAAACAATTTAAGGAATTGTTGACGGACATATATATGAAGGGGCAGGAAACGGAATTTATACTTCTTGAAGATATGATGAATGAAATTCAAACGAAACTGGCGACGTTATTAGAAATAATAAATTAACAACTAGGAGTTGTAAAGAGATGAAGAGACTCTTAGATTTCTTTTGTTCTATATTTATTCTGACAATTTCTTTTCCCCTTATAATCTGTGTTGGACTACTAGTCAAATTGAAACTAGGTAGTCCTATTTTTTTTAAACAGCAACGTCCTGGCTTAAGCGGAAAACCTTTTTATCTTTATAAGTTTCGTACGATGACAGATGAAAGGGATCAATGGGGAGAGCTGTACCCGGATGAAATAAGGTTAACGCCTTTCGGAAGGTTTCTTAGAAAATATAGTATTGATGAGGTCCCTCAACTTATTAATGTCGTTAAGGGTGAGTTAAGTTTAGTAGGACCTCGTCCACTATTGATGGAATACTTGCCTTTATATACAGAAGAACAGGCAAATCGCCATTTAGTGAAACCCGGAATTACCGGATGGGCACAAGTAAATGGACGCAATGCGATAAGCTGGGAAGAGAAATTTGAATTAGATTTATGGTATGTGCACAATCAATCATTATTTTTAGATATGAAGATATTATTTTTCACAATAAAAAAAGTTTTATTTTCGGAAGGGATTAATCAAAGTGACCAAGTCACAATGGAAGATTTTAAAGGGTCAACGTCAGTTTTGAAAGAGGGACATGGATGAATATTGTATTAATCGGTGATGGCGGGCATGGTAAAGTTGTTCAAGACTTAGTTTTGTTGCATAAAAATATTAAGCTTGTTGCTTTTCTAGATGATAAACATACAGAAGTATGTAAGAAAGGCAATCTAATTGTTGGTCCTATTTCTTTTGCAGACACAATTATGAGTATGTTTCAAGATGTGAAGTTTGTTATTACCATTGGTGATAACCAGGTAAGAAAGAAAATCATTAATAAGTTAAACCTGCCGTATATATATTATGCAACTCTTATTCATCCAACGGCCACTATAAGTCCAAGTGCTGCGATTGGTTATGGATCAGTCATTATGGCACATGCAGTTATTGATGCAGATAGCCACATCGGTGATCATGTCATCATTAATACAAGCTCAGTAGTGGAACACGATAATATTGTTGGTGACTTTGTACATTTATCTCCAAGTGCCACTTTAACAGGAGCTGTTAAAATTCAGGAAGGAGTGCATATTGGAGCTGGGGCAACAGTTATACCAAACATAGAAATTGGGCAATGGTCCGTAATTGGAGCAGGATCAGCTGTAATCAATCCTATACCTCCAAATACAACGGCAGTCGGTGTTCCAGCAAAGGTAAAAGAAAAACATAAAATGGAGGAGGTTATTTGTGAATCAGTTCAAGAATAAAAAAATTCTCCTATCGCCACCACATTTGACTGGTAATGAATGGAAGTATATTCAGGAGGCAATTGAAACAAATTGGATTGCTCCACTCGGTCCAAATGTTGATGCATTTGAAAAGGAAATGGCTAGCTTTTTAGGAGTGGGAGATGCAGTTGCTGTCAGTTCTGGAACAGCAGCCATTCATTTAGCTCTATCTTTATGCGGTGTGAAAACAGGTGATACGGTTTTTTGCTCGACTCTTACCTTTGTAGCAAGTGCAAATCCGATTCTTTATCAAGGTGCGGAACCAATCTTTATTGATTCTGAACCAGAAACATGGAATATGTCGACTAAGGCATTGGAAAGAGCATTTAGGGACGCACAACTTTCAGGAAGATTACCAAAAGCAGTAATTGTGGTGAACTTATACGGGCAAAGTGCAAAAATGGAAGAGATTCTAGCTATTTGTAATCGATATGAAGTACCTATGATTGAAGATGCGGCTGAATCACTCGGGTCACAATACAAAGGTAAGAAAAGCGGCACATTTGGAAAATTTGGGATTCTTTCTTTTAACGGAAATAAGATTGTTACGACTTCAGGTGGCGGAATGCTTGTTTCAAATGATGTGGAAGCAATACAGAAGGCGCGCTTTTTAGCAACACAAGCAAAAGATCAAGCTCCATATTACGAGCATAGTGAGATGGGATATAACTATCGCATGAGTAATATATTGGCTGGAATAGGCAGGGCTCAATTAGAGGTAATAGAGGAAAGGGTGAAGTCAAAAAGATTAGTTTTTTTAAAGTATTACAAAGAATTATCCAAGATAACTGGTATTTATTTTATGCCTGAACTTGCAGAAACTTTATCTAATCGCTGGCTAACGACTTTAACAATTGATGAGAAATTGACAGGGGTTTCGGCAACTGAATTAATTCAATCGTTTGCAAATGATCTCATTGAAGCACGTCACGTTTGGAAACCATTGCATTTACAACCACTTTTTAAAGGAACGAAATACTACCCGCATGAAGAACAATTAAGTATATCTGAACAATTATTTACAACCGGTATTTGTCTTCCATCTGGATCTAATATGGCAAATCATGAACAATTGAGGGTGATCGAAAGTCTTAAAAAGACAATAATGGAAAGAGTTAAGATGACCCATCCTATATCAGGATAAGAGGTAAAAAAATGATTGGGAAAAATATTTATGAAATTAGAAAACGTAAAGGTCTTACTTTAACAGAAGTAGCAGATCGAGCTGGTATCGCAAAATCATATTTAAGTAATATAGAAAGAAGCATAAATAAAAATCCGTCTATTAATGTAATAGAAAAAATAGCGAAAGTATTGGATATTGATGTAAGACTTTTATTAAATTCAAGTATAGAGGAAAAACCATTACAACTAGATGAAGAGTGGGTTGATTTCGCTCGTGAGCTCAAAGAATCAGGAGTTGAAAAAGAACAATTCGAAGAGTATAAAACATTGCTGGAATTTATTAAATGGAAAAAAGAGCATGAGGAAAATCATTAAGTTGAAGAATTCAAAGTAGGGGATATAATGTTTCCATTAGTTAGTGTTGTAGTCCCAATTTACAAAGTTGAAAAATATATTCATAGATGTATTGATAGTATTTTAGAACAAACATATACCAAATTGGAAATAATATTGGTAAACGATGGTTCACCTGACAATTGTGGAAAAATAATAGAGGAATATGCAGTGAAAGATAATAGGATTATTGTTGTGCACAAGAGCAATGGGGGATTATCAGATGCTAGAAATAAAGGGATGGAATATGCAACTGGTGATTACACGCTTTTCGTAGATAGTGATGACTGGTTAGAAAGAAATATGGTTGAGGTGTTAGTAAAAATAAGTTTAGATCATCAGGCTGATGTTGTTCAATCGGCTTTTTATTATGCTTATGAAGATCATCTTCTTTATGATAATCGTTATTTTACCCAGAATGATCCCCCGATTTTATTGGATAATAAAAATCTTATGAGTGAACTAGTCCGAAATGAAAAAGTTAAAAATTTTGCTTGGGGGAAGCTTTATAAAACAAATCTTATTAAAAACCTTCCATTTAAAAAAGGAGTTCTGTTTGAAGATGTATTTTGGGCCCATCTAGTCATGCATCGTGTGAATTCATATGTAATAACTCATACACCTATGTATTATTACTTGCAAAGAAACGATAGTATTGTTGCCAATTATTCACCTAGAAATTTAGATATTATTGAAGGGCTTAAAGATAGACATACATTTGTTAAACAGTATTATGAGGACTTGATTAATGATTCGTATACAATAATATTAACAAACTGCTTAATTCATTATAATCTTTTGAAGATGAATAGAGAGATTGATCAAGATAGGGTTTACAAGAAAAAAATTCAGTTTTATATTAAAACGCATTACAAAGATTTTAAAGGAGCTGTAAAAGATAATAAAGAATTGAAAAGGCAGCTTCTATTATTTAATATCCATCCGTATATGAATATTTCCTTTCTTGCCATTAGAAAAGTTTTAAGAAAGATAAAAATACTGCCTCAACCTAATGGACTGGAGAGAATTAATTTTAGTTTCAAAGTGTAAAAAGGGGATTATATAAATGAATCGGCTAGTAGGAAAACTGAAAAAAACCATTACCATACTTATTATCCACGTATTTAATTGCTTTCCTATAAAAAATAACAAAATCTTAATGATGAGTTACTATGGCAGTCAATATGGATGCAACCCTAAGTATATAACGGAATACATAGCCCAACATACGCCAGAGGGTCAATATGATATCGTTTGGGCTTTTAATGATGTAAAGAAACATGAACACATTCCATATATTAGGAAAGTTAAAAATATGTCACTTTCCTATTTTTATGAGCTATGTACTTCAAAAATTGTGATTACGAACTTTAGAACGACAGATCTTTTTATAAAAAGAAAAGAACAATATTATATTCAAACATGGCATAGTTCACTAAGGTTAAAACAAATTGAAAAAGATGCGGAGGATAAACTCCCAAAATCTTATGTTGAGATGGCCAAAAAAGATTCCAAAAAATGTGACCTCTTATTATCTGGATGTCAATTCAGCACAGATATTTTTAAGAGGTCTTTTTGGTATGATGGGGAAATTTTTGAACACGGTACACCAAGGAATGATTTTCTCTTGAGTCAAAACGTAAAAGCAAAAAGAAATATACTTACTTCATTAAATATACCTAGCGATTCCAAGATTGCTTTATATGCACCGACTTTTAGAAATCATCAGGATCATACGATTTATGAATTGGAATTTGAAAAAATCATTCAGAAGGTTGAAAACACATTTGGTGGAAAGTGGATTTTTCTAGTCAAATTACATCCTCATCTTCTATCCGTATCGAATAACTTCATTCGAGGAAAAGATGTTTTGGATGTAACAAATTATGACGACATTCAAGAATTACTGAGTGTCTCTGACATCTTGATTTCCGACTATTCTTCCTTAATGTTTGATTTTGCCATTACGAGAAAACCTTGCTTTTTATATGTTCCCGATTATGAGGAGTATACTGCGAAAGATAGAAAACTATATTTTAATGTTTTGGAATTACCATTTAAAATAGCCATGAATAATGAAGAACTTTTGCATAAAATTATCCATTTTGAATCTAACACTTACTCAAAGGATTTAGATCAGTTCCTTTTTAAAATTGGATCCTACGAAGATGGAAAGGCAAGTGAAAGCTTAGTCCGACGTATTAATAATATCTGCTTTGGTGAAAGTAGGGAGATTATGAATGAAGCCGTATAAAATTGGGTATACGACTGGCGTTTTTGATTTATTTCATGTAGGTCATTTAAACATCTTAAAAAGAGCTAAAGAGCAATGTGAGTTTTTAATCGTTGGCGTTAGTACGGATGAGCTCGTACAACAATATAAATTTAAGCAGCCAGTCATTCCCTACCACGAAAGGGTAGAGATTGTGAAGGGGATAAAATTCGTTGATGAGGTAGTGTCTCAAACAAATCGAGATAAATTTTCAGCTTGGGAAAATTTACATTTTAATGTCATGTTTGTTGGAGATGATTGGAAAGGCGATCCGCTATTTGAAAGAATCGAAAATCAATTCAGCCAAGTCGGGGTGGATATCGTTTATTTCCCATATACAAAAGGGGTTTCATCAACTGAGTTGAAAGAAAAAATTCAGTATAAGGTAAAGGTAATATAATAATGAAGCAGGGCGTTAGTATTATTGTGCCTGTTTATAATGTAGAAAGATATCTGGAGGAATGCTTAAACAGCATTTTAAATCAGACTTTTAAAAACTTCGAGGTAATCCTTGTTAATGATGGATCAACAGATTGCAGTGGAATTATTTGTAATGAATTCTCCGAAAAGGATAGCCGAATAAAGGTTATTCATAAAAAATATGGAGGAGTCAGTTCTGCAAGAAACATCGGTGTTTCTGTAGCTGGAGGGGATTATATTGGGTTTGTGGATAGCGATGATCGAATCGATAAGGACATGTATAAGAAATTATTAGAACTCAGCATCCAAACAGATAGTGATATAGCTATTTGCCAGCTAGGAAGAGAAATAGAAGGAAAAATAATCAATCCGATTAAAGAGGAATTTAATAAAGAGCTTAATGGTCTTGAAGCAATGAGAGAACTTTTTAAAGGCAAATTATACCGATTTTCTTTATGTAATAAATTATTTAAGAAAAGTTGTTTTGAAAAAGTAATCTTTCCGGAGGGAAGGATTCACGAGGACTTATCGACAACTTATAAGCTGTTTTCTCAATCTAAAAAATCTGTTTATACAAATTATATTGGATATATATATGTAAAACGTACGGATAGCATCCTTACTTCAAGATTTAACGAAAAGAGAATGGATGCTTTTTTAGGTTGGGAAGAAATTTTAAAGTTTATGAGTGAAAAATATGTTGGGTTAACAAATGAATTTATTTCCTGTTTTACTTATGGATGTGTGGATAACATTTATTATATTTTGAACCAGGTAGAGGAAACTGAGCAGGCGAAACATTACTTAAATTGCATTCGCAGGCTTGTTCGGAAAAATTATAGAAAGATAATATTAAACGAATCATTGTCAATTAAATATAAAGCTACGATTACTTTAATGGTATTAAGTTCAAATTTATTGATAGTCCATAAAAACATAAAGAAAAATATTAAAGTTGGGAATGTAAAGGATGAATCCAAAACTAAGTATCATCGTTCCAATCTATAAGGTGGAACAATATTTACCTAAATGTATCGATTCAATCTTGGCACAAACTTTTACGGATTTTGAGCTGATCCTTGTTAATGATGGTTCGCCTGATAACTGCGGTAGGATTTGTGATAAGTATGCCAAAAAGGATAAGCGAGTAATTGTTGTTCATAAAAAAAATGGAGGTGTTTCCACGGCAAGAAATGCTGGCATTCATGCTGCAAAAGGGGAATATATCGGTTTTGTAGATAGCGATGATGTGATTCATGAAAAAATGTATGAAATATTGTATAAAAATGCATCTTTATATTCTTCAGATTTGGTAGTATGTGATTTTTTTAAAACAGAAGTAAATAATTCTGTCGATATGAAAACTAATATCCAGGATTATCATGTTAAGAAGTTTTCGAATATAGAGGCACTTCACCAACTATTTCCTGAGAAATATGATTCATATGCAACCGGGGCTGGTAATAGCATGAAGTGGG
>Ga0256770_1000069_pt1 | contig 17484 bp, 17 predicted proteins | sample MC6MC0921MT_FD_186039 | JGI IMG/M metagenome (GOLD analysis project Ga0256770, IMG submission 186039) | Metatranscriptome of enriched soil aggregate microbial communities from Iowa State University, Ames, United States - MC6-MC0921-MT... | ecosystem: Environmental > Terrestrial > Soil >...
CATGCAGCCGCTCTACGACGAACCCTTCATCGTCGCCGTGCCCAACGACCACGAACTGGCGCAGCGCAAGTCCATCGACGCCCAAGACCTGAAGCAGCAGACCATGCTGCTCTTGGGCAGCGGCCATTGTTTTCGCGATCAAGTTCTGGAAGTGTGCCCGGAACTGTCACGCTTCTCGGCAGCCAGCGATGGCATCCAACGCACCTTCGAAGGCTCGTCGCTGGAAACCATCCGCCACATGGTTGCTGCCGGCATCGGCGTCACGGTTTTGCCGGTGACTGCCGTGCCTGAGCATCCGCCCAGCAACAGCCTGCTGCGCTACCTGCCGTTTGAGGGCCACGTGCCCGAGCGCCGCGTGGTGCTTGCGTGGCGCCGCAGCTTCCCCCGCCTGGCCGCCATCGAAGCCCTGGCGCAAGCGGTTTATGAATGCGAATTGCCTGGCGTCAAAATGTTGGCGGACGAAGTCGCGGCCGTGCAAGATTGATGCAGTAGTATCTTCACTCGTACTTTTACTAAGGAGCTAGCAATGGCCAAGTCCACCAAGAAGACCCCGAGCGTTCCGCGCATCAACATCGGCATTTCGGACAAGGACCGCGCCGCCGTCGCCGGCGAATTGTCCAAGCTGCTTGCCGACTCGTACACGCTGTACCTGATGACGCACAACTTCCACTGGAACGTCACGGGGCCCATGTTCAACACGCTGCACCTGATGTTCATGACGCAGTACACGGAAGAGTGGAACGCGCTGGACAGCATCGCCGAACGCATCCGCGCGCTGGGTCACTACGCGCCGGGCACGTATCGCGAATACTCGAAGCTGTCGTCGATTGCCGAGCCGGAATCGGTGCCGGAAGCCCTGGAAATGGTGCGCTTGCTGGTCAGCGCGAACGAATCCGTCGCCAAGACCGCGCGTGCCGCCTTTGAGAAGGCGGATGCGGCCAATGACCAGCCGACGGCGGATCTGTTGACGCAGCGTTTGGATGTGCACGAGAAGAATGCGTGGATGTTGCGTAGCTTATTGCAATAAATCGATCGATTGATCGCTTACAATGGCCGGCCATCTTCCCATCCGGGGAGATGGCCGTAACTTTGTGAACACCCCGATAATGGCCGCCGAAAGGCGGCCATGTCCATGTAACCGTGCCACAGATCACGCCCAAACTCGATCGCATTTCCGCTTTCTTTCCTCTTGCCGCGCTACTCAAGCGCCGGCTCTGCGCGCCGTGTGCTGACGCCGCGCGCTTCCTGGCGACACCGCCGACTCATTCCCCTAAGCATGCACAACACCGATAGCCTGGAACCCGGCTTTCCCCGCTGCGTTCTCATCACCGGCGCAACCGGAGGCATCGGAGGCGCGCTTGCGTTGGAATACGCCAGCGCTGGCGCCAAGACGTTGATCTTGCAAGGACGCAACGCGGTCCGCTTGCAAGAATTGGCGGAGGCCTGCGCGGCGTTCGGTGCGCGAGTCATCACGCATGAACTGGATGTACGCGACCACGACGCCCTGATGTCATGGTTGAGCGCCGTCTGTGAAGCAGAGATGCCCTCTTTGGTCATTGCAAACGCGGGCGTGAACATCAACACCGGTCCCGAAGGGCAGGGCGAAGCCTGGCAGGATGTTCATCGTCTGTTGGACGTGAACGTGAAAGGGGTGTTTGCCACGGTGCATGGCGCGCTGCCCGCCATGCGACGGCGCGGGCATGGGCAAATTGCATTGATCAGTTCGTTGGCCGCGTGGCGCGGCCTGCCCGAAACGCCAAGCTATAGCGCCAGCAAAGCTGCAGTGAAAGTCTATGGCGAAGCCATGCGCGACGCGCTGGCCGGTGAAGGCATCAAGTTCAATGTGGTCATGCCGGGGTATGTGGAATCACAGATGTGCTTTGACATGCCGGGTCCGAAGCCGTTTTTGTGGAAAACGGAGAAGGCGGCGCGGGTGATCCGCCGCGGCTTGCAGCGTAATCGCGCTCGGATCAGTTTTCCATTCCCATTGAATCTAGGGTGCTTTCTGCTGTCCGTGATTCATCCTGCGGTGTCAGGGTGGATCCTGAAGAGGATGGGCTACGGTGATTGAAGCGTTCTGGATCCCGCTGCTGCCACCGTATTTGATTGGGCTGGTGCTGTCGTTTGCGGTCGAGGCGTTGTTGACGCCCAGGCCGGTCGCGCCATGGCGTAGGCCGGTGGCGGCAGTGGGCGTGCATGTGGGGGTGTGGACGCTGGCGTTTGCGTTGGAGCTGATGCTGTTTCGACGGCCGTATTTTGCGGTGGCGAACGTGCTGGCGATTGAATTGTTGATTGTGCTGGTGAGCAATGCGAAATATCAGGCGTTGCGGGAGCCGTTTGTTTATCCGGATTTTGAGTATTTCACGGATGCGATCCGGCATCCGCGCCTGTACTTGCCGTTCCTGGGCATTGGCTCAGTCCTGGCGGCAAGCGGTGGGTATGGCGCGGCGTTATGGGCAGGGTTGGCGCTTGAAGACTCGGTAACGCTAGGTGCGGGCATGTGGGTGGCCTCGTTCGCACAGCTTTCCCAAGAGGGCATGTTCGATCCCGCAGCGCCTGTTGCGCTATTTTTCCTCCACTCGATAGCTCTGGGGATTATCGGCCTGGCGATCGCGTGGGGAGTGGGGCACAGAGTAAGCGTCTCCTTCGATGCGCATGCCGATCTCCGCGGCTTGGGACTACTGGCTTCTTTGTGGAGATACTGCGCGGCGGAACGAACGGGCATGGATGGGATTCGGGAAACGGCGACTTTTGAAAGATTTTCTATCAGTTCGGTTGGCGGCAATACTGTTTCTCCCGATTTGATCAGCATCCAAAGCGAATCTTTTTTTGATATCCGAAAGACGTTTTCTTTGGTGCAAGGGGATGTGCTGCATAACTTCGATTTGCTTTGCAAAGAGGCTATGCAGCACGGCAGCCTTCGTGTGCCATCCTGGGGTGCGAATACTGTGCGTTCCGAATTTGCCTTTCTGTCTGGGATCGCGCCTGAGACGATGGGAGTATTTCGATATAACCCATACAGACGGTTGGGATCAAAGCCGTTTCCTACAATTGCGTCGTTTTTACGTAGCCAAGGTTATCGGACAATATGCGTCCATCCCTATTACGGTAGTTTCTACGGGCGGAACAGAGTACTGCGGCAACTGGGGTTTGAAGAATTTATCGACATCCAGGCATTCTCGGGCGTCCAGCCAGGTGGTCCATATGTCGGCGACAGAGCACTAGCGCAGTACGTATTGGAGTTGCTCAAGCGTCGCGCGGAAGGTCCCCTATATATCCATGTGATCACCATGGAGAATCATGGCCCGTTGCATTGGGAAACAGTTACGCAGGAGGACGCTACCTCCAATCTGCGTGGAACCCTGCCAAAGGGATGTGAGGACCTAGTTGCGTATGTCCGCCATTTGCGGAACGCAGATGCGATGTTCGGGATGCTCCGAGACGGATTGCTGCAGCATGGCCGGCCTGCGAGCTTGTGCATCTTCGGTGACCATGTCCCGATCATGGCAAAGGTCTATGGCGAGCTGGGCTGCCCCTCCGGAACCACTGACTATTTGGTGTGGGCTAATCACAAGCAAGGTGGCGGACAGCGCAAAGACATGTCGGTTGAAGCCCTTGCGAATGACTACTTATGCGCCTCAATTCCTGGCAAGCCTCTCAGCTCAACCATCTTGTCAGGCTGAAAGATTGCCGAGAATGGTGAGAAATTAACAGCTTCGCGTGTGAATTTTAGTAAAAATGTGGGATAAAGATTAATTTTGATACAAGTATTATAGTTTTGACTCGGAACTAGCCCGTATTGATACGTAGATTTGTTTCCCTCGCGGTAAAATCTGCGCCCCACCCCAAAAAGCGCAACATGAGCACAAGCAAATGCTGCGGGTTTTTCACCCTTGCAGATACATAAAATAACAAATGATCGATTTTGAAAGTTTCAAGACCAGGCGCCTGGCGATTTTTGTAATCGGTCTTCCGATGCTGATAGCTATTCTGTATTACTCGGTATTTGCCATGGATCGGTACGTCAGTATTGCGCAAGTGGCTGTGAGGCAGGCGGGCACCCACGATGCGCCCCAACTTCCTGGATTGGCGGTAATGCTGGGCGGGATCAATCCTACATCGCGTGAAGAGACGCTGTATCTGCGAGAGTTTATTACCTCCAATGACATGCTGAACGTCTTGGAAAAAGCTGGATTGGGGCAGCCATTATCAAGGATTTTTCCGCGATCCGCTTTATTGGCTGCCGGTGGATACGACGCGCGAGGAGTTGCTTGAATACTACCAACGTGTGGTAACTGCGCATTTTGACGAGCAGACAGGCCTTCTCACGGTGGAAGTCCAGGCATTCGATGAGGATTTTGCGCAAGAGACGCTGAGGGCGATCTTGACGGAAAGCGAGCGGTTTGTGAACGAACTGTCGCATCGCATGGCAAGGGAGCAAATGAAGTTTGCGCAGAGCGAGTTGGCCAATGCACGGAAGGTATACGAGGATCGACGGGCAGAAGTGCTGCAGTTTCAAAGCACTAACAAACTGTTGGATGCCCAGGCGGCCGCCCAGGCGCGTGCTGATGTAATCGCCGAATTGGAAGGGCAGCTGACTCGTGAGCGAGCAGCATTGAAGGGGTTGCAGGCATCATTGAATGCGGATAGCCCTCAGGTGCGGCAGTTGAAGATTCGCATCCGCGCGCTTGAACAGCAAGTCGATGCGGAAGGAAAGCGATTGGTATCGCAATCCAGCGGCGACCAGTTGAACGTGGTTGCGGCGAAGTTCCGCAATCTTACGATCGATTCCGGTATCGCCGAAGAGGCTTATAAGTTTGCAGTAAGCGCAGTCGAAACCGCGCGTATCGAGGCAAGCAAGAAGATTCGTAGTCTTGTGACTGTCGTTAGTCCGAACCACCCCGAGGAAGCTATCTACCCGCGTCGAATTTACAACCTGATCACTATTTTCCTCGGATTGCTGCTGCTATATGGCATCGCTCGGTTCATTGTTGCAACTATCGAAGACCATCGCGACTAATGCTGACACTCAATAAAATAAATATGGACATGAGTACATTCGGAAAGTCCGGTACGGGAAGTTTTCGCCTTGGCAAGTATGTCGCGATCGGTCTGGCGAGTGTTGCGCTGACCGGCTGCTCTGGCAGCTTGCTGTCCGGAGCTGGTCCGTCAATCAATGCTATTACGTTCAATCATGAGTCGAGCAGGTACGAGATGATTGATCTCACGGCAGAGACCATCGCGTCCTATATGCGTCCTCCGGAAAAACCGTTGACCGATACCATCGCGGAAAACAGCGTGCCGGATATCAAGCTTGTCGCCGGCGACGCGCTGAAAGTCCTGATCAGCGACGATGGGGGCGAAGGTAAGGCGGTATTCGCGCCTTTGTCCGCAGGCGGCACTGTATTCGATAACGTGCGCATTAATTCCAAGGGGCATATTTCGCTGCCATATGTCGGCAGCCAGAGCGTGGCTGGACTTACATTGAATCAGGCGGAAGACCTGATCAAGAAGCGAGTAAGCGGCCGCGCCAGCGAACCGCAGGTACATGTTGAGCTGGTTGGTGATTTGTCCGGATCGGTATTGGTAGCCGGCGCGGTGAAAAGTCCGGGAAGATTTTCTTCATTGCAGGGGCCGTTGACATTGCTCGATGCGATAAACAGGGCGGGGGGGCCAGTGATGGAACCCCATTTGACGCGCGTTGTTCTCAGGACTGGAAAATCGGTCAGCAGTTTCAATTATGCGGACTTGCTCTCCGGTCAAAATCAGGTTGTACCACCGCATTCTGAAATCGTGCTAGAGCGCGCTCGGAAGCGATTCGTGGCCATGGGAGCGTTGGCACAGCCCGGCTTGCACGACTTGCCCTCAAATATGCCAAGCCTGCTCGAGGTGCTTGGGGTCGCGGGTGGCCTTAGGGAGAGTACTTCCGATGCAAGCGGGGTTTTCATCTTCCGTTTGACCGACGGTCAACCCGGCGACCCCTCGGCTCCGCCCAAGGCGGAAGTGTTCCGGCTGAATATGAAGAACCCGGAAGCGATATTCATCGCGAGGCAATTCCTAGTTCAACCGGAGGACGCTGTCTATGTGACAAATGCAGCTGTGTACGAGTGGCAGAAGGTGATTTCGCCAATCGTTCAAGTAATGTTGCTTGGCCGACTCGCCGAGAGCTTTCAATAATTGATGCTGATGAATCCAGAGACTCGCCAACAATCCGGGCAGCCTCAGCGGCCAGCCATTCGCATCACGCTATCGGTGCTGCTGGCGCTGGTGCTGCGCGAAATGCGTGGACGCTTCGGCGCTCACCGTCTTGGAGCATTTTGGCTGTTGTTCGAGCCGATCGCCCATGTGCTGGTCATGGTCGCCATCTTTACGCTAGTGCGCGGGAGGAGTATACCGGGCGTCGAGTTTCCAGTATTTCTCGTGTCGGGGGTGGTTCCGTTCATTCTTATGAAGAATATTGTGCTTCGTACGATGGAAGCGGTCAGTTCCAATAAAGCGCTCTTTTCGTATCGGCAGATCAAGCCTTTCGATACAGTCGTGGCTCGAGCGGTAGTGGAGTTTTTCCTTGCCGCGTGCGTATACCTGATCATTCTATTCGTGCTTGGATTCTGGGGAGGCTTTGACGTCTCGATCCATCACCCATTGGAGTGGATTGGCACGATGGTTGTCTGCGTGACGCTGTCATTCTCGCTGGGTTTGATATTTTGCATCGTCGGAGAGGCGATGCCAGAGGCAAAGACAATTTTCCGGTTGATCTTCTTGCCGTTGTATTTTATTTCCGCAGTGATTGTGCCGATATGGTTGATCCCCGCTGATGTCATGCCATGGCTGTTGTGGAATCCATTTATTCATGTCATTGACGAGTTTCGCTCGGCGGTATTTGAGCACTATCCAGTAATTCGCGGCATCAATCTGGTTTATCCAGGAGCATTCGCAGCAGTATCACTGTTTATCGGCTTGGGGTTGTATCGCGCACGTCGTCTGAAGTTGGTGGCGATATGATCGAGCTCCGCGGCGTCACAAAGTCCTATCGCACCAATCGCGGGAAAAAGGTCATTTTCCGTGATTTGTCTCTCGTTATTCCGAGTGATCGGAATGTAGCGCTGATTGGCCGCAATGGTGCCGGAAAATCGACACTCATGCGCTTGCTCGGAGGCCTGGATACTCCCGACAGCGGACGCATCATCACGAATCAACGGATTTCTTGGCCTGTGGGTTTGTCAGGGGGATTTCAGGGGTCTCTGACGGGGAGGCAGAATGTGAAATTCGTGTGTCGCGTCTTCGGCGCGGATGGGGACGACATGCGAAAGAAGGTCAATTACGTCCAGGATTTTGCGGAAATCGGAGAGTATTTCGACCAACCCGTGAAGACCTACTCTTCAGGAATGAAAGCACGCGTCGCCTTTGGTTTGAGCCTGGCATTTGATTTTGATTATTATCTCGTCGATGAGGCTATGTCCGTCGGCGATGCGCACTTCCGGGAAAAGGCTGCGCAGGCATTCAAGGATCGCGTCGATCGCGCCAAAATCATTCTGGTTACCCATGGCATGGGGCAAGTCAGAAAACTTTGCGACTATGTTTTGTTGGTGAGCGACGGAAAGGTACACAAGTACGAAGACGTCGAAGAAGGAATTGCGGCCTACCAAGCTGGCTAGGAACGACATTGATTTGGATTAATGGGCCTCATGTCACGACTCTGTTTTGTCGCGACGGATGCTCTGAAGAGGGAAGAAGTTGCCATTTAATATATTGGTTTTGTCGGATTACGATTCACGCATCAAGTGGGGGCTCTCGCTCGCCTTGAGGGTTGCTGCCCCGTCCTGCATAGATATCGTATTGCGGAAGGACCAAGAATGTAAGGTCGAACAATATTTAGCGGGCCTTCGAAAAAGGATTTTTGCGGTTGATCCGCTGAAAGCGGTTCGTGGAATGGATTTAACAGGCTATGACATGCTCGTCTTTGCGGTCGGCGGCGGCGCGAATGTCAAGGTCCAATCCGTGTTGCGTGACCGATTTCAAGCAGGCAGTAAGCGGCCGTTGCTAGTCGGTGGATTCAACGGGCTCACGGATAAGTATGATCCAGATCCGATTTTGAATCGCGTGGGGCTGGACGTCGTTACTGTGAATTGCAAAGCGGATAAAGTAGCTTTTGAACGGACGTTGAGACAGGTTGGGGCCGATGCTCCGGCATTGATTGCGACAGGATATCTGAGGTTGTATCCGGAAAGTGCATTATCTTCAGTCCCGAAAGACGGTCTTATTTTGTTCGCACAGCAGGATGGTGTCCCGAAGTCGCCTAAGGCTTTTTCGTATCTTATCGACAAGCTCGCGTCATTCGCAAGCGTTTCGCCCGAAGTCACGGTGGCGATAAAGTTGAGAGATGAGCGCCGGATTGGAATAAATCGCGGAAATGCGTCCTATGGTGCCAAGACGATTGTAGACGGTGTTCTAAAGCGGCATGGCGCCAAGAATATATACGTGGACTATCGGCATGTCGAAGAGATAATGATGGAAAGCAGTGAAGTCTGGTCGGTGTCTTCGACCGTTCTCCTGGAAGCCTTGGCGCGGGGCAAGAGCGCATATTGTATTTCTGATTTTGGTATATCTCGCTATCTGGGAAATGCCCCTTTTCTGGGAAGCGGGCTGTTTGTCCGATTAGATGAATTGCATCAAAGGCATAAGTTCAGTCCTGATCCGGAATGGATTGACGCCAATGCACCGAAGGAAATCGCAGCGGATAAATTAGCGGAGTTTTTGCGGAACGAGTTAGAGGAAATCGAAAGGAAGAAATATAACTTCCGTAAGGTCTGCTACGCGCCGAGCCCGTGGCTGACCAAAACACCTTCACGAGGATTGCGCGGAATGTTTGATCGTGTTGTGGGAAGTTTTCGAAATATTCACTGAAGTCTGGTGTTTGGGTGAATTCGTCCGCTAAATTGGAATGACATGGGTTTTTATCGAAAAGCACGCAAGCTGGTTCTGCATCCGAAAATGTTCTTTCGTGACGCAAAGCTGAAGAAGATGGCCAAACAAGCGGGGGTTCAGGTCGCGGTGGTACAGGCACCAAAGGCATTGCCTGCGCCCAAGCGTGCGGTTGCAGCGGCTGCGGCAGAGAAGCCGGACTCGGCCGACTTTGAAATCTGGCTGACATACTCGCGTCTCGTCAGGAACTTTTCGAAAGCGTTTCCCGTAAACGTCATCAAGTACAAGTCCGTGCATTTCTGGCCGGCGTTGCGTTTTTATATCTGGCTTCGCCTGATTTGCGCAATTCTGGGAAAGAACATTAAGGGAAAGAATCTGATTACTTCCTCCCCAAGCTTGAACTGGCGGAAGACGTATGAAGATTTGCATGGGGCAGTATGCGTCGATGATTTTATGGGTGCTAGCGCGCCGCAGGACTTCTTGATTTTTAGCAATCAGAATAGCGTCGATCTGTGTCGCGTGGGCGACCGCTCTTATAATCGATTGAGCGATCCGTTGTTCGAGGTCTTGGAAAATTACGGCAGTGTGCGAAAAGTCGAGTTGCTGAAGGGGCAAGGGCCGTTGGCCAAGCATCGGTACCACGAACCGACTTATATCTTGCCTTCCATTATCCGGACGTCGCGGCATCATCTGCTGATGTCAGGATTGCAAGAGGCAACCGTTTCCATGGTTGCGGCGTTTCCTGCTGCCGAACTGTCCGAGAACATTATCAACATGTTCGTGGACGAGTTCTTCAATCTTAAGGAAACGTACAAGAAGATATTGCTCGAATACAAGCCAAAAGCGGTCTTTTTTAGCCCTGTCGACTATTCGTATCCGTTGATATTGGCTTGCCGCGAATGCGGCGTCGTCGCGGTCGACATTCAACATGGCAACCATGTCGGGTTCAACCTTCCCTATAACCATTGGGACGAGGCGCCGGAACGAGGCTACGATTTGTTCCCGGATGCATTCCTGGCATGGGGCTCTCGCGAACAGAAGGCGATGTCGCGGTCATTCCCAAGCACGAAAATCGTTACCGCTGGCTATCCGTGGTTGGACTTTTTCACCAAGTTGATGGAGGGTGAAAACAAGTTGGCGGCGCAAGTGCTGTCGATGACCAAGAATTATAGATTCGTAGTCGCGGTCACGATGCGGGATCAGGTCCAGTTCCCCGGTTTGTTGGCGGATATAATCGCCGACCCGCGCGCAACACAGCATGGCATCCTTTTCGTCATCAAACCGCACCCGAAAAATGATCGTCTTGAGGGGATTCCCGCCTCGACAAATGTCGTATTGCCCAAGGGGATCAAGGAGATGAGCATTGCCGACCTTGCCTCGCACGTCGACCTTCATGTCACGGTCAATTCCTCCAGCATCTTCGAGTTTGAATATTATGGCGTCCCAAGCTTCGTGTTCGGCAAAGAGCCGCTAACCGACTACGAAGACCTGCTTGAAGAGGGCCGTTTGACGTACTTCTCCAGCCCGGGTGACTTTTATCGGGAATTCAACGGACTTGCCGACCGGCAGACTTTTGAGCCGCTCATCGATAATCGGAGCGATCAACTTCACGAGTTCATTATGTCGATCATGGATCGTGGTGAAGTCGAAAATTTGGCAAGTATTCGTTGATTAAAATTTATTTGTATTATTTGTTTATTGGGGTTTTGAATGAGTAAAGTGCTTGTTACTGGTGCCGATGGTTTCATAGGGTCGCATCTCACGGAGCTTCTCGTACGGGAAGGGTACGAGGTGAAGGCACTGTCTCAATACAACTCTTTCAATAACTGGGGCTGGCTGGAAGATGTGGATTGCCTGGGTCAGCTCGAAGTGCTGACCGGTGACGTGCGCGATCCATATTATTGCAATCACATCACAAAAGACGTTGATGTGGTTTTCCACTTGGCAGCGCTTATCGCAATTCCGTATTCGTATGTGGCGCCGGACAGTTATGTGGATACGAATATAAAGGGGACGCTGAACATCTGCCAAGCTGCTAAGCAGAATGGCGTAAAACGCGTAATACACACGTCTACAAGCGAGGTGTATGGAACGGCACGGTATGTTCCCATTGATGAAGAGCATCCGCTGCAACCCCAATCGCCCTACAGTGCCTCTAAGATTGGCGCGGATGCGATGGCGATGAGCTTCTATAACGCTTTTGACTTGCCGGTCACGGTGGCTCGGCCCTTCAATACGTATGGTCCGCGGCAATCGGCTAGGGCCGTCATCCCTACGATCATTGGTCAGATCGCGAGCGGCATGAAAGAAATCAAGCTGGGCGATGTGTCGCCCACTCGTGATTTCAATTACGTGGAAGACACCTGCGCAGGGTTTCTGGAACTGGCGCGTTGCGATGCCGCGATTGGCCGTACCGTGAACATCGCTTCCAACTATGAGATTTCGGTCAGCGACACGCTAAAGATGATTCGCGAGCTCATGAACAGCGACGTGGTCTTTTTGGAGGACGAGCAACGGTTGCGTCCTGGAAAATCCGAAGTGTTCCGGCTTTGGGGAGACAACTCCCTGATTCGTGAATTGACGGGATTTGCTCCCCGTCACGATATCAGGTCTGGTCTGCAAAAGACTATCGATTGGTTTACCGTTCCGACCAATCTCGCGAAGTACAAGACTGGCCTATACAACGTCTGAGAGAAGCCATGTTCCAGCAATTCATAAGTTTCGTTCGCGACTATTATAAGACTGACGAGTTGATTCCTCTTCATGCCCCCGTGTTCGCCGGCAATGAGCGTCGCTACGTCATGGAGACGATTGATTCGACTTTCGTTTCCAGTGTTGGCGCGTTTGTAGAGCGATTCGAAACCGACATGGCTCGCTACACCAATAGTCCCAAGGCAGTGGCGACTATGAACGGCACTGCGGCGCTGCATATCGCATTGCGTCTGGCCGGTGTAGGACAGAATGATCTGGTTCTAACGCAGCCCTTGACGTTCGTCGCCACATGCAACGCAATTGCGTATTGCGGCGCCGAACCGGTCTTCCTCGATGTCGACCGGCATACCATGGGGCTTTCTCCTTCGGCCATACGGACCTGGTTGGAATCAGAGGCGCAGTTGGACGCTGAGAATGTTTGCCGCCATAAGGCAACGGGACGTGCCATTCGCGCGTGTCTTCCCATGCACACCTTTGGTCACCCGGCGAATATCAACGGTCTCGTCGCTGTCTGCGAGGAATGGAACATCGTCCTGGTTGAGGATGCCGCCGAGTCGCTCGGAAGCTTGTACGAGGGACGGCACACCGGCACGTTCGGAAAGTTAGGAACTCTCAGCTTCAACGGCAATAAGATCCTCACCACTGGCGGTGGTGGAATGATTTTGGCCGGGGATGAACTTGGCACCCGCGCAAAACACATTACGACGACGGCGAAGAAGCCTCACGCGTTCGAGTATGTCCATGACGAACTGGGCTTCAATTATCGATTGCCGAATCTTAACGCTGCCTTGGGCTGCGCTCAGCTGGAGCAATTGGAGGCATTTGTCGAAGAGAAGAGAGCGCTCGCATTGCTTTATTCGGAGCAAGTCGGAAATGCGGGTTTTCAGTTTTTCCAGGAACCGGAGGGTTGCCGGAGCAACTATTGGCTTAACGCGGTTGTCTGCGAGGATCGCGCCATGCGAGACGCCATGCTGAACGAGACCAATGGGGCGGGCGTCATGACGCGGCCGATTTGGCAGTTGATGAACCGCTTGCCCATGTTCTCGGGCGCGCTGACTGGCGATCTCCGGAACGCTGAATGGTTGGAGGCCCGGGTGGTCAATGTGCCCAGCAGCATTGTGGCGCCGGCCAAGGATATGGCCTGAAATGAGCGAAAAACTCAGGATTCTGACTGAAGCTTCAGGCAGCTTGACTTCGGGATACCTTATTAAGGCGATTCAAGAAGCAGGCCATGCCGCGGTCGCTTCGGATATCGACAGTCAGTGCTTTGGACGCTACCTCGCGGACGACTTCATCAGCATGCCAAGGGCGAACGATCCGAAGCTTTGGGAAAAGATCGAGTCGCTTATGAAAGCTCACAGTGTCGATGTCGTGATTCCATCGCTTGATGAGACGTTGCTGGGGTGGGCCGAGCGCCGCGAGCGCTTTGCCGAGCTTGGCATTCACGTGGTTACCTCTGATTTCGATTCGGTGGCGATCTGCCAGGACAAATGGGAAACGTACAAGTTCTTTCAACGGATCGGAATTGACACCCCCAAATCGAGCCTGTCGCAGGACTTCCCGTTGGTCAAGCCGCGCTTGGGCCGTGGGGCGGTTGGGGTTGTCGTTACGGACAAGCCGGTTGCGATGGAAGGCATGATCTCCCAAGAACTCCTGCAAGGGACTGAATTCACCGTTGATATCTTTTGCGATCAGTCCGCGAAGCCGGTCTATATCGTGCCCCGGCGGCGCGAGGGTGTGAAGGACGGAAAGTCGACCGGCGGGGTGGTGGAGGCCAATGACCTGATCGTGGCGGCAGTCGAGCGGATCTGCGCCGCCACGCCATTTCGGGGGCCGGTGAATTTCCAATGCTTCGTGGCGGCTGACGGCGGTGTCAAACTTCTGGAGATTAACCCCAGAATCGCCGGTGGTATGGCGTTGGGTTTTGCCGCTACGGAAAACTGGGTCGGGCTGATTGTAAGCAACATTATTTCTGGGAAGCCCGTTCAACCGGTTGCAGTTCGCTATGGGATGAAGATGCGGAGATATTATGCTGAAGTCTTTATTCCCTGATATCGACTGGCCTCGGGTGCGCGTTGTCGGTTTTGACATGGACGGCACCCTGTACGACGAGGCGGAGTTCATCTGGCAGTGTTATCTGCCTATATCGGAGTACCTGGCCCAGACGATTCCCGGTGGGTCGGCGCGCGGCATTCGGGTCCGCATGTACCGGCGCTGGCTGGAGAAAGGAAGCTCCTATAACCGGATATTTTCGGAAGTCTTGGCGGATGCCGGCTTTCCTGAGGAGAAACAGGATGAGCTGTCGCTGAATTGCGTCGAGATTTTCCGGCGATTCAAACCCGGCTTGAATCTACCTAGTCGGGTACGCGCGCTTCTGGATGAATTCAGGCAGCAATATCCCATTTTCCTGGTCAGCGATGGCTCTGCCGAGCTGCAATCAGCGAAGTTTCGTAGCCTTGGATTAAGCGAATGGTTTGCCGATGGCAATGTCGCTATATCGGGCGTATTCGGACGTGGCTTTCAAAAGCCGGCTGTCGCGATTCTAGAGAAAGTGGAAGTCGTCAAATCCATGGATGACAATTCCGCGGTGGTCTATTTCGGAGATCGCGATGTCGATCGGATGTTCTGCGAAGCAGCGGGCTTCCAGCACGTTCGAGTCAGTTGCATGGTCCCTGTGGGTATTTGAGTGATCTATGAAAAAAATTAAAGTTCTGGGCGTTACTGGTATCCGATCCGAGTACGACATCATGTCGTCGGTATTCCGTGCCATTAATGGCCATCCCAAGCTTTCGCTTGAACTGGCCGTGACGGGCGCGCATCTTTCCGACAGCTATGGCTATACCGTCGACGAGATTAAGAACGATGGATTCGTGATCGCGGACCAGATTGAAAGTCTGCTCAACGGCGACGCGACGTCGTCGCGCGTGAAGGGCATGGCAATCCAGCTTCAAGGCCTGGTGCAAACTGTCGCGCGGGTGCAGCCTGACTTTCTGTTGGTGCTCGGTGATCGCGAGGAATCCATGACAACGGCGCTGGTCGGCGCCTACATGAATATTCCCGTCGCTCACGTTGCGGGCGGAGACCGTGTGGTGGGCAACGTCGACGATCAGATCCGCCATGCGGTCACGAAGTTGGCGCATTTGCATTTTGTTACTAACGCGGAGAGCGCGGAACGGATCCAGAGACTGGGCGAGCAGGAATTCCGGATCCATGATGTAGGCAATCCCGGACTTGACCGGCTGCTGGAAGTTCCCGAATTGACTGCACCGGAGTTGTCGCAGAAGTTGGGCTTCGAGTTAGCCGACGGCGAACCGTTGATCGTCGTCATTCAGCACGTGATCTCCACCGAGGTCGATGATGCCTATCATCAGATGAAGCAGACGCTCGAGGCTATCAAGCGTATGGGGATTAAGACGGTGCTCAGCTATCCCAACTCGGACGCGGGCGGGCAGCAAATGATCCGGGCAATCCGCGAATATGAGGACCTGCCGTTCTTGTATAGCGCGAAGAATATCCCAAGGTTGGAGTTTGTGAACTTGATGCGTCGCGCCGGCTGCATGCTTGGCAATTCCAGCGCGGGAATTCTGGAAGCCCCATTGCTCAAGTTGCCGGTCGTGAATGTTGGTAATCGCCAGAAGGGGCGCCTGCATGCTGAAAACGTGCAGTTCATACCCCATGAGCCGGACGCTATCGTCGGCGCGGTGAAGAAGGCGTTGTTTGACGTTGATTATCGTGAATCAGTGAAGGCGTGCGTCAATCCTTACGGTGATGGAAAGAGCTCGGCGAGGATCGCGCAGATCTTGGCGGACACAGTTGTGGACGAGGCATTCCTGATAAAAGACATTACTTACTGAGGCGAATTCATTGTGAAAAAAGTATTGGCAATAGCGCCTCATCCGGATGATGAAACGTTGGGTTGCGGCGGCACGTTGTTGCGACACCATCAAAATGGCGATGAAGTGCATTGGCTGATTCTGACCGCCGTAAGTGAGGCTGCGGGGTTTTCGGCTGCTCGCGTACAGTCGCGGGCAGCCGAAATCGACGCTGTGGCATCGGCATACGGTTTTGCCGGCGTTCATAAGGCGGAATTTCCGACTGCAATGCTGGATACCTTGCCGAAGGGAGATCTGATCGGTGCAGTCGGGCAGGTCGTCAAGAGCGTGGGCGCAGAGGTGCTTTACGTGCCGCATCGCTACGACGTTCACAGCGACCACGCCGCAGTTTTTGATGCGGCCGCGGCTTGTAGCAAAAGTTTCAGGTATCCAACTGTGAAGTCGGTGTACACCTACGAGACGTTGTCGGAGACAGAGTTCGGCTTGCGCCCTGATGGCGGTTTTCACCCCAATCTGTTCGTCGATATTGATGGCTTTCTCGACAGAAAGCTGGAAATCATGAAGATGTTCGCTGGCGAAATGGGTCCATTCCCATTTCCTCGAAGCGAAGAGTGTATTCGCGCTCTCGCAACCTTGCGGGGAAGCGTGGCCGGTGTTTTGGCCGCCGAGGCATTTATGATTTTGAAGGAAATTCGCTGATGGCTACCCCCGTGTATGTAATCGCCGAGGCTGGCGTCAACCACAACGGTCAACGTGACATGGCGTTTGAACTTGTCGACAAGGCGGCCGATTCCGGCGCGGACGCGGTCAAGTTTCAGACATTCAATGCTCAAAAACTGGCCGCCCGTACGGCACCGAAGGCGGCTTATCAAAAGCGGACCACGGATTCGGACGAGAGTCAGTTGGCGATGCTGAAGAAGCTGGAATTGCCTCTTGAATGGCACGCCGATTTGCAGAGCCATGCCGCGAAGCGCGGCATACAGTTTTTGTCTACGGCGTTTGACTTGGACAGCTTGGCGTTCCTCGAGACACTGGATTTGCCGTTTTATAAGATCCCCAGCGGCGAGATCACCAACGGACCGCTGCTCTGGGAGTTCGCCCGCACCGGCAGGCGGCTTGTCGTTTCAACGGGAATGGCCACCTTGGGCGAGGTCGAAGAGGCGCTCGCCGTGTTGGCGCACGGCATCTGCAATTCTGATCTTCCCAAGTCGTCTGCCGATATCTGGCAATTCTGGGGGAGCCGGGATGCGCTTGAGGCAGTCAGGAACCGCGTCAGTCTGCTGCATTGCACGTCTCAGTACCCGACCGCATTCACTGAGGTGAATTTGGCGGCTATGGACACGCTCGCGCAAGCATTCGGCTTGCCCGTGGGTTACTCGGACCACACCGAGGGCACGCTGATACCCATCGCAGCGGTGGCGCGTGGTGCATGCATTATTGAAAAGCACTTCACGCTGTCCAGAGACCTCCCGGGGCCCGATCACAAGGCATCGCTGATTCCTGGGGAGTTGGCCGAAATGGTGAAGGCGATCCGTGGTCTGGAAGTGGCGATCGGCGAAAGCCGGAAAGTGCCTCAGCTTAGCGAATGGGACAGCCGCAAGGCCGCGCGCCAAAGCTTGGTCGCATTGCAGGACATCCGGGCCGGGGACGTCTTTACGCAGTCAAATATTACGACTGCGCGGGCAGGAGGCGGCATCAGCGCAATGCGTTATTGGGATTATCTGGGCGCAACGGCTTCGCGCGAAACGCCGGCGGGCGAGGCCCTTTGATGCCGCTTCCCATGGTGATGCTCGGTGCCGGAGGGCACGCCAAGGTCCTGTTGGACCTTGTGCAGTCGTTGGGCCACCAGGTCGTGGCCGTATGCGACCCGGCGTTGGCATCTGGGGGTGTTAGCCAATGGCGTGGTGTAAACGTCATCGGTGATGACCAAGCGGTATTTGGCCTTAAGCCGGATGAATGCCGCTTGATCAATGGCCTCGGAAGCGTGCCAGGCCAACATCTCCGTTTTTTGCTTCAC
>Ga0256770_1000110_pt1 | contig 15338 bp, 12 predicted proteins | sample MC6MC0921MT_FD_186039 | JGI IMG/M metagenome (GOLD analysis project Ga0256770, IMG submission 186039) | Metatranscriptome of enriched soil aggregate microbial communities from Iowa State University, Ames, United States - MC6-MC0921-MT... | ecosystem: Environmental > Terrestrial > Soil >...
GAAGCGGCGCAGCAGCGCCTGGCCCTGCAGGGTGTGGGTCACTTCCGGGTGGAACTGCACGCCGTACCAGCGCTTTTCTTCGTTGGCCATCGCGGCCACCGGGATGCGATCGGTCACGGCGGTGACGGTGAAGCCCGGGGGCGCGACGGAGACGTGGTCGCCGTGGCTCATCCAGACGTTCAACTTGGGCTCGCCGCCGTGGTCGCTCAGGCCCTTGAACAGTGCATCGGGGGCGACGACGTTGACTTCGGCATGGCCGAACTCACGCTGGTCGGCCGCTTCGGTGGCGCCACCGAGCTGGGCGGCCAGGGTCTGCATGCCGTAGCAGATGCCGAAGATCGGCAGGCCGCTGTCGAACACTTCCTGCGGTGCGGCAGGCGCGCCCGGCAGCGTGGTCGATTCCGGGCCACCGGACAGGATGATGCCCTTGGCGCCGAACGCGGCGATATCGGCCGGGTTGTGGTCCCATGCCCAGATCTCGCAGTACACGCCGAGCTCGCGGATGCGGCGCGCGATCAGCTGGGTGTACTGGGCGCCGAAATCGAGGATGAGGATCTTGTCGTTATGGATGTTGGTCATGGTGCCCGGGCAATGCAGGAGTAAATACGGGAAACACAGCGTCGTTACCGGCGGCCGATAGAGAAAGAGGAACGGGAATCAGCTTCCTCGTTCCTCTTTGCTCATGCCGCATCAGGCGCGGTAGTTCGGCGGCTCTTTGGTGATCTGCACGTCGTGGACGTGGCTCTCACGTTGGCCGGCGCCGCTGATCTTGACGAACTTCGGCTTGGTGCGCATGTCATCGACGGTACCGCAGCCCACGTAGCCCATGGTGGCGCGCAGGCCGCCCATCAGCTGGTGGATGATGCCGCCGACCGGGCCGCGATACGGCACGCGGCCTTCGATGCCTTCGGGCACCAGCTTGTCGGCGCTGGAGGCGTCCTGGAAGTAGCGGTCCTTGGACCCCTTCTCCATCGCGGCCAGCGAACCCATGCCGCGGTAGCTCTTGTAGGAGCGGCCCTGGAACAGCTCGGTCTCGCCGGGCGATTCCTCGGTACCGGCCAGCAGGCCGCCGATCATGATGGTGGAGGCACCGGCGGCGAGCGCCTTGCCGATATCACCGGAGTAACGGATGCCACCGTCGGCGATCAGCGGGATGCGGTCCTGCAGCGCCTCGGCGACCAGGTCGATCGCGGTGATCTGCGGTACGCCGACACCGGCGACGACGCGCGTGGTGCAGATCGAGCCCGGGCCGATGCCGACCTTGACCGCGTCCGCGCCGCTGTCCAGCAGCGCCAGGGCGGCTTCACCGGTGCAGATGTTGCCCCCGACGACCTGCACCTGCGGGAAGTGCTTCTTGACCCAGCTGACGCGGTCCAGCACGCCCTGCGAGTGGCCGTGCGCGGTGTCGACCACCAGCACGTCCACCCCGGCGGCGACCAGCGCCTCGACCCGGCGGTCGGTATCGCCACCGACGCCGACGGCCGCGCCGACCAGCAGGCGGGTGGCGGTGTCCTTGGCGGCGTTCGGGTAATCGGTGTTCTTCTGGATGTCCTTGACGGTGATCAGGCCGCGCAGGGCGAAATCATCATTGACGACCAGGATCTTCTCGATGCGGTTGCGGTGCAGCAGCTGCAGCACCTCATCGGAGGCCGCGCCTTCCTTGACCGTGATCAGGCGATCCTTCTTGGTCATGATGTGGCGGACCGGATCGTCCAGCTCGGTCTCGAAGCGCATGTCACGGTGGGTGACGATGCCGACCAGCTGGCCGCCGCCGTCCACCACCGGCACGCCGGAGATGTTGCGCGCCTGGGTCAGGGCCAGCACGTCGCGGATCGTGGTTTCCGGACCGACGGTGATCGGGTCGCGGATGACGCCGGCCTCGAACTTCTTGACCTTGGCGACTTCGGCAGCCTGCTGCTCGACGCTCAGATTCTTGTGGATGATGCCCATGCCGCCGAGCTGGGCCATGGCGATGGCAAGGCGGGCTTCGGTCACGGTATCCATGGCAGCCGAGAGGATCGGAAGCTTCAGCCGCAGGTCGCGCGTCAGGCGCGTTTCCAGACTGACATCCTTGGGCAGGATGATGGAATGAGCGGGGACGAGGGAGACGTCGTCGTAGGTGAGAGCTTCAGCCTGGATGCGCAGCATCGGCATACCCGAGATGTGGGGAAGCGCGACATTTTACCCTGATTCGGGCGTCTTTGGCAGGGGGCGGATGCGACGCTGTGTCGCGCCGACGGGCGGGGGTAGAGCCGACCGTTGGTCGGCTGCCTCGTCGGCACCGCCCGAGCCCGGTAGAGCCGACCGTTGGTCGGCTGCCTTTGGATCGACCTGCCACCGCGCCGAGAGCAGCCGACCAACGGTCGGCTCTACCAGGGGCAGCAGGCCAGGACCGCAGGGGCGGCAGGTGCCGGTCGGTTCAGGAGCGCGGCGGCGGCCGGCCCGGACCGCGGCCGCAGCAGGCGCCGACGATGGGTCGGCGCAGACCGCTCAGAACGCTTCTGCCGCCTCGATGGTGTTCTGCATCAGGGTCGCCACGGTCATCGGCCCTACCCCGCCCGGGACCGGGGTGATCCAGCTGGCGCGCTGGGCGGCGGCCTCGAAGCCGACATCGCCGACCAGGCGGCCGTCATCCAGGCGGTTGATGCCCACGTCGATCACCACCGCGCCCGGCTTGACCCATTCACCCGGGACGATGCCCGGGCGGCCCACCGCGACCACCAGGATGTCGGCATTGCGCACCGACTGCTCCAGCACGTCCTTGGGGGTGAACTTGTGGCAGCTGGTGACGGTGCAGCCGGCAATCAGCAGCTCCAGCCCCATCGGGCGGCCCACATGGTTGCTGACGCCGACGATGGTGGCATTGCGGCCACGCACCGGCTGGTCGGTATGGCCCAGCAGGGTCACGATGCCGCGCGGCGTACACGGGCGCAGGCCGAACTCACGCAGGGCCAGATGGCCGACGTTTTCCGGGTGGAAGCCATCCACGTCCTTGCGCGGGTCGATCCGGTGGATCAGGCGGTTGGCGTCCGGGATGCCCGGCAGCGGCAGCTGGACCAGGATGCCGTGGATCTTGGGATCGGCGTTGAGCTGGTCGATCAGGGTCAGCAGTTCGGCCTCGGTGGTACCGGCCGGCAGGTCGTAATCGAAGGCTTCGATACCCACTTTCTCGGCCGCACGGCGCTTGTTGCGCACATACACGGTCGAGGCCGGGTCGCCACCCACCAGCACCACGGCCAGGCCCGGACGGCTGCCACCGGCAGCCAGGCGGGCGTCGACCCGGACCTTGAGGCTGTCCAGCAGGTCTTCGGCGATGCGGCGGCCGTCGAGAATGCGGGCGGAAGAGACGGTGTCGGGGGTCGGTGAGCTCATCGAGGGCGGCAGGCGTGGGGGCGACGGTCGGCTATTGTCCCTGATTCGGCCCGTGGCGGACACCGGTAGTACCGGCCAACGGCCGGTGATGACGGTCGCCCGGGCAGCGCCGGCGGTGGCTGGCCAGCCACCGCCACCACCGCATCGTCATTCTTCTTCGGGCACCTCATCCGCGTTGAGCGTGCGCGCCTTGCGCTTGGGCGCGGTGAACGGCGTCGGCGTGGGCACGCCGGGCAGCGCGGTGCCGAACACCATGTGCGCGCCGGCGCGCAGGTCGCCGCCTGCCATCTCCAGCTCGAAGCGTTCGGCATCCCGCTCGCGGATCTGCTCGGCGATCTCGCGCGCATCATCCGGATCGGCACCCAGCTCCATCAGCGCGGCCTGGCCGAACTGCAGGGCCGATTCGAAGGTCTCGCGGATCTGGAAGTCCACGCCGGCATGGATCAGGCGCAGCGAATGTTCGCGATCGAACGAGCGCACCAGCAGCTTGGCCTGGGGGAACTCGTGGGTGACCAGTTCGACGATGCGATCGGCATCCTGGTCGTTGTTGACGCACACCGCGATCGCACGCGCTGTCCCTGCGCCAGACGCATGCAGCACATCCAGGCGGGTGCCGTCGCCGTAGTAGATCTTGAACCCGAAACGCTCGGCGTTATGGATCATGTCCACGTCGTTGTCGATGATGGTCACATCCACATCGCGCGCCAGCAGCGACTGACTCGCCACCTGGCCGAAGCGACCGAAGCCGATCAGCAGCACGCTGCCGGACAGGCCGTCGGCTTCTTCGACGCCATCGAGCGAGACTTCGCGATCCGGCATGAGCTTGTCGTGCAGCAGCACGAACAGCGGCGTCAGCGCCATCGAGAGCACGACGATCGCGGTGAGGTTGGCGTTGACCTGCACGTCGATCACGCCGGCCACCGCCGCGGCGGAGAACAGCACGAACGCGAACTCGCCGCCCTGCGCCATCACCACGCCGCGATCCAGCGCTTGGCGATGATCACTGCCGAGGATCCGCGCGACCACGTAGATGCAGACCGCCTTGGCCAGCATCAGCGCAAACACACCCGACACGATCAGCGGCCAGTTGTTGGCGACCACGGTGAGGTCCAACGCCATGCCCACGCTGAGGAAAAACAGACCGAGCAGGATGCCGCGGAACGGCTCGATGTCCGCTTCGATCTGGTGGCGGAAGGTGGATTCGCTGAGCAGCACGCCCGCGAGGAACGCGCCCATCGCCATCGACAAGCCACCCAGCTGCATCAGCAGCGCGGCGCCGAGCACAACCAGCAGCGCGGCCGCCGTCATTACTTCGCGCGCCTTGGCGGCAGCAAGGATGCGGAACAGCGGATTGAGCAGGAAGCGGCCGACCAGCACCAGGCCGACAATCGCACCGGCAGCAATACCGACGGTGACCCAGCGCGAGCTCTCGCCGGCATCGCTGTGCACCGGCGCCATGAACGCGACCACGGCCAGCAGCGGCACGATCAGCAGATCTTCGAACAGCAGGATCGAGACGATCTTCTGGCCGGTGGGCAGCGCAATGTCGCCGCGCTCGGCCAGCAACTGCATCACCACCGCGGTGGAGGTCAACACGAAACCCGCCGCGCCGATGAAGGCCACCGGCAACGGGAAACCGAGCAGCATGCACACGCCGGTCAGCACCGTGCCGCAGACCACGATCTGCAGCGTGCCCAGCCCGAAGATCTCGTTGCGCAGGCTCCACAGATGCGAGGGCCGCATCTCCAGGCCGATCACGAACAGGAACATCACCACGCCGAGCTCGGCGGTATGCAGGATGGCCTGCGGATCGGAGAACCAGCCGAACCCGAACGGGCCGATGGCCAGGCCGGCGGCAAAATAGCCCAGCACCGAGCCCAGCCCGAGCCGACGGAACAGCGGCACCATGACCACTGCCGCACCCAGCAGGGCGACCACTTTCACCAGTTCACTGGCACCTGCTTCCACCGCCATGCGGTTGTTTCCCCGGACTGCACAAGATGGGTCAACGATAGGGCAAAGCGCGGAAGGGCAATAGCGCGGATGCTGCGTTTAATCGTACTGAATTCAGAACGATGCTGAATCTGGACGCCACATCGTCCCGAAATCGCCGCCATAACGACACCGGAACCCGGCCCCTCAGGCGCTGCAGAACGCCGCGTAATCGATGTACCCGGGGAACGCGCGCCCGGGCGCGCACAACGGGCAACCCGGGTCGGGCCGCAGCCGCGTCTCGCGGAAGCGCATGCCCAGCGCGTCAAAGGTGAGCAGGCGGCCGATCAGCGGCTCGCCGATGCCGAGCAGCAGCTTGAGCACTTCGGTGGCCTGCAGCAGGCCGACCATCCCCGGCAGCACGCCAAGGACGCCCGCCTCCGAGCAGTTCGGCGCGAACGCCGGCGGCGGCGGCTCGGGGAACAGGCAGCGGTAGCACGGCGCGGTGCCACGCTGGCGGCCGGCATCGAACACGCTGACCTGCCCGGTGAAGCGCTCCACCGCGCCATACACCAGCGGAATGCCGTGCTGGAGGCAGGCATCGTTGAGCAGGTAGCGCAGCGGGAAGTTGTCCGAGCCATCCAGGACCACGTCGACCCCCTCGAGCAGCGCATCGATGTTGTCCGAGGTGACCCGTGCCTGCACGGCCTCCACGTCCAGCGAAGGATTGAGTGCGAGCAGGCGTGCGCGGGCCGAGAGCACCTTGGGCTCGCCGACGCTGGCGTCGGTATGGATGATCTGCCGGTGCAGGTTGCTGCGGTCCACCACATCGTCGTCGGCGATGAGCAGGTGCCCTACCCCGGCCGCGGCCAGGTAGAAGCTGGCCGGTGCACCCAGACCGCCCGCGCCCAGCACCAGCACGCGCGAGGCCAGCAGCGTCTTCTGGCCCTCGACACCCACCTGCGGCAGCAGCAGATGACGCGAGTAACGTTCGTTGAAGTCGCGCTCGGCATCACTCTGCATCGGCTGCACCAGCGGCAAACCCTCGGCGTGCCACGCGGTGGTGCCACCGTGCACGGACGCGATGCGGGTGTAGCCGAGGCCGGCCAGAAAGACCGCGGCCTGCATCGAGCGCTTACCGCTCTGGCAGATCAGGACGACCTCGCGGTCGGCGGCCTGGAGATGGGTGCTGGGTTCGGCCTGGAGATCGCCCTTGGCGATGCCGAGCGCCCCTTCGGCCATGCCGGTGGCACGCTCGTGCGCCTCACGGACGTCGATCAGCAGCGCGCCCTGGGCGAGGCGTTCACGGGCCTGCGCCGGGGTGAGTTCGGGAATCGTGCTCATGCGGGGATTATCGCGCATGGGCGCTCCGGCCGCCCCAATGAAAAGAGCCGGCTTGCGCCGGCTCTTTCTGCATCACTTGCCCTTGACGTGCTTGATCAAGCGCCGCTTGCGCTTGAGCTGACGTTCGGTGAGCACGTTCTTCTTGCCTTCGTACGGGTTCACACCCTCGCGGAAGATGAACTGCACGGGCGTGCCGACCAGCTTGAAGCGCTTGCGGAAGAAGTTCTCCAGATAGCGCTTGTACGACTCCGGCAGGTCTTTCAGACGGGTGCCGTGGACGATGAAGGTCGGCGGGTTGGAACCGCCCGGATGCACGTAGCGCAGCTTGGACACGTGACCACGGATCGCCGGCGGCGGGTTGGTCTCGTAGGCCGTTTCCAGCGCCTTGTTGACTTCGCTGGTGCTGAATTCGTGCGTGGCCGAGGCGTGCGCGGCGTGGATGCAGCGGAACAGCTCACGCAGGCCCGAGCCGTGCTTGGCCGAGATGCGCACCACTTCCGCCCACGGCACGAAGCCGAGCTTGCGCGACACCAGGGCTTCGGCCTGCTCGCGCTGGTAATCGGTCAGGCCATCCCACTTGTTGATCGCCACCACCAACGCACGGCCGGCATCGAGCACCGCACCGAGCACGCTGGCATCCTGATCGGTCACGCCTTCAGAAGCATCGAGCATCAGCACCGCAACCTGGCACTGCTCGATCGCCTGCAGGGTCTTGATGACGCTGAACTTCTCGACCACTTCCTCGACACGCGCCTTGCGACGCAGACCGGCGGTATCGATCAGGCGGTACTCACGCCCGTCGCGCTCCATGTCCACCGCGATCGAATCACGGGTGGTACCGGGCACTTCGGAGGCGATCATGCGCTCTTCGCCGAGCAGGCGATTGACCAGCGTCGACTTGCCCACGTTGGGGCGGCCGACGAAGGCGATGCGAATGCGGTTCGGATCGGTGTCCAGGGTCTCGGTGGTGCCCTCTTCCGGCAACCGTTCCACGACCTCGTCCAGCAGATCATCCAGGCCCTGACGGTGCGCGGCCGAGACGGTCAGCATTTCGCCGAAGCCGTAACGGGCAAATTCCGAACGCACGGTGTCTTCGTTCATGCCGTCGATCTTGTTGATCAGCAGCAGGGTCGGACGGGCCAGTTTGCGCAGCCAGGACAGGATCTCGTCGTCCATCGGGCCCTCACGGGCGTCGACCACGAACAGGATCAGGTCCGCCTCGGCGGCGGCGGCGCGGGCCTGGCGGGCGGTAGCGCCGGCCAGACCTTCTTCTTCACCGGCGATACCGCCGGTATCGACCACCAGGAACGGGTGGTCTTCATCAAGACGACAAACACCGTAATTACGGTCCCGGGTCACGCCGGGCTGGTCATGGACCAGCGCGTCGCGCGTACGGGTAAACGCATTGAACAGCGTGGACTTGCCGACATTCGGCCGTCCAACCAGGGCGACCAAGGGCAGCATCGCGGTAACTCCTTATTGTGCCAACCGGAACGCGGTCAGCTTTCCATCAACGTTCTGCACCAGCAGAATCCCATCGGCAGCTACCGGCTGGGCCAGGAGGGCGTCGCCACCACTCTTGGCGCGCGCCGCGAACTCACCGTTATCGGTCCGCAACCAGTGCAGATACCCCTTGTAATCACCGACCACAACGTAATCGCCGTGGATGACCGGACCGGTCAGCGAACGACGGGCCAGGCCCGTCTGCGACCACATGGCCGAACCGCTGGCCTTGTCCAGGCCGAACACGCCGCCCTTGTTGTCGGTGACGAACACATTGCCCGAGGTCAGGGCCACGCCACCGGCGCCGCCATGATCACGTGCCCACAGCGGACGGCCGGTCGGGCCTTCGATCGCCATGGTCTGGTTCTTGAAACTGCTGACGAACAGCGTATTGCCTTCCAGCACCGGGGCGCCGTCGATATCGGCCATGCGCTCCAGCTCGGTACGGCCTTCGCCGGTGCCGACCATCTGGTCCCACAGCGTGCGGCCGTCCTGCATGGCCAGCGCGGCGATGGAGCCATCGTCGTTGCCGATGAACAGCACGCCCGGGCCGGTGACGACCGGCGCGTTGCCACGTACGGTCAGCGCCGGCAGCTCGCGCGGGTTGAACCAGCGCTGGGTGCCGTTCTCGGCATCCAGACCGGTCACGCGACCGTCGTTGCTGCGCACGAACACCATGCCCTGGCCCACGGCCGGGGCGGAGATGACTTCACCCGGCACCTTGGCACGCCACTTTTCGGTACCGTCGGCCGCGTTCAACGCGATGACTTCACCATCCAGGGTGCCGATGACGACCAGGCCGTCACCCACGCCCGGGCCACCGGACAGACGCAGCTTGGGCTGCTTCTTGACCTTGGCCGGTTCGTAGGTCCAGATCTTCTTGCCGGTCTGCAGGTCGATGGCATGCACGCCACCGTAGATGGCGGCCGCGTAGACGCGACCATCGGCGACCACCGGGCCCTGACGGACGCCGATGCGCTTCTCACCCTTGCCGACGTTGGCCGTCCAGATCTTGTCGACCTTGGCGGTGGCATCGAACTTGACCAGTTCGGCCGGTTCCAGTGCCTTCTTGGCCGCGGCATCTTTGCCGGCGAACCAGCCCTTCATCGTGCTGCAGCCGGTCAGGGCCATGCCCAACAGGGCAACCGTGGCAACGCGCTTGATCATGACCATCTGATTCATTACACCGACTCCGCAGGATCGGTGACGGTGCCACCGGCATCCGTCAACTTGGTTTCCAGCAGGCGCCGCTGGGGCGCTGCCACGTCCAGCGTCTTGAGCGCCTTCTCATACTGCTCGCGGGCGGCATCACGCTTGCCCTGCGCCATCAGTGCATCGCCATGGATTTCCAGGCTGGCGCTGTCGGTTGCGGTGCCGAGCTGCTTGATCGCATCCTCGGTCTTGCCGGTGGCCACCAGCAGGCGCGCGACGCGCTGCTCGATCACCGGCTTGAATTCGGGGTCGGCCTTGATCGCGCGCAGGGTCGCCAGCGCGTCTTCGTTCTTGCCGGCATCGACCTGGGCCTTGGCCAGCTGCAACGCAGCCAGATCGGCGTAGATGTTGGCCTTGCCGCTTTCCAGGTCCTTCACACCCTTGGCGGCCTGCTCCAGATCCTTTTCTTCCAGGCTCTTGAGGACGATCTGGTATTGGACGTTGGCGCCGGCCAGGCTGTTGCTGTGCCGGGTCTGCCACTCTTTCCAGCCCCAGATGCCACCGATCGCGATGGCCACGCCAGCGAGGATGCTGACACCGTTCTTCCGCAGCCAGCTGCGGACGCGTTCACTTTGTTCGTGCTCGTCGAGCAGGTCGTCGATCGCCATGCGTACTCTCGCCCCGCCCATGAGGAGGAGCTATTTGAATTGGATTGGGGAAACGCGGTTCAGTGCGAAACTGGGACCACGGAGCCGTCAGAGGATACCGTAAAGCGTGCCACGTTGGCTCGCTGGTACGGCGAAAGGTCGACGATAGTGCCGGCCTGCTGAACCTCGACCGCTGATGCATTGCCCAGCACCATGCGGGCCACCTGGCCTGGCGCGAAGCTGCGGGTCTCGCCCGACTTGATCAGGGCCTTTTCGACGGTGGTGCCGTCAGGCCCGGAAATGTCCACCCAGCTGTCGCCTTTGAACTGCAGGCTCAGCGCGCCGGCCTGCGGCGCGGGCGCGGAGGCCGGCCGCGGAACCGGGGTCAGCGATGCCAGGTACGGCGCTGCCGGCGCAGACGGCTTGGCCGCTTCGACGGCCGCCGGTGCGGTCGCTTCCGGAGCGTCGCCACCGGCCACCGGGACCGCCGCCGGGATCACATCCAGCGATGCGGTGTTCGGGGTGGTCGCCGTGCCATCGAAATGGCCGCGGGTGGCGAACCACACCGGGACGGCCAGAACCGCGGTGATACCGACGTACAGAACACGACGCCCCAGGCTCTCGGCAATGCGCCGGGCCCGCGGGGTATGGGTATGGCTGACCAGCTGGGGCGGCACGATCGGCCCGATATGGGCCTGCTCGAGGATTTCGCCGATATCCACCTTGAGCAGGCGGGCATAGCTGCGCAGCTGCCCACGGACGAAGACCGGCGCGCCGAGGCGCTGCCACTGCTCTTCTTCGAGGGACTTGAGTACCTGAACCGGCATGTGCAGCTGCTGCCCCACCGCCTCCAGGGTCAGTCCGGCCGCTTCCCGGGCCTGGCGAAGACGAGCTCCGCAACCGGCCGCAGTGTCAAAAGCGTTCACAGTCTGGTCATCAATCACAATGCTTCAACCCCGGGGATTAGGTGCCGCATCCTGCGGAAATTCGTCATGAATTCGCTGCAGATAGCGACCGGATGCCACGCTGTCGCCAAGCCGCGCCTCGATTTGAGAGGCAAGTTGTAACACGGAACGTGTGGCCGGTGCAGCCGTCAAACGCCGTTGCGAAAAGGCCCGGGCCTCGAAATAGCGCCCTTGGGCGTACTCGTTGCGGGCCATCGACTCCAGTGCATAGGCATTGACGGGATCTATCTCAAGCGCCCGTCGCAGGTCTCGAATCGCCCGTTCGGGCTGGCCCGCGTCCAGTGCACAGCCACCGGCATTGGCCAGGGCGGAGGCCGGCGTGGTGTAGCCCGGCGCCTGCAGCGCCCGGTCGAACCAGACCAGCGACTCGGCCGGCCGGCCATGAGCACATAGCCACGCGCCATAATTGTTGAGGACGTCGCCGCGCTCCGGGCCCAGCTCGGCGGCCTTGGCATACAGCTGCCCGGCCTCGGCGTCGTTGCCGCGCTGGGCGGCAATGGCCGCCAGCAGCATGTAGGCCTCCGGACGGCGCGCGTCGATCTTCATCGCCGCCCGCACGCGCTTTTCAGCGGCCTGCGGGGAGCCGGCCCGCAGCGACTCGCCGGCCAGGACCATCTGGTCCTGGTAGTTCACGCGCTTGCGGATCTCGGGATTGTCGCGGGCCTCGTAGGTCGGCGCGACCTCGAGGGGAGCGGACGGCGGTTTGATGCCTTGTTTGCCACAGCCGACCAATGCCAGCGCGAAGAAAACAACGGCTGGCAATCGGCGATCAGGCAGCGGCATCCCGGCCTTTCCCGTCCTGCAACGTTTTATTGAACTCGGCCTGGCGGCGCGTGCGATCCATGACCTGGCCCTTGAGCTGGCCACAGGCGGCATCGATGTCGTCGCCACGGGTGCGTCGCACCATCGTCAGCACCTTCGCATCGAGCAGGATCTTCTGGAAGGCGCGGATGTCGGTTTCGCCGGAGCGCTCATAGCGCGTGCCCGGGAACGGATTGAAGGGGATCAGGTTGACCTTGCCCGAGTTCGAGGCCTGCACGGCGTTGTCGAACTGGCGCATCAGCCGCGCCAGCTGGCGGGCGTGCTCGGGCTGGTCGTTGATGCCCTTCATCAGGGTGTATTCGAAGGTGACCGATTCGCGGCGCTTGTTGGCGCGCAGGTAGCGTGCGCACGAGGCCATCAGCTCGACGATCGGGTACTTCTTGTTGAGCGGGACCAGGGTCTCGCGCAGTGCATCGTTGGGCGCATGCAGCGACACCGCCAGCGACACGTCGCTTTCGGTGGACAGCCGGTCGATCTGCGGCACCAGGCCGGAGGTGGACAGCGTCACGCGCTTGTTGGCCAGGCCGTAGCCCAGATCGTCGCGCATCACGCTCATGGCGCGCACGACGTTGTCGAAATTCATCAACGGCTCGCCCATGCCCATCATCACCACGTTGGTGAGACGACGCTGCTTGTGCGGGATGTTGCCCAGATGGCGCGCCGCGACCCACACCTGGCCGATGATCTCGGCGGTGGACAGATTGCGGTTGAAGCCCTGGGTGGCGGTCGAACAGAACGTGCAGTTCAGCGCGCAGCCGACCTGCGAGGACACGCACAGCGTGCCGCGGTTCTTGTCCGGGATGTAGACCGCTTCAATCGCGTTCTTGCCGTCGGTGCCCATGGCCAGCAGCCACTTGTGGGTGCCATCGGCGGAAGGCTTGTCGAACACGATGTTCGGAACCAGCACCTCGGCATGCTGCTTGAGCTTGGCGCGCAGCGCCTTGCCGAGGTCGGTCATGTCATCGAAATCGGTGACGTAGTGATGGTGGATCCACTTCATCACCTGATGGGCACGGTAGCGCGCTTCGCCGAGTGTCTCGGCGAAGAAGCGCTCCAGACCCTCGCGATCGAGGTCGAGCAGGTTCTGCTTGGCCACAGCCGGGCTCGGGACGAGCACGGATGGGATGGCGGTTGGCTGTACGACCTCGTTCACGGCATCACTCTCAGCGCGAGACGACTTCAGTCGCGGCGAAGAAGTAGGCGATTTCGATCGCGGCATTCTCAACCGAGTCCGAGCCGTGGGCGGCATTGGCATCGATGGATTCAGCGAAGTCGGCGCGGATGGTGCCTGCGGCGGCTTCCTTCGGGTTGGTGGCGCCCAGCAGGTCGCGGTGTGCCAGCACGGCGTTCTCGCCTTCCAGCGCCTGGATCATCACCGGGCCGGAGATCATGAACTCGACCAGCGCGTTGAAGAACGGACGCTCGCGGTGCGGCGTAGAAGCCTTCGGCTTCACGGCGCGACAGCTGCTTGTACTTGGCGGCGACGACCTTCAGGCCGGCCTTTTCGAAGCGGGCGTAGATTTCACCGATGACGTTCTTGGCGACGGCGTCCGGCTTGATGATGGAAAGGGTGCGCTCCAGCGCCATGGGAATACTCCGTTGGGCGGGCCACTTGATCGGCCCGAGGTTAACATGAAAAAAACCCGCGTCAAAACGCGGGCTTAGCCTGATATACGTGCGCCAATTCTAACGTGTCCTCCTCGCCTACGGTAGTGCCACGCCATGCGTGGCAGGCATGCACCGGACGGGGTAGCGCGCCCCGTTCAGGCAGTTCCGGGGGTTGCCAGCCACAGGCCGGCACTGCACAGCGGCGGATGAACGAATGCCTGTTCCTGCTGCGCCGCACAATGCAGCGGCGCAGCCACAGGTCTAGTATCAAACAATCGTTTGATTGAACTACCCTGCCCCATGGCCAAACCTGCCCACTTCTCCACCAAGGACCGCATTCTCGGCGCTGCCGAGGAACTGTTCGCCCTGCACGGGTTCGCGGGCACCTCGCTGCGCCAGGTCACCAGCCAGGCCGATGTGAACATCGCCGCGGTCAATTACCACTTCGGCTCCAAGGAGAATCTGGTCAACGAGGTGTTCCGCCGCCGGATGGATGAAATGACCTCGGCCCGGCTGACCCAGCTGGACAGCGCCCGCCGTGAACACCCCGGTGAGCTGCGCCCGGTCCTGGCCGCCTTCGTCGAACCGGCGCTGGCCATGGCCCAGGACCGCCAGACCGGCGGCGCCTTCGTGCGCGTCATCGCCCGCGCCTACGCGGAAAAGAACGACAACCTGCGCAAGTTCCTTTCCGACCATTACGGCCACGTCCTGCGCGACTTCGGCAAGGCGATCGCCGCCTGCGTGCCAGGGCTGAGCAAGGAAGAGCTGTACTGGCGCCTGGATTTCCTCGCCGGCTCGCTGACCTATGCCATGGCCGACTTCGGCCTGATCAAGCGACCCGCCGGTGTCACCGAAGCGGCGCATCGTGCCCATGCCGCCCAGGAACTGATTCATTTCGCCGAAGCCGGATTCCGCGCCAGCGCGGCCTCGAGTGCTTCGACGACCTCCCTTTCCACCCCGTAGAGCCGGGCGCTGACCGGCTTCCAGACAACAAAGGCTTATCGACATGTCCAATTCCCTGCTAGTCCGCCGTGCCGCCGTGCTGGGTGCCGGCGTCATGGGCGCCCAGATCGCCGCCCACCTGACCAACGCCGGCGTCGACACGGTGCTGTTCGACCTGCCCGCCAAGGAAGGTCCGGCCGATGGCATCGTGCTCAAGGCGATCGCCAACCTGGGCAAGCTCAGCCCTGCCCCGCTCGCCAGCAAGTCCTACGCCGAGGCGATCACGCCGGCCAACTACGAGACCGGCCTGGAGCAGTTGAAGGACTGCGACCTGATCATCGAAGCCATCGCCGAACGGATGGACTGGAAGCAGGACCTGTACAAGAAGATCGCCCCGTTCGTGGCCGATCACGCCGTGCTGGCTTCCAACACCTCCGGCCTGGGCATCAACAAGCTCGCCGACGTGCTGCCCGAGCAGCTGCGCCACCGCTTCTGCGGCGTGCATTTCTTCAATCCGCCGCGCTACATGCATCTGGCCGAGCTGATCCCGGCCCCCACCACCGATGCTGCCGTGCTGGAAGGTCTGGAAGCGTTCCTGGTCACCACCCTGGGCAAGGGCGTGGTGTATGCCAAGGACACCCCGAACTTCATCGGCAACCGCATCGGCGTGTTCTCGATCCTGTCCACCATCCACCACACGCAGGCCTTCGGCCTGGGCTTCGACGAAGTGGACGGCCTGACCGGCCCGCTGGTCGGCCGCCCGAAGTCGGCGACCTACCGCACCTCCGACGTCGTCGGCCTGGACACCATGGCGCACGTGATCAAGACCATGGGCGACACCCTGCCCACCGATCCGTGGCATGAATTCTTCAAGTCGCCCAAGTGGCTGGAGGGGTTGATCGCCAAGGGCGCGCTTGGCCAGAAAACCGGTGCCGGCATTTTCCGCAAGGTCGGCAAGGACATCGTCGTGCTGGACCTGGAAAAGCAGGACTACCGCCCGGCCGATCGCACCGCCGCCCCGGAAGTGGTCGAGATCCTGAAGATCAAGAAC
>Ga0256770_1000134_pt1 | contig 14154 bp, 13 predicted proteins | sample MC6MC0921MT_FD_186039 | JGI IMG/M metagenome (GOLD analysis project Ga0256770, IMG submission 186039) | Metatranscriptome of enriched soil aggregate microbial communities from Iowa State University, Ames, United States - MC6-MC0921-MT... | ecosystem: Environmental > Terrestrial > Soil >...
AATTATATAAAGAAAGTATTATTCCTTCATGAAAAAATTGAATGAAGGATATTCTTATCATATAATGTAGGGGAGATGTTATAATTTTCAAACTGTTCATTAAAACGAGGGGGGATTGTATGGAAAAGAAGCCATGGTTGAAACTGTATCCTGAATCAATACCAACAACGTTAGAATATGAACCGAAAACTGTCCAATCTTATTTAACAGAAGCAGCAAAATCATATCCCGATAAAACGGCCGTCCATTTTATGGGTAAGGAAATAACCTTCAAGGAGATACATGATTGTGCTTTAAAGATGTCTAATTATCTTCGTGGCATTGGCATTGAAAAAGGAGATCGTGTTGCTCTAATGCTTCCAAATTGTCCACAAGCTGTTATTAGTTATTATGGTGTTTTGTATGCAGGAGGAGTGGTTGTACAAACGAATCCTCTTTATACAGAGAGGGAACTTGAGTATCAAATGAAAGATTCTAGGGCAAAAGCGATTATTTCACTAGATATTCTATATCCACGTATTTCGAAAGTAATGAAAAATACAAAGCTTGAAAATATAATTGTAACCGCTATCAAGGACTATTTGCCTTTTCCTAAAAATATTATCTATCCGTTTATTCAAAAAAGAAATACCGGGATTGTTGTCAATGTAAAACATGAAGGAAATCAACATTTATTTAAAAATATTATGGCAGAGGCTAATCCTACTTATTATGAATATGAGTTTGACTATGATAATGATTTAGCTCTCCTTCAATATACAGGGGGAACAACAGGGTATCCGAAAGGGGTCATGCTCACTCACAAAAATTTGATTGCAAACGCTACTGCCTGTGATGCTTGGCTTTATGAAGCAAAAAAAGGAGAAGAAACCATTCTAGGATTATTACCTTTCTTCCATGTATATGGGATGACAACAGTATTAATTTTGGCGGTCATGCAAGGATATAAAATGCTTCTCCTGCCAAAATTCGATGTTGACACTACGCTGAAAACAATTCACAAACAACGTCCAACCATTTTTCCAGGTGCCCCAACCATATATATAGGTATATTAAACCATCCTGATCTTCATAAGTATGATCTTTCCTCCATTGAATCGTGTTTAAGTGGATCCGCACCACTTCCCGTAGAAGTCCAGCAAAAATTTGAGGAGGTTACTGGAGGCAAGCTAGTTGAAGGATATGGATTAACAGAATCATCTCCAGTCACGCATGCTAATTTTATTTATGGACAGAAAAGGGTGAAAGGCAGTATCGGAGTTCCATGGCCAGACACAGAGGCAGTGATCATTTCCGCTGAAACAGGAGAACCCGCTCCGCCACGTGAAATAGGCGAAATTGCAGTTAAAGGTCCCCAAATTATGAAAGGGTATTGGAACAGGCCAGAAGATACCGCTGCTACCTTTAAGGATGGATGGTTATTAACGGGGGATATGGGTTATATGGATGAGGAAGGTTTTTTCTATGTAGTGGATCGAAAGAAAGATATGATAATCGCTGGAGGCTTTAATATATATCCAAGGGAAATTGAAGAAGTCCTTTATGAGCATCCAGCCATTCAAGAATTAGTTGTTGCTGGAGTACCTGATGCTTATCGTGGTGAAACCGTAAAGGCATATATTGTGTTAAAGGAAGGGGCGAAAGCAACGGAGGAAGAACTTGATGAATATGCACGAAAATATTTAGCGGCTTACAAGGTACCAAGAATCTATGAATTTCGTAAAGAATTGCCTAAAACCGCTGTTGGTAAAATACTGCGCCGAGTTTTAGTGGATGAAGAAAGAAATAAATTGCATCATGATGAAAAACTCGGTTAATATAATGGAAATTATGAGCCGAAGCGGCTCTTTTTTGGATTTTGCTGTCCAGCTCCGGCGCCTAACAACTAGTAAATTTTTGTTCTTATAGCTCGCATAGTCAACATCAATTTGTTCTACAGGCTTAGCGTGTTATGGCACGTCAAAGGCCGAAGAACATATGTTGACTAAAAATCGCCACGTGTATTGTGGAAAAACCAACGGACCACATTTTGTACATTGATAAGCAAGGCGCTTGTGCTTTTCTTTGTTGACGATACTTGACATAAAAAAAACCAGTCTTTATCATAGAGATATGAATGAACAATCATTCATTTTAAGCAATGGAGCTCTGAATATGTTGTGATGAGCATTAAGTAGGTGAACTGGATGAAAAGAAATAAACCGAAGTATAAACAAATAATTGATGCAGCAGTAATTGTCATTGCTGAAAATGGCTATCATCAATCACAAGTTTCAAAAATTGCGAAGCAAGCTGGAGTAGCGGATGGTACAATCTACCTTTATTTTGAGAATAAAGAAGATATATTAATATCCGTTTTCCGCGAAAGAATGGGTTACTTCGTCGAAAAAATGAAAGAAGTTATTGCAGGAAAAGAAATAGCAGCAGAGAAATTATTAGTCATGATCGAAAACCATTTTATGATCCTTTCGAAAGATAGAAACTTAGCTATCGTAACTCAACTAGAGTTAAGACAGTCAAACAAAGAGCTTAGAATGAAAATTAATGAAGTTTTAAAAGAGTATTTGCATGTCGTTGATGATATCTTACGCTTTGGACAAGAACGAGGCGAATTTGATAAGAGTATGGATATACGTCTTGCACGACAAATGATATTTGGAACGATGGACGAAACCGTCACAACTTGGGTCATTAATGATCAAAAATATGATTTAGTTTCGCTTGCGCCTTCTGTTCATAGTCTACTTTTGCATGGATGTGCGACAAGATAAAATGGTCAAGGAGTGAAAAGAAATGTCATACTTATCTTTTGAAAAAGATGGAAATGCCGCCATTATTACGATTAATCGGCCACCTGCAAATGCGCTATCATCCGAATTGATTCTAGATATTGGCAGTTTGCTTGATCAATTGGAGCAAGATGCGGAAGTACGGGCAATTTTACTTCATGGTGAAGGTCGGTTTTTTTCTGCAGGTGCTGATATAAAAGAGTTTACCAGTATTGCGAATGGAGAGGAATTTTCAAAACTTGCAGTAAATGGGCAAGAAGTCTTTGAAAAAATAGAAAACTTTCCAAAGCCAATTATTGCAGCGATCCATGGGGCTGCTTTAGGCGGTGGACTCGAACTTGCAATGGCTTGTCATATTAGGATTGTTAGTGAAAATGCGAAGCTCGGTTTACCTGAATTACAGTTAGGTTTGATTCCTGGATTTGCTGGTACTCAGCGGCTCCCGCGATTAGTGGGAACAGCTAAAGCTGCTGAAATGCTATTTACAAGTGATCCGTTATCGGGGATTGATGCTGTGAGATGGGGCTTAGCTAATCTTGCGTTCCCTGAGGAGCAGCTTGTAAACAAAGCAAAGGATATGGTGCGAAAAATTGCAGCTAAGAGTCCCATCGCATTAAAAGCTGCGATCGAATTACTTCAATATAATAAGGATGATGAGTTTTATAAAGGGGTAAGGCAAGAAGCTAAAGCATTCGGTTTCGTATTTGATTCAGAGGATAGCAAAGAAGGAATTCGTGCCTTTCTTGATAAACGTCAACCTAAATTTACAGGCAAGTGATTGAATAAAATAGACTCTCGGAATAATAATGACATTGAAAAAGTACATTTAAAGTAGAATTCCTTAAACTAGTTTGTTGATTTTATTTCTAGGCGCTTCGCTTTCCGCGGGAGGGGTTAGGGGCTTCCTCGGCGCAAGAGGTTGTAGGAACTCTCTGTCCATACCCGCAGCGGTTTTCCGCTCCAATCAACAATATCCTGATTTAGATGGAAAAATAGGATTTGATTTGTTTTGCATAAATAAGAAACAAATAATTCTACGAATATAAGAAAATATCCCCTTTTTAAATGTAAGAAGAGATATAAAAATTGTGACAAGAAAATTTGACCATCGGACTCAGTGAATGCTTAGACTCTATTAGATTCCCAGGAGGTTTATTCAATGAATATTTTTGTAATCATGAAAAGAACTTTTGATACAGAAGAAAAGATTTCTATTTCCGGCGGTAAAATTAATGAAGATGGTGCTGAATTTATTATTAATCCTTATGATGAATATGCTATAGAAGAAGCTATTCAAGTCCGCGATGAACACGGCGGGGAGGTAACAGTTGTTACAGTAGGTGGAGAAGATGCGGAAAAGCAACTTAGAACTGCTTTGGCAATGGGTGCAGATAAAGCAGTATTAATCAATATTGAAGATGATATTGATGAAAGCGATCAGTATACGATATCTACTATTATCGGAGAATATTTAAAAGATAAAGAGATAGATTTAATTCTAGCTGGAAATGTTGCAATTGATGGAGGCTCCGGCCAAATAGGTCCTAGAGTTGCAGATATACTAGGAATTCCACATGTTACGACTATTACGGAGTTAGAAATTAGTGGAGATAAGGTATTGCTGACTAAAGATGTAGAAGGTGATTCTGAAATTATTGAAACATCCTTACCTTTGCTGGTTACAGCACAGCAAGGTTTAAATGATCCGCGCTATCCTTCTCTTCCGGGAATTATGAAAGCCCGAAAGAAACCATTGGAAGAACTTGAACTTGATGATTTGGATTTAGAGGAAGAAGATGTTGAGGCAAAGACAGAAACGATTGAAATATTTCTCCCACCTGCAAAGGATGCTGGGAGAATATTGGAAGGTGATATTGAAACGCAGGTGAAGGAACTTGCAGGCTTGTTAAAAAGAATAGTATAAGGAGGGAATAAGCATGGCGAAAAAAGTGCTCGTACTAGGTGAACTGCGAGAAGGTTCTTTAAGAAACGTATCATTTGAAGCGATTGCAGCCGGTAAGCAAATTGCAAATGGCGGAGAAGTTGTTGCTGTTTTAGTCGGAGATCACATCGGAAATCTTGGAGAAGAAATGATTCAATATGGAGCAGATCGTGTTTTAACTGTTGAGGATGAGAAGTTGAAACATTACACTTCGGATGGTTATTCCCAGGCTCTCCTTTCAATTATTGACGAGGAAAATCCTGAAGGGATTGTATTCGGACACACAGCCCTCGGGAAAGATCTTTCTCCTAAAATTGCCAGCAAACTAAATATTGGCCTTATTTCAGACGTTACTGCCATTGAAGAAAAAGATGATGATAATATTTTTACAAGACCCATCTATTCTGGAAAAGCATTCGAAAAGAAAAAAATAATCGATGGTATTGTTTTTATTACAATACGTCCAAATAATATTGATTCATTAAGCAAAGATGAAAACAAAACAGGAGAAATTCAATCCATATCGGTTGAAATAAAGGATTTACGAACAATTATTAAAGAAGTAGTTAAGAAGACAAGCGAAGGTGTTGACTTATCAGAGGCGAAAGTCATTATTGCTGGTGGTCGCGGAGTAAAAAGTGCTGAAGGGTTCGAACCGCTTCATGAATTAGCTAATGTTCTTGGGGGGGCTGTTGGTGCATCTCGAGGTGCATGTGATGCGGACTATTGTGATTATTCTCTGCAAATAGGGCAAACTGGTAAGGTAGTGACACCAGATTTGTACATTGCATGTGGAATTTCAGGAGCTATTCAACATTTAGCTGGCATGTCCAATTCTAAAGTTATTGTTGCCATTAATAAGGACCCTGAGGCAAATATCTTTAATGTAGCTGATTATGGCATTGTTGGCGATCTTTTTGAAGTGGTTCCACTCTTAACTGAGGAATTTCGTAGAATGAAAGCAGGCTCTCCAAATTGAGCAAATGATTAGCGTGTTCTAATGGATGATGGTATACTTGCGCTATGTTAGGAATGTATCAATAAGGAGGTATGAAATATGGCAATTACGCACACAACTGATGAAAGCTTTTCCACTGAAACAAGTGAAGGCGTCGTATTAGTGGACTTTTGGGCACCTTGGTGTGGTCCATGTAAAATGATTGCTCCTGTTTTGGAGGAACTCGATGCAGAACTTGGTGAAAAGGCAAAAATCGTTAAAGTAGATGTTGATGATAACCAAGAAACTGCAAGTAAATTCGGTATTATGAGTATTCCAACATTGGTAGTCCTCAAAAACGGTGAGCTTGTTGATAAAACTGTAGGTTTCCAACCAAAAGAGGCACTAGCAGAATTGGTGAATAAACATCTATAAGAAATAAGGAATGCAAAATCCGAGCTTTATGGCTCGGATTTTTTTCTATATAATAAGATATATGCTTTTGTGATAGATTGAGGTGATTTTTATGAACGAGATAATAAAACATAAATTGGAGATATTGCCCGATCAGCTGGGGTGTTATGTGATGAAAGATCGCCAAGATACAATTATTTATATAGGTAAGGCAAAAATTTTAAAAAATAGGGTGCGTTCCTATTTTTCCGGTACACATGATACGAAAACACAGCGGCTTGTAAATGAAATTGAGGACTTTGAATATATTGTGACTGGTTCTAATATTGAAGCACTAATTTTAGAAATGAATTTGATTAAAAAGCATAGTCCAAAATATAATATTATGCTCAAGGATGATAAGAGCTATCCATATATTAAATTAACGAATGAAAGACATCCACGACTAATCATTACTCGGAAGGTAAAAAAGGATAAAGGAAAATACTTTGGCCCATATCCGAATGCACAGGCAGCAAATGAAACTAAAAAGCTTCTTGACCGCCTCTACCCTCTTAGAAAATGTCAAACCCTTCCCGATCGAGTTTGCCTATATTACCATCTAGGACAATGTCTAGCACCGTGTGTTAATGAAGTTGCCGCAGAGACATACAAACAAATGACAGATGAAATAACGAAATTTTTAAATGGGGGATTTGCATCAATAAAAAATGATTTGCAGAAAAAAATGTTAGAGGCAGCTGAAAGTCTGGAGTTTGAAAGGGCTAAAGAATTTCGTGATCAAATTACCCATATAGAGACTACAATGGAAAAGCAAATAATGATGTCATCCGATTTTACAGACAGGGATGTATTTGGATTTGCATTAGATAAAGGCTGGATGTGTGTACAAGTATTTTTTATTCGTCAAGGTAAATTAATTGAAAGAGATGTTTCACTTTTTCCTGTTTACAGTGAGCATGAAGAAGAATTTCTAACCTTTCTTGGTCAGTTTTATTCTCAAACGAACCATTTTAAACCGAAAGAAATCCTTATACCTGAATCTGCCAATCAAGCATTGGCGGAGCAATTATTAGAGGTTAGAGTCGTTCAGCCGAAAAAAGGACAAAAAAAAGAGCTTGTTAAATTGGCTACTAAAAATGCTCAAATAGCGTTGAAAGAAAAATTTGCTCTTATAGAAAGAGATGAAGAGAGAACAATACATGCGGTAGATAGATTAGGGGAGGCAATGCAAATATACACGCCTTACCGAATCGAAGCATTTGATAATTCTAATATTCAAGGCACAGACCCAGTTTCAGCTCTTGTAGTGTTTGTCGACGGGAAACCCGATAAGAAAGAGTACCGGAAATATAAGATCAAAACCGTAAAAGGACCGGATGATTATGAATCGATGCGTGAAGTTGTAAGAAGGAGATATATGAGAGTATTGCGTGAAAATCTCCCGTTGCCTGATCTGATTATTATTGATGGAGGAAAGGGTCAAATCGATGCAGCAAAGGATATTTTAGAAAACGAACTAAATTTGCATGTACCAGTTGCAGGGTTAGCAAAGGATGAAAAACATCGAACTTCACAATTATTATTTGGTGATCCACTTGAAATTGTTCCATTGGAACGAAATAGCCAGGAATTTTATTTGCTGCAAAGAATACAAGATGAAGTTCATCGATTTGCCATAACTTTTCATAGACAATTACGCGGGAAATCAGCTTTTCAATCAGCACTTGATGAAATACAAGGAATCGGTCCTGTTCGTAAAAAGGCATTACTGCGGCATTTTGGATCTTTGAAAAAAATGAAGGAAGCGACTGTTGAAGAGATTATTAATTTGGGAATACCAAAACATATTGCTGAAGGATTAAAGGATCAATTGGACAAATAGCTATTGAGTATAATACCACTCGATGGTATAATTGTTTCAATTTCATAATTTCGATAGAGGTTGCAAACTTTCAATAGTAAAAATCATGAGAAGAAGGGCTTCAATGAATGGTTTTGAAAGGGTTAGTTTGCCGAAGTGGAAAAGGAGCCCTTTTTCTATTCCGCTGGTCCTGCGTTTAAGAAATGTAGGATTGTCAAAATGGATTTTAAATCCTTTTGGAGAGCTATCTCATGTTGTGATCATGTTAATGTGCGTTTCACAAGCAATGAGTATAAATGCTCATTGCTTTTTTTATTAATATTGGAGGGATGGCAGAATAATGGGCTTAATAGTCATCAAGTTTGGAGGCTCATCACTGAGCACTACTGATAAAATTAAAAATGCTGCGCAAAGAATTCATTCGCTGAAAAAAGGAGGCAAAGACGTTGTAGTCGTAGTTTCTGCTATGGGAAAAACGACTGACCAGCTTCTTGGGCTGGCAAGTCAAATTACAGACAATCCTGCCAAACGTGAAATGGATATGCTTTTGGCTACTGGAGAACAAGTTTCAATATCTCTTTTGTCTATGGCTTTAACGGAAATGGGGACTCCCGCTGTATCCTTTACTGGTTGGCAAGCTGGAATTGTTACTGAAAAGATTCATTCCAATGCGCGTATTGTTGATGTGAAAACCGATCATATTAAAGAAAAATTAAATGAAGGAAAAATCATAGTAGCTGCAGGTTTTCAAGGGGTTACTGAGGATGGAGAAATTACTACATTAGGTAGAGGAGGCTCCGATACAACTGCTGTAGCTTTAGCAGCAGCATTAGAGGCAGAGCGTTGCCTCATTTGTACAGATGTAACGGGTGTATTCACTTCCGATCCTCGATATGTCCCGCAAGCAAGAAAACTTCCATCTATTTCATATGATGAAATGCTTGAACTTGCGAATCTAGGGGCTGGAGTTCTACATCCACGTGCAGTTGAATTTGCAAAAAATCACCGGGTCCCGCTTGAAGTTAGATCAAGCACAGAAAATGAAGAAGGAACGATCATCGAGGAGGAAGTATCAATGGAAAATAGCCTCGTAGTAAGAGGAGTAGCATTTGAAAAAGATATGATAAGATTAACGATTTTCGGCTTAAAAAATGAAATGACAGGATTATCTGCTGTTTTTTCGGAACTAGCCAACAATCAAATTGATGTAGACATCATTATACAAAGTCAGACAGATGGAAATAAAACGAATTTATCTTTTTCAATAAAAAATAAAGATCGCCAAGCAGCTGTGCAAGTACTTGAAAATCAAAAAGACAAAATTGGATTTGATAGCATTGAATATGAAGCAGGTCTTGCCAAGGTTTCCATTGTTGGATCAGGAATGATTTCGAATCCTGGGGTTGCAGCTAAAATGTTCCAAGTTCTTGCAGACAAAAATATTCAAATTAAAATGGTAAGTACATCTGAAATTAAAGTGTCAGTTGTCATCAACGAAGATAAGATGAAAGAGGCTGCAGTGACTCTTCATGAAGCTTATCATTTAGGAGAAGCAGTAGAAAACGTGCAATAACATAAAAAGGCTGTTCAATCTTAACAAGATTGAACAGCTCAAATTATTTGATCGGATCTTTGCGGTCCCAACGTACTGTAATAAAAACAAGGTTTTTCTTTTTATTTAATTCCGCATATGCTTCACACAAAAATTGTTTTTGATTTTGAATTTGTTCAGCTATAAATCCGGCTTCTAAAGTAAAGCAAGGCTCGGCATTCATTTGGATTCTTCTATCCACTAATTTTCCATTAAGCTCTAACTTCATCTCGTTTTTGTTTTCTTCAACGAGCTTCAGTTCCCCCCAAGATGCTTCTTGAAAAAAGGAACTAATTTCTTCAGTAGAAAGCAATGGAAATTTACGGGCTATGTGTTTACCTGCCCAATAAGAGATTTCATGAGTATCCTTGCCAAGAATTCCGGGAATCAATATATCCCGAAGTAATTCATATCCGAATACAGGAATATTCATTTGAGCATCTGATTCAGGTGAATTAAGAAGTCCTTGTTTCAATGATGATTGCACTAATATCCCCTCTTTCTGTATGACCTATTATATACAAAAAGAGGCGCTTTTGAAAAAGTATTTAGCATTAGGGTAGAATAAATTTATGAAAACATATTGTTTTGGAGTATTAAAAAGGTGAAACCGTTGCCTTGACGCTTCCTAATGTCGGGAGTAGAATGGATATGTCACATAATTGTTATAATACATTTTGTGTTGTTTGACATGCAGTCATTTCGAACACACTTCGTCTGCAGCACAGAGTCTTAACTACTAAGGGGGGTAAATTGTGGCAGGTAAAAATGAGTTTTTTTGGCGTAGGCTGCATTCCTTGTTGGGAGTGATCCCAGTAGGTATTTTTGTAGTGCAGCATTTAATTGTCAACCATTTCGCTACGCGTGGTGAGGAAGCATTTAATAAAGCATCAGGATTTATGGGAAGTCTTCCATTTGTTATTTTCCTAGAATTCGCAGTTATTTACATACCAATTCTTTTTCATGGAATTCTTGGGCTTTATATTGCGTTTACGGCAAACAATAATCCTACAAAACTTAGCTTTTTCCGTAATTGGATGTTCACGATCCAGCGGATCACAGGGGTTATTTTATTAGCATTTATCGCTTGGCACGTGTGGGAAACTCGGATTCAGAAAGCGTTTTTTGATGTAGAAGTAAATTTTGATATGATGGCAAATATTTTATCTAATCCAGTTGCACTGATTTTATACTTTATTGGTATTCTTTCAGCTACATTCCATCTATCCAATGGGTTATGGTCGTTTCTCGTTAGATGGGGAATTACACAATCACCTTCATCTCAACGAATTTCGTCATGGGTAATGGGTGTGTTATTTGTAGTTATTTCTGTAATCGGTATTCGCGCGGCGTTAGCATTCGCTTTTCCGGATCTTTTCGTAGGATAATTAGGCTGAAAGAAAATCAATGGTGAGAAGGAGTGAGTCATAAGATGAGTAATGGAAAGATCATCGTGGTCGGTGGTGGATTAGCCGGCTTGATGGCAACTATAAAAATAGCAGAAGAAGGAAGTCAAGTAGATTTATTCTCACTTGTACCAGTAAAACGATCTCACTCAGTATGTGCACAGGGTGGAATTAATGGTGCAGTAAATACAAAAGGAGAAGGGGACTCTCCGTTAATCCATTTTGATGATACGGTTTATGGCGGAGACTTTTTAGCCAACCAACCTCCTGTTAAAGCAATGTGTGAAGCAGCTCCTGGGATCATTAACTTATTCGATAGAATGGGTGTCATGTTTAACCGAACATCAGAAGGTTTGCTCGATTTCCGTCGTTTCGGTGGGACTCAGCATCATCGTACGGCATTTGCTGGGGCAACAACTGGCCAGCAATTGTTATATGCGTTGGACGAGCAGGTTAGGCGCCATGAAGTTGCAGGCCTCGTAAATAAATATGAAGGCTGGGACTTTTTAGGAATTATTCAAGACGACGCAGGAATTTGTCGTGGTATTGTTGCTCAAAACATGACTTCAATGGAAATCCAATCTTTCCCTGCAGATGCTGTTATTATGGCAACAGGAGGACCTGGAATTATTTTTGGTAAATCAACAAACTCTGTGATCAATACAGGTTCAGCGGCATCTATTGTATACCAGCAAGGAGCTGCATATGCAAATGCTGAATTTATACAAATTCATCCAACCGCAATCCCTGGTGATGATAAGCTTCGTTTAATGAGTGAGTCTGCACGTGGTGAAGGTGGACGAATTTGGACATATAAAGACGGTAAGCCATGGTATTTCTTAGAAGAAAAGTATCCTGCATATGGTAACCTTGTTCCTCGTGATATTGCAACACGAGAAATTTTCCATGTCTGCGTAGATATGAAGCTTGGAATTAATGGCGAAAACATGGTATATCTTGACCTTTCTCATAAAGATTCACACGAATTAGATGTAAAGCTCGGTGGTATTATTGAAATATATGAGAAATTTACTGGAGAAGATCCACATAAAGTACCGATGAAAATTTTCCCTGCCGTTCACTATTCAATGGGTGGTCTTTGGGTGGATTATGAGCAACATACGAATATTGAAGGTTTATTTGCTGCAGGAGAATGTGATTATTCACAACACGGAGCAAACCGTCTCGGTGCTAATTCCCTGTTATCAGCAGTATATGGTGGAATGGTAGCTGGTCCGGAAGCGGTTAAGTATATTAAAGGGTTGGAAAAAAGCTCTGATGCTTTTTCATCTTCTTTATATGAAGGTGCAGCTAAACACGAGCAAGAAAAATATTCAAATATTTTGTCTATGAACGGTACAGAAAATGCATACGTTCTTCATAAGGAACTAGGCGAATGGATGACGAACAATGTTACGGTTGTTCGCTACAATGATAAATTGCAAGAAACAGACAACAAGATTCTTGAATTAATGGAACGATGGAAAAATATTAATATTAACGATACGACTAATTGGAGCAACCAGGGAGCACTCTTTACAAGACAACTTTGGAATATGCTTCAGCTTTCCCGTGTTATTACGATTGGAGCATTAAACCGGAACGAAAGTCGTGGCGCACATTACAAACCTGATTTTCCAGATCGTAACGATGAAGAATTTCTTAAAACAACAATGGCAAAATACAATGCAAGTACAAATACTCCTGAATTTAGCTATGAGGATGTGGATGTTTCTCTCATTAAACCTCGTAAACGCGACTATTCAAAACAGAAAGAAGTGAAATAATGATGAGTGAAAATAAAAAAGTCACTTTTATCATAACTCGTCAAGATAATCCTGAATCACAACCTTATGAGGAAAAATTTGTATTGGATTATCGACCAAATATGAATGTAATATCGGCATTAATGGAGATAAGACGAAATCCAGTTAATGCGGATGGGAAAAAAACATCTCCCGTTACTTGGGACATGAACTGTTTGGAAGAGGTATGCGGAGCTTGCTCCATGGTGATCAATGGTCAGCCACGCCAATCATGTACAGCACTTATTGATAAGCTTGAGCAACCGATTCGTTTAGCACCGATGAATACATTTCCTGTTGTACGTGACCTTGTCATTGATCGAAGCAGGATGTTTGATTCATTGAAGAGAATTAAAGCATGGATTCCGATTGACGGGACGTATGATCTTGGTCCTGGACCAAGGATGCCTGAACGGAGACGTCAGTGGGCATACGAATTATCAAAGTGTATGACATGCGGAGTTTGTTTGGAAGCATGTCCGAATGTAAATAGCAAAACAAACTTTATCGGACCTGCATTTCTATCTCTCGTCCGTTTATATAATGCTCATCCGACAGGAGCAATGAATAAAGACGAACGACTTGAGGCGTTAATGGACGAAGGTGGCATATCCCAATGTGGGAATTCACAAAACTGTGTGGAAGTTTGTCCAAAGGGAATTCCTCTTACTACATCCATTGCGGCTATGAACCGTGCTACTAACATTCAAATGTTTAAGAACTTCTTTGGAAGCGATCATATGGTAGATTAAAATATTTGGGATTACCCTTTTTAGGGTGATCCTTGTTTATTTTTCAGCACCACATCATAACATTTGCATTATATGGAATAGGCATGAATAAATGAAAAACATGATTAATCACCTGTATGTTTACAATACTTCGGACGTCCATTATGTTTTCTATAAAAAATGGATGTTTTTTTCGCCTATTTCGCTATTTCTTGCCTTCATGATGTCACTCACATTATTTGCTTCACATATGATATGGTGACAATCAAAAAATACCCATCCCCGCGGTTTAAAGCTGGCGAAGGCAAGGAGGGTTACAATAGTTGAAGGAGAATGAATTCACACACAAACCGCTGCTTACAAAAAGAGAAAGAGAAGTCTTCGAACTGTTAGTTCAAGATAAAACGACTAAAGAGATAGCAAAAGACTTATTTATTAGTGAAAAAACAGTTCGAAACCATATATCCAACGCCATGCAAAAGCTCGGAGTAAAGGGCCGATCCCAAGCTGTCGTGGAACTCTTGCGCATGGGAGAATTAAAGTTATAAAAGCACAAGATGGAAAATGTGAAAATTGCAAGACCTAACAGAAATTATTGAATACTGAAGAATTTTACGGAAGGAAGCAGTTGGAAATAAATTTTCACGAATCGCAAAAGTTGCAAAACCTAACGAT
>Ga0256770_1000136_pt1 | contig 14021 bp, 9 predicted proteins | sample MC6MC0921MT_FD_186039 | JGI IMG/M metagenome (GOLD analysis project Ga0256770, IMG submission 186039) | Metatranscriptome of enriched soil aggregate microbial communities from Iowa State University, Ames, United States - MC6-MC0921-MT... | ecosystem: Environmental > Terrestrial > Soil >...
AGAGGGTAGCGAATTACTTTCTCTTTATATAGGTGTTTCTAAAAAAGTGTAATGTTAAAAAAAAGCCTGCTGTTAGCAGGCCATAAATGTTTTTAACTCATTTTTTGTTCGATTCTGATAAATAGGGTAAGCATGCAATTAAACGTGGAGCAGAGAGCATAAAAAATGCTATAAATATTTCCTGGCCGCATCAAGTATCTCCTGTGACGTTAACTCCCTGTCAGTAGCCACGTAAACAATACCATGATCGCCAGTTAAGGAAGGAAAACCTGCAGACATAATCCGAAGATGTGTTTCTTCACCGTTTGGATATTCCTGCCTGATAGAGGATATACCTTCCAGAACGGTCATAACTTTACAGGATTCAGCATTAAAGAAAACAAGGACTTTAATCATATTCTATTACCCTGTTCTCTCGTGGGTGTTAACTGGCAGATGTCATTAAGGTCAAAGCCATTACGAGGTGCTTTCGGAGATAGCCTCGCTCATTACGCACTTCTTATTTAACAAGCAGTTAGTTTGTGCTTTTAAAATTTTATGCAGTAGTCCTGCACTCCATTACATCGGTCAGCGCACTCATAATTGTGAAAAATATGCTGATCAGATATTAAGAATAAACGATTTTTATCTGATTTAAGTTATGGATCTGTCTACTCAGGAATAATCCTTCATCGTTATCGCAGATCCACATTGATTTATTTATCGCAAAGTATTACGTTTGCAGCAGCAGGACCTTTGTCTCCGATCTGAATGGCGAATTCAACTTTCTGTCCTTCAAATAAAGTTTTAAAGTTGTCGCCATTAAGCGCAGAAAAATGGACAACGATATCTTTGCTGCCATCAAGAGGAGAGATGAAGCCAAAACCTTTGTCTTCGTTAAACCATTTTACCAGGCCTGTAATTCTAGAGGTCATACTGACTCCTGTTATACATCGTTGTATTGATAGTAAACGTATGGACTCAAAAAGAGGGGATATCAACGATAGCGCCTGGTAATGAGAACTGCCCGGAAAATTTCTAACTTTCATTAGTACATCGAACTGATGGGATTCATTAAGGCACAGGGAATCGATATAAGCAAATTATCTTTTAGCCGTCCAGAGGTCCCGTAGGTAAAATAAAAGTGGCTGAATGCCATTTTCAGTGTATAGTCTTTACTTGTTTTCAATAAGGAATTGACTTGTCCCATAAAATGACAGGAATTGTCAAAAGCTTTGATATTCTTAGTGGTAAAGGCCTCATCATCCCATCTGATGGACGAAAAGACGTTCTGCTTCACATTTCAGCCGTTAACTCCCGCGAATCAGAATTACTCATCCCTGGAAGGCGCATAGAATTTTGCCGGATAAACGGTCTCAGGGGGCCTGTGGCTGCGAACATTTATCTTTCCTGATTTTCATTGTGTCAAAATAAATAGATTAAAACTTAACCACACGTGGTACGGTGAATCTCATTCATTGAAAGGTTAATGGTTATGTCTGTTATCAATTACGCAATGAAACTCTTCAGCAGTGCGTCTACTGCCGCTGCTGCCTGTCCTGTTTGTGGCTTAAAATCAGCACAATCGTTGTCAAAAATCCGGCTCAACCAGACCATGCTTTGCCCCGGATGTAAGGCTCTGTTTATCTCCCGACGCTAGCTCGACCAAAACCGCAGAACAGAGCTTATGTCCTATACTTATGTTAGATTCCGGCAGCTGTTAAATCCCTGATGCCTGACGCCCATCCTGAGAGAACTTTTCTGATCTGATTTCGCAACTGCTCCTGCGCGCTAACGTCGCATCAGAGCAATGCTATGAAAATGAACCCAAGAGCGTGGTTTAACCGCTCCCGTATTCTGATTAATGCTGCCGAAAACATAACGTTTTCGGCGAACGATCCTGCCGGTGAAAGCACCCCGCGGTCAGAACTCTTTTCGACCGTCCAGATGGAACGCTACGGCCAGAAGCTGGCGCGGACTCATAAAGTATCACCAGATAAGCATCCTTATTATCTTCTGAAACGGCTTGGCGACAATGAGGCCGTCATTACCCAAAACTGCTATGAGCTTAACGCTGGTAAAAAGACCAGTATCATGCCCGCCGGTGAATGGCTGCTGGACAATTATTATCTGATTGAGGAACAAATCCGCACTGTCCGCCAGCACCTGCCGAAAAGCTTTGGCAAAGGTCTTCCGTCGCTGGTATCGCCGCTGAATTGCCCACGAATTTATCATATTGCATCAGAGGCCATTGCTCACGGCGATGGCCGCTGGGATGCCGCCAGCCTGACCAGCTATCTCACAGCCTATCAACAGGTGACGCCGCTGACGCTGGGTGAAGTCTGGGCGTTACCGGGAATGCTGCGACTGGCGCTGATTGAAAATCTTCGTCGTATCAGTATGGAAGTGATAAAAGCGCAGCAGGACAGAAACCTTGCCGATACGTGGATAACAAGGATTGTCGAATGCGCAGAGAGTGCGCCTGGTGATTTAATTATGGTGGTTGCCGATATGGCGCGCTCCCGACCTCCGTTAACCAGTGCGTTTGTCGCAGAGCTGGTGCGGCGCCTGCAGGGGCATGGCAACGCGCTGTCGTTACCTCTGACCTGGGTTGATCAGTGCCTTCGGGAACAGGGGATCACCACTGACGTTCTCATACATAGTTTCAATCAGCAGCTTGCCGCCAGCCAGCTGTCCGTCAGTAACAGCATCGCGGGCCTGCGATTATTGAGTGAAACGGACTGGGCTGATTTCGCCGAAACGATAAGCGTTGTCGAACAGGCATTACGCAATGATCCTGCCGGCATTTATCCCCGTATGCACTTCAATACCCGGGATCATTACCGGCACGTAGTTGAGGTTCTGGCCAGAGACAGCGGTCTCAGCGAGCCTGAGGTTGCTGAGAAGGTGCTGGCGCTTTCAGAGGAAAAAGCGCCCGATACACCGGAACATCATGTTGGTTATTATCTTGCGGGCGAAGGTCGACAGGCGCTGGATATTCATCTCCTGGCAGACGCCTCAAGGCTCATACGCTTGCGGCACAGTTTCAACAGAATAACCCTGCTGTCATGGCTTGGAAGCCTGGCGTTGCTGACAACCGCAGCGACCGCAGCAATAATGCACGAAACCGCCATGCAGGGCGCAGACTGGCTATTGATCGCGGTGATATTGCCTCTGATTATTGCTTTAACTCAGTTAATGAGCGATTTACTCAGTGATGCAACCACCCGTTTTCGCGTTCCTCGACCCTTGCCGGGGATGGATTTTTCAGCCGGTATTCCCGCTGACAATGCCACCATGTTAGTCATTCCCTGCATGTTGACCAGCCACGAAAGTTTCAGCCAGCTCCTCTCCAGTCTTGAAGTTTGCTGGTTGGGGAATCAAAACGAAAATCTCAGGTTCGCGCTGCTCACAGACTTCGCTGATTCTGAAAATGAACCCTCGCCGGAAAGTCACGCGCTGCTCAGACAGGCTATCGCCGATACGCAGGCGCTTAATCGCCGCTACCCCTCCGGCCGACCACGTTTTTATCTGTTACATCGTCAGCCTGAATGGAACCCCTCGGAAGGAGCGTGGATGGGCTATGAACGCAAGCGGGGAAAACTGGCGTTACTTAACAGCTGGTTGCGCCATCCCGGAACGCAATTCGTCAGCGTTGCAGACATGCCTGCCCATCTTTTACCGGGTCACATAAAATACGTCATTACCCTGGACAGCGATACGGTGCTCCCGCGCGATACGGCACACAAACTCGTCGCGGCGATGGCCCATCCGCTGAATACGCCAGAGTATGATCCGGTACGCCAGAGGGTTGTCAAAGGATTCGGTATTTTACAGCCCGGTCTTGCGGAGGAGATACCACGCAACGGTCAGGGGCGTTACGCAGCCCTGCGCAGCAGCGTACCGGGCAATAACCCTTATTCGATGATGTCTTCGGATATCTATCAGGATCTCTTTGGGGAAGGCTCGTTTGTGGGCAAAGGGATTTACGATGTTGATATTTTTATGCAGGCCACTGCCAACATCTGCCCGGAAAATCTGGTACTCAGCCACGATCTGCTTGAAGGATGCTATGCACGTTCGGGTCTGCTGAGCGAGGTGTTACTCTACGAACAGTACCCTAATAATTATCTGTCGGATGTTGCACGACGTTCACGCTGGATCCGGGGTGACTGGCAACTGCTTAACTGGCTGAAACCACGCGTCAGAAAAGCCGATGGAACCCATGTCAGGAATCCGCTGACCGCGCTTTCTTACTGGAAATTACTCGATAATCTACGTCGCAGTCTGGTCGCCCCCTCTTTACTGATATTGCTGTTCTTCACTCTGCTTTGGGTACCCAATCCTGTTTACTGGCTGGGCATACTGTTGCTGATATGGCTGTTGCCAGCCATCCTCTGCATCAGCCATGACCTTCTGCATAAACCTCTGCGTCGCCGCGTGAAGCCGCATCTGTTACTGGTGGGGGCGGGCGCGCTGAAGCGTTTGTCAGGTATCAGCCTTAATTTTGCGATACTGCCGCACGAAGCCGGATATTCGCTGAAAGCGATCGCCGTGACGCTATGGCGATTGGGGATCAGCAGGCGTCACCTCAGCCAGTGGGTCAGCCACAGCCAGGACAGCGATCGTGCCAGACCCGCTGTTGCAAGCTTTTATCAGGCCATGTGGCTAAACGTTGCCAGTGGCGTGACGCTGACAATACTGACCGGACAGTTTGCCCCACAGCTGCTGGGGATTGCGTTACCGATCGGTTTGGTATGGTGTGTGGCCCCGCTGCTGATGAGCTGGCTGAGTCGCCAGCCCGTGCGTAAGGTGTTTTCGCCAACTCAGGAACAAAAACAGCTGTTACGCCAGACAAGCCGTGAAATCTGGGCTTTTTTTTGAAACGTTTGCCACAGAAAAAGAGAACTGGCTTCCGCCTGATAATTATCAGGAAATACCACAACCGACGGTGGCACACCGAACTTCTCCTACCAATATTGGTCTTTCCCTTATGGCTAACCTGACGGCATGGGACTTTGGCTACCTGCCCGGCGGAGAGGTGCTCCGGCGCGTGTCGCTCACGCTCGACACGCTGGATAAAATGGAACACTACCGGGGCCATCTCTACAACTGGTATGACACCCGGACACTGGTCCCCCTCAGTCCACGCTATATCTCAAGCGTCGACAGCGGCAACATGGCCGGGCATTTGTTGACCCTGCGTGCAGGCTTGTCCGCCATGCGTCATCAGCCTGTTTTAAGCAGCCAACAGATACTGGCAGGACTGAACGATACGCTGGATATTCTGGAAAAACAGTGGGGTAAGAACCCACCTGACAGCCTGAGACTGCTGCGCAAGCATTGCCTGAATGCGATGTCGCTCTCTCCGCAGGCGTTTTTCAGCGAACTGAAAAGCATGCGCACCCAGTGTAACCATCTGACCAGCGCATGTCATCAGGGATCTCCTCTTCAGATGCGCTGGGCTGGACATCTGGAGCATCAACTGGTTCAGCTTTGCCATGAGTGGTCTCTGTTGCTTGGCTGGTTACCTGCATGCTGGAATGAACAGACGCTGCCGACGCTGAGCGAGCTTGCCCGTCCGACATTAACCGGTACAGGAACGCCTCCGGCGTTAGCGGCGGAGCAGGCCCGAATGCGACTCAATATTATCACCGAGCTGGAACAGCGGCTGGATGAGCATGCCCGGATGGATTTCGCCTTTCTGTACAGTGAAGCAACCAGTCTGCTCAGCGTCGGTTATAACTGTGACACCAATATGCCTGACAAGAGCCACTACGATCTCCTGCCGTCTGAAATCCGGCTGACCAGTTTTCTTGCCATTGCGACTAATCAACTGCCTCTTAAAAGCTGGTACGCGCTGGGTCGACTGTTTACCTCGATTGATAACGAAACTGCCCTGATGTCATGGAGCGGGTCCATGTTTGAATACCTGATGCCGAATCTGGTGATGCCCACCAGCCCCGGCAGCCTGCTCGATGAAATGAGTCAGTCGGCGGTTATGCGCCAGATTCACTGGGGGAAAGAACGCGGGGTACCGTGGGGTGTTTCAGAGTCTGGCTATCATGCTTTTGATGTTCAGCATAATTATCAGTATCAGGCATTTGGCGTACCGGGTCTCGGTCTGCGCAGGGGGCTTGCCGATGACATGGTGGTTGCTCCTTACGCCACGCTGCTGGCGCTGATGGTTTCCCCACAGAGAGCCTGTGAGAACCTGTTCAGGCTGCAAAAAAATGGTGCACGCGGAGAATACGGTTTTTATGAAGCGCTGGACTATACCCCCTCACGTCTTGCAACCGGCCAGCTCTATGCGGTGGTACAGTCCTGGATGGCGCATCACCAAGGTATGGCATTTCAGGCGCTGGCTCATGTGCTGCTTGACGCCCCCATGACTGAACGCTTTATGTCCAGTACGGTATTCCGGTCAGCGAGTCTGCTGTTACAGGAGCGCGTGCCGGATGCGGTCGATCTGTACAGTCCGCGCCGTCATTTTGAATCTCATGAGGGCAGGGTCAAACCCGTCCGCTATGAACCCCGTATTTTCTATAGCGTGGATACCCCCACCCCGGATATTCAACTGCTGTCCAACGGCCATTATCATCTGATGTTGACCGCGGGGGGCGGTGGTTACAGTCGCTGGAATGATATTGCACTAACCCGCTGGCGCAGTGATACCACCCGTGATAACTGGGGAGCATTTTGCTACTTCCGCGATACCCAGACGGGAGATGTGTGGAGCAATACCTGGCAACCGACAGGCTACACCAGCGGACAAGACGAGGAAGTGTTATTCACCGATGCGGGGGCAGAATTCAGACGCAGCTTCGGGGGACTCAGCGTCAAAACTCAGGTGGTGATCTCTCCGGAGGATGATGTTGAATTGCGACGGCTCACACTGATTCATCGTGGTCGCAAACCTCGCTCTCTGGAGCTGACAACCTATGCTGAAGTGGTACTGGCACCTGATGTCAGCGATCTGGCACACCCGGCATTTAGCAATTTGTTTATTCAGACTGAGCTGGCTCCTGAGCGTGACGCTATTCTTTGCCACCGGCGCCCGCGCTCACCGGATGAACCGGGCCCTTGCCTGTTTCACATGATGGTGGTGCACGGCGATAACCGACATAACGTGTCGTTTGAAACGGACAGGGCAAGCTTTATTGGACGTGGCAGAAACCCTGCGAATGCCCTGGCAATAGAGGCGGGAGGGACGCTAAGCAACACGTCGGGCTCGGTGCTGGATCCGATACTGGCAATTCGCCACGCCATCATTCTGCAGCCGGGGCAGCCGGTTACGATTGATATCATTTATGGCATCAGCGAGACCCGTCAGCAGAGCCTGGCGTTGCTGGAGAAATATCGCGATTACCCTATCGCCGATCGCGTCTTTGAACTGGCCTGGTCTCACAGTCTGGTGGTATTGCGCCAGATGAACGCCAGTGAAGATGATGCCACGTTGTTCAATAGTCTCGCCAGCGCTGTGCTTTATCCTGTCCAGGAGCTGCGAGCCGAAGGCCAGGCGATCGGCCGCAACCGGCGTGGCCAGTCCGGACTGTGGGGCTGGGCAATTTCAGGGGATCTGCCGATAGTGCTGCTGAGTATAACCAGCGAGGAAAGTATCACCTCAGTGACCACACTGATTCAGGCACACCGTTACTGGAGACAGAAAGGGCTGGATGTTGATTTGGTTATCCTGAATAACAGCCCCGGCGGCTACCAGCAGGGATTACAAAATCAGATTATGGAGTTAATTTATGCCGGGTCTGAAGCCAGTCTGCTGGATAAAAAGGGCGGGCTTTTTGTCCGGAACGGTGAGCATCTCTCCGCTGAGGATAAGTTGCTTTTGATGAGCGTGGCCTGTCTTTATCTTGATGACCGCGCAGGGGGTATTAATGAGCAGCTTAACCAGCGTATTCATACCCTGAAATCGCCGGCAAGGGCATTCATTCCGCGTGCTGTGCGCGACCGTAATCAACATACGGACTGGAGCCCTGATACCAGTCAGTTATGCCATTTCAATGGGTACGGTGGATTTTCTCAGGATGGGCGGGAGTATCAGATCGTCCTTCGGGAAAATGCGCTTACACCGGCTCCCTGGTCGAACATACTGGCAAATTCTCGTTTTGGCTGTGTGATCTCAGAGGCAGGGCAGGCCTATACCTGGTATGAGAATGCCCATGAATACCGGTTGACGCCGTGGGAGAACGATCCGGTGAGCGATCGCAGCGGCGAGGCATTTTACCTGCGCGATGAAGAGAGCGGGGAGTGCTGGTCGCCGACGGCTTTACCTGTTCGCGGACACGGTGATTACCTGACCCGCCATGGTTTTGGCTACAGCGTTTTTGCCCATCGTGAGAGTGGTATAGACAGCGAGTTGACGGTCCTGGTTGCTGAAGAAGATCCGGTTAAACTGGTGCTCCTGACGCTCAGCAACTCTTCGGGACGGACACGTCAACTTTCCGTCACAGGCTATGTAGAGTGGACGCTCGGAGAAACACGAACGCGCTCAGCCCCTCACATTGTGACACATGTGGCCAGAACGCCCGGCGGCTGCGGGGTGCTTGCGAATAACTTTTATGGTGATAATGGTGGCGGCCGAACTGCATTTTTTGCCGTCAGCGGTAATGACTGTTCTCTGACAGGGGATCGCCGGGAGTTTATTGGCCGTAATGGTTCCCTTCACGCCCCTTCGGCCATGAAACTGCAAAAGCTTTCTGGTAAGACGGGGGCCGGTCTGGATCCCTGCGGAGCGGTGCAATCGGCGGTTACATTAATTGACGGGGACCAGAGGACGTTTATTTTTATCCTCGGCGCAGAGGAGAATGATGTCTGTGCTCAGGAGACGCTGGCCCGCTACATGAACGAGGATACGGTCCGCCAGGAGCTGAACCGGATTCATAATCACTGGCACAATGTTCTCGATAAAATCGTAGTTAACACCCCCGACACGTCCGTAAATTTACTGGTTAATGGTTGGCTGTTGTATCAGACGGTCGCCTGCCGTCTTATGGCCCGGAGTGGCTACTATCAGTCTGGCGGTGCATTTGGTTTTCGCGATCAGCTGCAGGATACGCTGGCTCTGAGCCACGCTGCTCCGGACCGGATGCGTGAACAGATAATACTCTGTGCATCACGGCAGTTTATCGAGGGGGATGTGCAGCACTGGTGGCACCCGCCACACGGCAACGGTGTGCGTACCCGCTGTTCCGATGACTATCTTTGGCTGCCGCTTGCTGCTTGCCACTATGTTGAAACGACGGGGGATATGGATGCACTGGAAATACGCATTCCTTATCTGGAGGGACGCTCGCTTCAGCCTGGTGAAGAGTCTGTCTATGACACGCCGGTCATCAGCGGCACCGAAGAGACACTCTGGTTACACTGCGTCAAAGCTATTCACTATGGACTTCGCTTCGGGGAGCATGGCCTGCCGCTGATGGGGGCTGGTGACTGGAATGACGGGATGAACCGGGTGGGTATCGAAGGCAAAGGTGAAAGCGTCTGGCTGGGCTTCTTCCTGTACGACATTTTGCAGCGGTTTGCAGCGCTGGCGGAGCGCAGGCTGGATGAAAGCGTCGCCGCGATGTGCCGTTCACAGGCTCTGCGCCTGCAAAGTAATCTCGAAGCCCACGCCTGGGATGGGGAATGGTATCGGCGCGGGTATTTTGACGATGGTACTCCCCTGGGATCGAAAACCTCACAGGACTGCCGGATTGATGCGATTGCGCAGAGCTGGTCTGTATTGTCCGGCGCCGCGAGCCCGGGACGGTGCGCAAAGGCCATGCAGGCGCTGGATAAGCACCTTGTGGATAACGAAGGAGGGCTGATCAAACTGTTAACGCCTCCTTTCGACGGACACGGTCCAAATCCGGGCTACATACAGGGGTACCTGCCCGGCGTGCGGGAAAACGGAGGGCAGTATACGCATGGCGCCATCTGGGCAGTGATGGCCTTTGCCCGAATGGGGAATGCCGAACGAGCCTGGCAACTCTGGTCAATGCTCAGCCCTGTAAATCATACCCTGAATGCGGACTCTGTCGGGATTTATAAAGCTGAGCCTTATGTCATGAGTGCTGATGTCTACAGCGTCGCTCCCCATACCGGACGTGCAGGGTGGAGCTGGTATACCGGTTCCGCAGGCTGGGCCTGGCGTTTACTTACCGAGGAATTACTGGGGATAAAACGTTCCGGTACTGACTTTAGTGTTCATGCCAGGTTACCGGATGAGTGGTCGTCTTTTTCTATGGCATATCAATATGGTGAAAGCCATTATCAGATTAGTGTTTCACGCGGCGATGCAGAATATTGCGTGACGCTGGATGGTGTTCTCCTCCCTGATGACAGAATACCGCTGAAGGATGATGGACAAAACCATACGGTTGAGATCATTCAGAACTGACACTGATCCCGGAGGTGCATTAACGTCTGCCGTTAATGCGCTGATTATCCCTGAGAACATCAATCGCAGTCTGCATGGCGATTTTGTCATCCCGCCTTTTTTGTTTGTCCTGCATGACCTGAAGGTATTCCAGCAAGGTGCGGGTATTAATCGGTCGGCCCTGTTTACCCACAGCCAGCACGGCTTCGCCAAGAATAATTTTCACAGGCGGTAGTTGTGCCGGATACCAGTCAAGGGTGTCTTCTGATTTCATCTTAAATTTCTCACGGAAGGGTAGTGTACCATAAAACAGACGTTCAATTTTCAATATCTGATAACCTCATTCAGACACAACTTAACATAACTTATGCCAGTTATTTTTATATTAAAGCGTATAATAATTACTATATTTCTCAGAGAATTATTTATGTCTTATACAAATGGGCTCAGGTATTTTAAAGAAAGACCGGTTCATGTTGCCTGCCCGGTATGCGCATACAGAGCCGATCAGAAAGCAGGTAAACTAAGAAAAGATGCGGTTCTTGAGTGCCCTGCCTGCGGACTGTTGTTCAGACCTTCAGAATGCTGGTGTATCGGCGGCTGAACGGCTTCTGCCACGTAACGTCAGTGATGTCGGAAAATGACAACGTTCCTCCTGTACTGCAGTTGTCGAGGGTATGATAATGAAATCTAAAAAATCTGTTTTTATTGAAGGACATATCCTGTCGAACAGCTGTCACGGGCAGGCTGGCCAACCTTTCTGTATTCACCGGGTCAGGTTTAGTAATGGTAAATATGCGATTATTCGGGTGGCATCCGGGATATGTTTCAAACCAGGGGAAATTATTCAACGAAACGATTGTGAGTGGTTTTATAAACTTACCAAAATTCGGCTTCTTTCTTTTGAGTACCTTGATGATGATGAATCAAGAAGACAATTTCTTGAGTATCAATGATAAAACATGGATTTATAACAGAATAACTTTGCTGGCTTACAATTCATTCCTGACTCTTTAAATTCTTTACCAGTCATTGCAAAGTTATTTTTTTCTGAATTTAGATGACTTTAAATTGTCTAAAACAAAATGTATCGCTAAAGACAAATTGCTTCATTGTTTTCCTTTTGCGTTATAACCTTCATTAGCATTAAGGAAATTTATGGCACAGACTTTTACTCATAATTTACTTCATCCTCGCCACTGGCTTACCTGGTCTGGTTTGGGTCTGCTGTGGCTTCTCGTTCAACTTCCTTACCCGGTTTTACATACTCTGGGCTCTGGCCTTGGAAAAATATCCAGACCCTTTCTGAAACGCCGGGAAGGAATTGCGATTAGAAATATCGAACTGTGCTTTCCCGAGATGACACCGTTTGCCCGGAGCCAGATGGTCAATAAAAACTTTGTTTCTCTCGGGCTGGGACTGATGGAAACAGGAATGGCCTGGTTCTGGAGCGATGCGAGAGTCAAAAAATGGTTTGATGTCGAAGGGCTTGAAAACCTGACCGGCGCGACAAAAGGAGTAATGGTTGTCGGGATTCATTTTATGTCCCTTGAGTTGTGTGGAAGAGTAATGGGGTTATGCCATCCTATGATGGCAACGTATCGCCCACACAATGATCCATTAATGGAATGGGTACAGACAAAAGGTCGTATGCGTTCAAATAAGGCTATGATTAATCGACGTAATTTATCAGGTTTTGTTCATGCGCTAAAAGCAGGTGAAGCCGTTTGGTTTGCACCAGACCAGGATTATGGGTCTAAGGGAAGCGTTTTTGCACCTTTTTTCTCGGTAAAAAAAGCAGCCACGACGAACGGAACGTATGCTCTGTCAAAACTCGCTGGTGCACACTTGATCACACTTAGCATGGTTCGACGTAGCGATAAAAAAGGTTATCACATGTATATCAGCAATCCGTTGGCAGGTTATCCAGGGGAAGATAAGGTCGCCGCAGCGGCTTATATGAACAAGATCATCGAGCGTGAAATTCTCCGTGCTCCTGAGCAATACCTGTGGATGCATCGCAGGTTCAAAACGCGTCCTGAAGGCGAAGTCTCTTTATACAAATGAACAACTCAACTTGTCATGAGCCAGAATCTATCTTTCTTGCCACTGCGTATTTGTAAAAATGCAATAAGGAATTTTCGATCGGATTCATGTTAACGATGGCTTGACTGACAGCCAAGGTTAATCAATTGAACCGGTTCGGATTTGAAGGTCCGTTTTTCGCTCATAGTGGACAGTTTAATCCCTATGAGCTCCCATCAGCCTTCATTGGCTCATATGTGGCTTTCGAGAGCTCCGCCCGTGTCGGCCTGTCATCGATACTTGCGCTGCAAACGCGCCGCGCATATATGGTTTGGGCTTACCTTTTATCAAACGCTTAGACTACTTTTCACCTGCCAAATTTTTTGGATAAAAGCCATCATTGCCAAAGCAACATCGAAAAATGCTTAATTAAAAGTGCTCACGCCTGCATCCCCTTACCCCGTGCTAGGTTAATCCTGTCAACGCATTCCCTAAACGCTTTGACTTGCTCTGGAGAGAGCTCAGATTCATCAATGTTGGCCAGAAGAGCATTGAGGGAGCGCTCAATATCATTTTTTGCTAATCGTAAACAGATAACCTTAACCCAACGTGGCGAGAACTTGCTGAGGCCGATTGCTCTTGTGATTCGTAATTTCATGCCATGCCTCTCAACCACCAGTGTGGAGGTTTTCATACTCGCTTATAACACGCATTGGATAGGCCTTCTGTTATTATTTTACCTGCAAGCTGACAATAGGCATTGCGCCTGGGACCAACCAGCTTTCAGCGAACATCAAATTTGGTTGTCTGGACTGACCCCACCCCGGTAGACGATCCTGCCCTATAGTTGGACTGACCCCACCCCGGTAGACGATCCTGCCCTATAGTTTGAGCATAGGAGGAACGTATGGGCACACCACGATTTACACCTGAATTTAAGGAAGAAGCCGTCCGTCAAATAACGGAACGCGGTTATTCCGTTGCCGAAGTATCCGACCGTCTGGGCGTTTCTGCACACAGCCTCTACAAGTGGCTACGGGCTATCAAACCTGATAACAGCGAACAGCATGCCCGGGATTTACTGGAAGCCAAAAGCGAGATCCTGAAACTCCGGGCGCAGCTAAAACGCACCGAAGAATAACGGGATATCCTGAAAAAGGCCGCGCGGTACTTTGCAAGGGAGCCCGACTGAAGTACCGCTTTATCAATCAGCACCGCACTGTATGGGGTGTGATGACGATGTGTCGGGTACTGAATGTCGCCCGGGCCGGGTTCTACGCGTGACTGCATAACCCGGTCTCGGCACGCGATAAAGATAACCAGCGCCTGCTAACGCTTATCCGTGACTCATATTCACTGAGCGGAGGCGTATACGGTTACCGGCGGGTTCATGGCGACCTGAACGAAATCGGGGAGACCTGCGGCAAAAACCGGGTGGGTCGTATTATGCAACTGAACCGGATCAAAGCCGTGCGCGGCTATAAAGCGCCGCGTCGTATCGCCGGCCGACCTTCAGTGGTTGCCGCCCCTAATCGCGTGCAGCGGCAGTTTACTGTTGTCCGGGCCAATCAGGTCTGGGTTACAGACATCACTTACATCCGCACCTGGCAGGGCTGGTTGTATCTGGCGGTGGTTATCG
>Ga0256770_1000138_pt1 | contig 14010 bp, 9 predicted proteins | sample MC6MC0921MT_FD_186039 | JGI IMG/M metagenome (GOLD analysis project Ga0256770, IMG submission 186039) | Metatranscriptome of enriched soil aggregate microbial communities from Iowa State University, Ames, United States - MC6-MC0921-MT... | ecosystem: Environmental > Terrestrial > Soil >...
GAAGGGGAAGGGAAGGGGTGGCAGCGTTCGGGGGTGCTGGTCACTAGGAATGATCGGACGCTAGTGAATCTGTCTTGTGTTTCTCCAAAGCAAGGGCTCTTCTCCGATATCGTCTACTCGGATGGCCAGACCTTTGCTAAGGAAACGGAAGGTCAGATGGACGCGTGGCTCGACACGGTGATTGCTGCGCAAGCTCAAGAGAGCTCCAATTCGGTGAGCTCCACGCCAGTTTCGGAGAGCTCCAATCAGAAAGCCAAAGGAAACCTAGAGCTAATCCGCGGAGATGCTGCGGGGATGCTTGTCTACACCTTAAGTCATGACCCAAATTGTGGAAAGCCAAAAATTATTCGACAAGAGAAAGGTGGCTATCCCGTGGAGGTCTATGGTTTTCCAAAATGCGAAACATGGATAATGCGAGTGAAGGATTTTTCTCTTGCAGTCGCATACGACAAGGAGGCTGCTGAGTCAGCAGCATGGTCTGAAATTCGAGAGAGATTGAAGCAGTCGGGAGGTACTGAGAGCCAAATTCTGAAAGCTAAGGTGTCAAAAGCAGCGCCGCCCGAGGTTGGTTCTTGGATGTTCGGAATGAAAGAGCGCAATGCTAGCGCTGCCCAGGCGTATCAAGCAGCGAAAGCATTAATTCCTTCCTTGAGTAAGTCTTGCCCTGACATAACGGCGCAGCTAGATGAACCATCGGAGGAAAGATATCAAAGTCAAGGCACATATGTTCGGCTACTTAGCAATACATGCAAATTCTTTGCAGGATATAAGGCTGTGGCCTCTAATCTCAGTTTTTTCGATGACATTAGCGCGGTGCAGAAGAGTTCCGAACAGTGCAATAGCGGAAGTCCAAGGCGTAACTTTACCTGTGCAACGCGTTTGAACGAGCAGATTGTTCTTGATCCTTGGAAGCCTCGCTAACGGCAATAGCTCATGCGGTCTGATGCATACTGAAAAACAGAACAGTAACCCCTGTCTAACGGCTTTCCCGATTTGCCCAATATCGATCCGTTGGCGAGAAACATGTCGTTCAAAGATCCTGTTGCCTGGAGCCCCCCCTCAACAGTGGCGCCCCTAACCCTGCAGCTTGGCCGTCGCATTTAGAGAGCCGGTAACGATTTTTTTAGAGAGTCAGCTATCGACTCAATCCGAGCGATGCAGCCCGCCAAATCCGCCTCGATTTCGTGTTCCCACAGGCGTAGCACCGTCCAGCCAAGTTCCGCGAGCTTCGTGTCGTTCTTTGCATCGCGGTCCATGTTGCGACCTATCTTGTCCCGCCAGTAAGGCGCGAGCTTCATCTGCCAATCCTCGAACATCCATCCGTGCCAGAAATCCCCGTCTACAAAGACTGCGAGACGGATCTTTGTAAACGCGATATCCGGCTTGCCGGGCAATGTCGGCATGTTCACTCGATACCTGCGCCCCTTCGCGTGCAACGCCCTCCGAACAAGCAACTCGACCTTGGTGTCCCGGCTTCGAATTCGCGACATCGTGCGACGCCGTTGCTCTGGAGTAAGGTTGTCCGCCATAGTGCTGTCGCTTGCTCATTCATAGGGCGCTGCCGCCACCACTTCTGCAAAGATCCTCTCGATAATCTGGCTTGCGTCTTCTGCACTGACCGACTCAAGTGACACGAAGGTGGAGATGCGAAGGAGCCGCTTCTGTCCCTCGCGAACCAAATAGCGCCGGGTGAGCGAGGTTTTCTGCGCTGCAGCGAGCAGACCCTTTGCCACTACCGCGGACAGGCCGTAGACGCCGGCGAGCGTCGGCCGCTCCATAAGCTGAACCAACTCGTCTTCGCCCATATCCGTCAGAAGCCGGCCTAGCTCGGCATCAGTAACTCTCTGGCCGTGACTAACATGATAGGCCCGCCACCACAACCGTTGAAACATGTTGCGTCGCCCGGCAACAAACCGATCCGGCGTGGTTGCACGCTCCGCTGAATAGAAGCGCCAGCGCACTACATCGGGCAACAGTACACAGGAAAGAAAGTCCCAAACACCTGGTCTTGAGGCTTCTGCGGCGCTGATGTCGACAAGCTTGAAAAGCGCAACCGTAGCGGCCGCATCAAATCCTGCTGCCTTTTCCTTGTTCGGAATGGTTGGGTATCCAAATGTCTCCGCGATCTCGAGTATTGCCTGCCGAAGTTGTTCAAGCAGTGCGGGGGTGACGCGAGCCCCGCCGACCGGAGTAAATATCACGGCCGGATGGTTTGTCGCTGCACGGCTGCTCAGATCGGCAACGGACTGGGAGGCTGACTGAAGCGCAAGTTGTTTGGAAATCGGACTGGGAAGCTGTGGGAAGAAAAGCATGATCAGTCTCTGAAAATTTCAAGGCGCGCCTGCAGCTCTGCATTGAAATGCTCAGGCGACGATTCCGCGAGATTCTTTAGTCCGGACAGTTCTTCGCTTGGCCACAGCCTTCCAATGATGTCCCGAACTACCCGCCCGACGCTGTCTGCTGGGTATTCGCCTCTACGTTGCATGAAGTCTGAGTCATGCAGCACACCGAGCACCAGGGCCCTAGCTACGTCGAAGTAAATCGCCTGCCGCATGATCCAAGCATCCCGCGTTAGAGCGGGGCCTATCACCGCTCTCGCAACTTCCGTATGTTTGGAGTTGATGAAGAGGCGTACCGACCCAAGAAACGGGCGATCCAAGTCAAAGGTACTCCACGACAAGAACCAACCCGCATTGGGTTCCGCCCAGCCCGAACTGGGCAGGTCGACAAGCTCTACAGGGAACAGGGACGTCACTGGATCAAGCGTGACTTTGTAGAGATCCTCCCAGAAAGCGCTTCCCGCATGCCGGGCGACGGTGCGATCGTCGTAGGTCAGCGGCCTAGCAAGCATGACTTTGGTGTGAAGGGCAAGGTGCTGGGCGATCGCATCGGTCGGCACCTCTCCGGCAACTTCGACATCCACAGGGCCGGAGCCGCTGGAAAGCAGCGTGTTGAACATAGGCCGTCGCAGCGCCGTCCCGGCACTGTGCCAACTGATTGCAAGCGCTAGCTCAGCACTAGCGGGTAGACCGCAGTCTGCGCGAAGCCCGTCGATATCAATGCGTACGGTCCGCCGCACCTCCAAAGCCGTCCCAAAGTCCAAGCCGACGAGAGACTCCGGGAGAGGGACTGCGGCGCCCTTCTCGACAGTCATCCAAGGTGTGGCGACGACTCGCTCCGCGGTGGCGACGCGGAATGGCCAGATGACTACGGACTTCATTGCTCGTCACCCACATCGAGCGACAAAGACACCACGGCATCGTCCGGCATGCTGACGACCACCGAAAAGGTTTGCTCCTTGACCTCAAGCAGGCAGCGCTTCCCCCCTGCCTGCAGCACGCTTCCGTCGAACGAAAGCCAGGCAAGTACACGGGGCAACGCCGCCCCCCGCGGTGGCTCCGCTTCGAAGCCGTCAGGGGTCACGATCCTTGCATCCGCCGACACCGTCGCCTTCGATCCAGCGGCGCCCTTCAGCAGAAACTCGACTCTTGTCGCGGGTACACCTTGGTAAGGTACTAGTGCTGCCTTGCCGCGAGCCTCGACCCGAGTGCGCATGCCGTCCCCCGAGCGACCGATTGCCCCCTCGACACCAGCTCTATCTGACGGCCCGCGCGTAGCGTCTGGTGCAGCGCTGCCGCCGTCCTGACTGCCCGGCGGCGCCACTGCGGGAATCAGCCCGCCAAGCAGTCGTGAGAATTCGACCATCGGCGCGGACACATGTGGAGGCGCGTCTTGAGCCAAAGGCGCGGCAAACGCCTTTGCGGCCTCCTTGAGGCGAGAGATGGAGTTCTTCACGAAGCTCCTATCGCTGCTATTCGTCAGCAGGTTATAAACCCAGTCATCGTGAGTTGGTGGTTCGGCACTGGCGAACGCATCGTCCAGTCCAGCATCTGCAACAAATACTCCTGCATAGTCCATTCCGTCGTACGACGAAGCGGCAGTCTCCAGGTATCTGACGACAAAGTTTGGCGCCCTCATCAATGCGACGTGGTGAATTGGCCCCCGCAGCTTTGGAGCCGACAACCCTTCGCCGTCGTCGACCGAATCGGAGAATGTCTGGTCTGCTGCCGCCCCGCCGAACGCCTTGACGAAACCAACTCGTCCAAGCTGCCGTCTCGGCCTTTGACTTTGAATGTCATTCACTCTGCCGACGGTGGGTTCGGCCTGACCGGAGACCGCAGAGCGGAAGGCACGCATCATTAAAGGTAGCCCGGGCGCCTGCTCGGGCTTCGGAAATGGGATATCGTCCCCTTGCCAACTGGTTGAAAAACTCATCGTGGCCGTTCCGTTATTGCCGTCGATGAGCTTTGGCCAGAAGTAGTGCAGAAGCACATGGCCGATTCGCTCCATGGCCTGCTCCGGCTCCAGCGGTTCGAACCACGGCATCAGAATAAAGACTGTGGTGCCTGTTTGGTCGTCTCGGCGCTCTGGACCGCCAAGCAGCCGATTCAAGTCGTCAGCCTCCGTTCCTGTGACCGGTTCTGCGACTTCGTCGCACATTCGCCCCCACCAATGGCGACCCGTGTGCTTTCGTGGTGTAGGGAGGTCCGATTCGAACTGCGCTCCGAGGCCGGCAGCGATGAAGCGCGAATGCGTCTCGCCGTCGACTGAATAGCGGCTGTACACACATATGGTTTGTATCGCACTGGCAAGGTAGTACGCCGCTTTGCCAAATCCGTAGGTGCCCCCCGAATTCGCCCTGTCCGGAGGTAACCCCAGGTTTCGCAGAAAGTCGACGAAATGCGTTGGCACGCCCGCAGCAACTGCGACATCGCCTCTCGTCGGACCACCCAGGCCGACAGTTCCAAAATCGCTGAGCGCCAAAATTTGAATCTGCTGGGCCTTGCCAAGATTGTCGCGGGGCGCCAGTTGCGGCGCATCTTCAGCAAATACTTCGTCAAGCAAACGCTCCCGGGCTTCATCAGACAGAACATACCCAGCCGCATGAAACTTAACTGGCCCATCTCCGAGCGTGCGCGCGTCCCAGCTGTTCTGCACCGCTTCCCTGATGAGTAGCATCATGCGGTCCGAGCTTGGCCTGCCGAGCTGATTCAACACGCCGACGGCGGCAGTTCCACCTGAGGGCGGGAAGACCTCCGATTCAATTTGTAGTGGCATTTCTTCTTCTCTCCAAAGGCGGGCAATGCGTTGCACCCACCGTCCCCGCCGACCTACGTTACGGCACGACAACCTTCCCTGGCGCGGCAGTCGGATCTCGTTACGCACGGTGGCCGATGCGGAATCCTTTAGCCTCCGTCTGGGGCGGAGGCACTCACATGTCCTCTAGCTCGGCGAGATCGTCATACTCAACCCTTTCCAACTCGGAATCTGGCAGGTCCACCGTTACGTAGTCCTGCGGGGTGATTGCATCCTGCGGCACATCAGGGAAGATTAAGGCAATGCCCATCACGTGCTGCGCCGCTTCAAGCGGCTTGCGCTCCTCGCTCGGCTTACCGATTGGAACTGAATCCTTTCCGATCGGATAAATCAGCAGCACACCGCGGTCCGGCAGGTGCTCCTCGCGCAACTCCAGAAGCTCTGCTCGGTTGCTGTCGCGCAAGATTTTCGTATTGATGGGCAGGTCAATTCCGGTGTCGATTTCCGACATTAGGGCTTTGATGTCCGCTCGGCCCGGCGGCCGGTCGCGAACGAATCTAGACCGGTTAATGAGCGGCACCGAGAATGGGCCTAGATCGATGATGCCGAGTTGCTCGAACGGACTTTCTCGGGTTACCACTGCAACGGTCCACTGCTTCAGCCTGCCGCCGTTGTTTTGATCGCGAATGTAGCCCTTGAGGGGCCCGCTGGGCATTGAACCGTTCGACGAGTCGATCTGATAGGCATCGAGAAACCGCAGAACTTGTGAAGAGGAAACTCCTTCGTAGATCGGATGAGGCCTTCCCTCGACGAATATCGGAGATGAGCTCTCGGCAGCCAAGCGAGTAAAGAGATCCCTAGTGGCCTGGATGTTTCGATTCAGCCAAGGCGCATCTTTTGTTGGGAAGACGATTGTCTGAACAGCCCGCCCGTTGAACGCCATCTTCGCTTTGACAGCATGCTGCATCTTCAACCGCGTCGTTATCTCCAGCGCCGGATGAGTTTTGATCCGGACGCCGAAGTCAAGCGGTGTCATATCCCCTTTGCTGTACCGCTGAATGTCGAGGCGTATCTCTTGCTCCACGCCTGCCAAGTCGTAGAAGTAGCCTCGAAGTTCGTCCGTCATCCATACGCGCGGAAGGTCGGCGTACCCGTGGCGGTAACCGAACCACCGCCCCATCTGCAGCAGAGTGTCATAAGCTGAGGCCGAGCGCACGAAGAAGCTCACGAGGAGGCCTTCAAGCGTCAAGCCTCGCGACAGCACGTTGCCTCCGATAACTACATATATTCGGCCGGTGCCCCCGGCCTCATGCGAGTAGTCAATTCGTTCGAGGCTGACGCCGTTCTCGACCTTGACCTCCGAGCGCTTCAAAACGTCCGAGATGTGTGCCCGCAACGCAGCGAACTCGATTGCCCCTTCGCTCTTCGCCTCCCGAGGCACCCTGGCTTGCTCAGATTCCCAAAGATCGGACATCTCCTTCAGTAGGTTTCGGTCTTCCGCTGCAAAAAGCTCTGCGATTTTGGCCTGGAACGCGCGCAGAACACCTCTTGCCGCGTTGTGGGCTACAGAGTACTGAGTCGTATGAATCAGCATCGAAGAGTGCCTCTTCCTCTGACCTCTCCGAAGCCTCTCAGCCGTAGCCATCCAAAAGTAAAGGATTGCGCGCCGAAGCGACTCCGTCACCGTTGGCGCAAAGTCGAAGCGTGAATCTCTACTCAGCGGCTTGTGCCGATGGGCTTCGTCCTGGGACACGACGCGGATCATGTCCAGGCCGTCGATCGCCTCTTCTGTGTGGTCCTGAGCGGGACGGCCGAAGATTTGCTCGGCCCCGAAGTAGTCCTTTCCTCTCGGGATGTCGATGATAAAGTCCCGCGGATAGAGGTCCTCCGGCTCGCTCGGATCTATCAGGAGGTTTGCGAAAGGGGTTGCCGTGTAGCCGACGTAGGCGGCCTTGGGTAGCCCGCCCAGCAACTGGACGATCAGTCGATTGATCGCCGTTCTTTCGTCGGGATTGGGATGCGCATTGGGGCTGGCCTGATCCGCCTCGTCATCGATGATCAGGACGGGGCATGCCCTGAGCACCTCGGGGCGTGCGCTTTGCAGCCAAGCGTTGAGCCGCCTCAGGCGGGAAGTCTGCTTCTTGACGACGCCCAGAACTTTGACCGTGTGTCGTTCACTGAGAAAGGCATTCACATTCGCCCTCTCCTGAAAGTCCGCTTCAGAATGGGTGAGCCAGATCCAGTTCTCAGGGTTATGCGAGACCAAATCGGCGTCCAGGCGCGCCTGTGTTTGATTTCTCAAAGCGTTGTTTAGGCCGGAGAGAACGATAAAGCAGCGGTAACCGACATCGGCCGCCTTTGCGATGACGCCGGTGAAATTGGCGGTCTTGCCGCTCTGGACATGCCCGACAACTAGCCCACGCGTTGCGATTTTGGCCAGGTTTGGCGGATCCAACATTGACACGACGCGCGTCGACGCTGCGTCAATAGAGCCAATGCCCTCTTCATCCCAGCCGCGCTTCTGAAGGGACACTTTGAAGGCATTCCACAGCTTGTCATCGGGTCCCGGGCCAAGATACCAAGGATCGACAGACTTGTTGTAGAAGCCTCGCGGCTCCTTTGTCGCCCGAATGCGGCGGGCGTTCTCCTTGTACCGCTGCAGAGCCTTTTGGACTTGGTCGGCAGGGAGCATCAACGCGAGCCGTCGGGCTACCTCGTCTGGCGTACGTCCGCCGCGCACGGCATCCGCAATCTGCTCCACCAAATGGTCAGTTAGATCCGCAGGTGTGCTGGTGTTCATCTCGCCCTCCTTGAACGCCGTCATAGCTTGAGGATGAATTCTGCGACAGCTTTGGTGACGTTCGGGCAGACAGCGTTCGCCAGCTGCTGCTGTTTATGCATCAGGCCGCCCTTGACCGAGTCCACGGCCCCTGCGAAGCGGAACCAGTCTGGAAAGCTCTGGAGCCGAGATGCCTCGCGCAGGGAAAGGCCCCTGTGCTGAGTGGGGTGAACAATCATGCTCTTGCGATAGTGGCCAATGGTGATCGCCGACTCGCTCAGTGCCAGACGTCGGTAGATGTTACTGTGCGTGCGGTCGACATTCGCATAGTTCGTCATCAAGTGCTTGACGTTCTCCCAGTTGCCGCCCTGAGGAATGGCCTTGTACCGCTCGATGACGTACGGCGCGTGACGGGAGGTCACGTGATCCCAGATGAAGTCCGCCGGCGCACCACGACGCATTCGTGCTAGGAATGGGTTCCGATCGAGTTCGCGCGCGTCTTCTCGATACTTGAGCTCCTCAGACTCCTGGCCGTTCTCAATGACGGGCAGATCTGCGATCGCATCTCGCACGGTGACGAACGCTCTCCCCGTCCCCGGCCCATGCGTCGGACGAGGAAAAGGCCCCCAGTGGCCAAAGTCGCCGGCCTTGTACCCCACGTCTTTGTGGATTCCCAGCAGGAAGAAGCGGTTACGATTCTGAGGCACGCCGTACCAGACGGCATCGAGAAGCTTCGCAAATACGATGTAGCCCATGTCGCCCAGACGCTTTAGGACATGGGAGGCGACGCTCAGATCGTCCTGCGATCCTTCTCGTGGCGTCCAGAGGATGCCCTGGACGTTCTCCATTAGCAGGACTTTGGGTTGCAGCAATTCAATGCTGTCCAGGAACGCATCGACAAGCTTGTTGTTGGGGTTTGACGCCGACCAGCTGTTGCGGTTCGCACTGGAGAAACCTTGGCATGGCGGGCCGCCAATCACCACGTCGACCGAGCCGTACTGCTTGGCCTGCTCGGCCACACGGCGCCGCACTGCGTCGGAGCACAGATCCGATGGAAGAGATTCGGATGGCACAGCATCGGCGGCGCACATCTTATTCTCCACCATGTGGCGGTGGTTGCGTTCAAGCGTGTGCACGTAGATCGGATGAATCTCGGCTGAACTGGTGATGCGGAATCCGCGTCCGTCGTCTGAAGATGCGCTGAGGAAGCCAAGCCCCATACCGCCCGCGCCTGCGAACAGCTCGATCACGTTAAGAGTCTTTTTCGATGCCGTTAGGCGTCGGTGCAACTGAGGCAGCTCCTCGTTGAGAAATGCAGCCTGCCCGGCAAGTTTGACGTCGAGTTTTGTCGCAATTTTTCGATTTGGCCGAACGACCAGATCGAAGCCGGGAAGTGCTAGGCTGACCTGCGCACTGGGCACTTCTTTCGGCGCGGCGTGCTTGCTGCGGCTCGCTTTCCGAACAGCGAGCCTGATCCAGCGAGTCCACGCCAGTAGCCGGGCCATCGGTTGAATATTGCCGTTCTGAAAGTCGAGTGAGGTTGCGCCAACGAGCAGGCCACGCTGATACGTTTCAATGCCGCCGATGGAGAGAGCAAAACACTTCAAACCCTGCACGTCGTGAATGGTTGCTTCGCCGAGGTTTGCGGCACGGCACGACGTCCTGGCTGTCCGTCCCAGCGTCACAACCTTCCAGTTTGCAGTCTTCACCCGCTCTTTCGGCGTCCGCGCAATGTGCCCCTGCCTGGCACGATCAAAGGTAACGGATTGGGTTGGGTCGAGTTCAATCACATAGTGAAGTCGAATTCGCGGCTCGAGTTTCTTCAGCAGCTTCGAAACTGCAACAGTGCGCCAACTGCAAATCAGGACGCCGTGCTTCGCACTGGCTTCTCCCAGCAACGCCTCCACGACATCTGCGCGCTCATCTTCAGGCGCTAGGTCTCGTTCGGCCACTGACCTAAGGCGGCCATCATCAAACTTGTAGAGTTTAAGCAACGGCTTTTGCTTGATTCGGTTCTGCGGACGCAGATGCCCCGAAGCTTCCTCAACAATCCAAAGCGGCCCGAAGCCAGAGAGACCAGCTACCGCGGCATCAGAGGGCGGGGAGAGTTCTTCGATGAACTCGGCGGGGGTTGCGCAGGCAAATACCTCAGTCATGGGACCGCTCTCCGTGCGGTTGTCGTATCAATGGTCGTCGGGGTCAGGGAAAGCTGTTCAAGCGATGGACTGTCCTCGGCCCATACAGCCTGCAACTGATCCGCCAGCGGCCGCATCGGCAGGATCACCAAGGGAGCATCAACGCCGTCTGCACCGTTCCAAAACGTCACGTCTCCACGCAGTACGTCTATGGCAAGTACTCTGTCCGAGAGCTGCCTCCTGGCGGCGCTACGGCAGACGTCAAACAATTGGACCGACACATCCTTCAACGAAGCGACAGCGATCCCCATGTCGCGGACCAGCTGTTTGAGCACCAGCAATGCAAGCGCATCGCTGAGGCTGAAGCAAGCTGTATAGGCGTTGCGCCCCTGAAGGGGCGGTAGCGTGTTGCGCCAATGCCGTAGGGTCTGGTCGGGCAGTCCAGTCACGTGGAGAACCTGTTGGAGCGTGATTGCCAACATATTGTCTGGTTCCTTGAGGGTTTTGTTCTGTTGCCAACAACAGGATAATAAGGCGCAGTTTACAGTGGTAGCCCGAGCGCTGCTAGGTGGGGGGTAAGGTGAACCTTCACCAGTTGTCTGGTAAACGCGACGTACGGCTCTTTGGGATCGAGCATCGCGATCAGGTCTTCGAGGTCTTCAGCTGGGTCTTCGGCCCTTTCCAAAGCCTTGCGAATCGCACGCACCGAGGCCATGACTGAGCGTCGATGACGAGACCTCATCTGCAGCAATTCGGCGCGCGCAAGACCGCAATAAAAGACGGTTGCTTCACCCTTCGCACTTGGGGCTCCATTCAGCTCAGCCACCACTATTTGGCCGTCATCCGTGAACTGCAGATGTTGCGCAGGATCGTCGACGCAGGGATCAAGGAGCAGAGGGGCTTCTCCTGCAACACCCACAGCTCCCGTTGCTCTCAGCGTTTCATCCTGCAGGGGAAAGAAGTTAGCCTTGCCGATCGTTCTTACAACTTCTTCAGCATCAGCCTGCGTCCGAGGACGATTGCAGTCGGCGCACGAGATCAGCAGATTGGACCAACGAGATGCAAGCCAGTAGTAGCCGTCTTTGTAGGTGACGGTTCCCCGGACTGCGTCATGGACCGCAACCCGTGCCTTGGGTCTGTAGTGCTCTACGTCTCCTGGCTGAGTACCTAGGATGAGCGACTCACAGTAGCAGCACTTGCGTCCGAAGACTGCGGTCAACGCTGCCCGAACCTCCAATCGGCCATAAGCCTCAAATCGCAGCTTTCCGCCGTTCTGCTTCTGCAGAAAGTTATATTGACGCTCTAAGTCGCCGGCGCCGCCCACCGCCTCCAGGCTGTCAGGTACAGCGATTGCAGCACGACTAACTTTGATCATTGAGCCGCTGAGCCGTCGTTCATTGTCACGATGAGACGGCGTAGCCGCTCAAGAGTGGCCGCCGAGGCCTGTACGGCCCGCATACTTCTGCCAGCTTCGAGAGGGTGCTCCTGTTCGTCCAGGTCAATCAACTCAAGCAGGATCCTTTCCCTCCGCGTAGAAGCCACAAGGCGCGCTTGCGAAAGCTTCGCCACCAGTTGCTCCAATTCGACTTCCTCGGCGGCGGTCCGCTGACGGTTGACGGACAGTTGCCTGTATCGCTTCAAGTCCTGCTCCGAGTCTGGATCAAGGGTGGTATCGAGGCCGAAGTGCTCGGACGTTAGAAGCTGATCCACCCTCATGCCTTCGACGCTGGGCAGGTCCTCGACCACATAAACACTCCGATCCTCCGCTCGCCGCAGCACAGCCATCTCGCCCCGTCCCAACCCGCGAAGGCATAAGGGATCGTGCGTACTGAAGATGAACTGGACCTGAGGGAAGGCTCTACGCAATGCTCCGACGATGCGCATCTTCCACCGTGGGTGGAAATGATTCCCCAGTTCGTCCACCAAGACGACGCCCTGCGCAGACCTCATCGACTTAAAGCCCTGCTGATGCATTACGTCCATAACATCGGCCGCTAGCCCGATCAACGATTGATAGCCGTCGCTCAACTGTCTCAATGATAACGGTACGTCTGAGCCGACTTTCACAGCTACCTCTTGCTGCGCTGTCAGCTTCTCAAACAGCGCAGCGTCCTCTTCCGGTAGCAGCGATCCAATGGTGAGCACAGCATCGTCAAAAAGCTGTGCCTCTAAGCCGCCCAACCAGGCTTCCGGAGATCGCAAAGGGCGGAACGGATCGAATAGGTTCTCCACATTCGCGTGCGACATCCCCACGGGCGCCCTGTGGCGGCCACTTGGCAGTAAGCGTGTGGCCCCGTATCCGAGCACCAGGGCTCTTGCGTGATCGGTATCGAAATCCAAGGGGCGGCCCGCCCTGACCGTCATAACGATCGGTTCCGAGTAGCCGGAAACATGGACAGTCACAGAGCCTTTCTTCTCCCCGTTCCTGAGCAGTTTTTGGCTCGTTATCTTCAACTGCTTTGCATACTTCCTGCCGCCCAGCGCAAGCGCAATGCTTTTAAGAACAGTGGTCTTACCGACGCCGTTGACCCCCAACAGTGCAAAACAAGGGACGGTTCCACTCTCAGCCGCAGCTAGGTCCAGCTCTAGCCTACTGATTGATCCAATGTTCACAATCTCAACTCGTTCAACGTACCTCGCCCGCGATCGGTAGTTGTCCAACCCTGTGCCGGCATCGGTAGCCACTGTCTCCCGGGACGCGTCGTGTTGCTCCTGCGCTGCTTGCGCAGCCGCACGAGCAACATCGTTCTGGGCGGAACGCGTAGCGAGTTGCCGTTTCAACGCAAGGAAAGGCGCATCCTCCGCGAGGAGTTTCGAACGCAGCGCAGGCTCATCCAGGAAGCGCCTTGCTTCAATTCGGCGTTCTGCGACGAGCTGAATCCTGTTGAGGTTGAACACTTCAATAGTCACGAGCCCGCGGGCTGTTGCACCAGAAACCCGACCGTCGTCACTGAAAAGCAGGTGCTCATCAGGTTTATCCACGCAAGGATCGACTAGCGACGCCAATTCGGACACGACTTCTGAGCGATCTGCATCAGATGCAGCACGTAAGCCCTCAACGGGAAATCTGTTCGCCTTGTTGCGTGCGCAGGATCCGCAGGAGATGTAGTAGTTCTCCCACTCAAACGCCTGCCTCCAGTAGTGGTCCTGAAGGAAGTTGCCCGACGATTCAGATACACCTGAGCTTGGTCGAAACATGTCAATATGAGCGCCGCTAGCGGACAACGGAGATTCGCAATAGGCGCACTTGCCACGGAAAAGCTGGAGAAGGGCATCTTCTAGCTCCTCACGTGCCTCCCGCGAAATCAGGCTGCGGAAATCGAATGCCCGTCTACGCCGCCGTTTCAGGGGCTGTGAGAAGAACGTCTTCGCGAGAGGCAGCTTGCTACCCAGCTCAGCAATCCAGCGCGAAGGTGGGACAACCCGTTCTATGAAGATCATTGCTCAATTTTTAGCGAATGGAAGACGCCTTACCACGATCGGCAACGGGAAAATCAGTTCGAGCGGACTTCCGTCCCTAGACGGGGACCTTCAACGACTTCTCGATTTATAGCAGCATTACGATAACTCACTTCGTTTTCGCATCATGGATGCGCTACCGCACGTGCAGTGGGCTCGCGCATTGCGCTGCTTGCTCTAGCCCTAGCTCCAGCTCCAGCTCAGCTTTCGTGATGTGATAACACGCAAGTTTGATCTGAAAATCGGGGCGTCGCCACGTCAGGCGACTCGCGGCACAAGGGCATGCGGGGAGACGCTCAGTTCGCGGTCCATGCCTTCGGTTTGGTTATGCGAGAGATCGGCTGGGCCCTGGAATCCAGTAACGGGGAATGCGGTATCGAGCTGTTTTCGGTGCTTCTCATCGTCTCCAAAAAGATAGGTCAATGTCGTTGCTATGAACTCGTGGCGCAAGTTGTCGCGGCGGTCGTCAGCCCAGCTCCCCATTGCGCCGAGAATGGGTACTTTCTACGGCGGATGAGATTGCAGCGCCTGTGGATGATA
>Ga0256770_1000163_pt1 | contig 12700 bp, 12 predicted proteins | sample MC6MC0921MT_FD_186039 | JGI IMG/M metagenome (GOLD analysis project Ga0256770, IMG submission 186039) | Metatranscriptome of enriched soil aggregate microbial communities from Iowa State University, Ames, United States - MC6-MC0921-MT... | ecosystem: Environmental > Terrestrial > Soil >...
CCTTGGTCAGCAGCAAGCGATAGGGAGTAGCGCGGTTGGTGGTCTCGCCGACGTCGCGGATGTCACCGACGACTACTAGCGCTTCGCGGAGGTCGGGTTCTGACGCCTGAGCTGGAATGACCACGAGGAGCGGGCAAGCGCCTTGAACAGCGTCACTTCCCGCGTACCGGGTAAATCGATGCAGATGTGATCGTATTTTCCGGAAGTTTCAGCATCTCGGAAGAACGCTCCGAACTTCTGCTGTTCGATGGCAGTGACCGTCAGTCCCGCGAGCGGTGCCTTGCGCGCCCATCGGTCAAGTGTCCAGTTCTGGTCAAGATCGATGAGCAGCACCCTGCCCCCTTCGAGAGCCAGGGCGGAGGCAATGCAGGCGCACGTCGTGGACTTGCCGACGCCGCCTTTGGAAGACGCAAACGTAATGATCATGAAACCTCAATAACGGCGCAACTGCGCAAATATGGATTTGGTGGAATGTGCACTCAGACGAATAAAGGCTACCGTATTCGTTCAATTGACCAAGACCTTTCTTGTTGAACGACACATATGCAGGATTGCTCATCTGGCGCGTTGCGCATCAGTGCACCCGAGCAGATGCGCAACAGCTCAAATCTCCAAGTGGGCAATCATGCAAACCTACAATTGCGCAGACCATCGTTTGCAGATCTTGGGCCTGGATATGTGCGCCAAGGTTTTCGGAGCCTGCCGTCGCGGGCCGCTCAAGACGCCCCGAGGGGAGGGTCAAGGCCGGCGCGTAGCGCCGCTTGCTTGGCCTTGACCCGCGACCGAAGTGGGCGGCTAGGCCCGATAGCGACGGAAGGGCCGTAAACCTCCTGGCTCAGCCCATGGTTTTTGGTGGGGCTGGAGCGAGTAAAGAAGGGTTGCCAAAGGTGAGGTCACGCCCAATCTCTCACTTTTCGAATCGCCTCATTGGTCAAGAACGATACCGGACTTGCGATTCGTTAAGTACTCGTATATTATCACTTAGGTGCCTATAACGGCCTTAAAGGATAAAATATTGGTACTTACATTGAAGTCCCCGGCAGATGTGCAGGACGAGCTGCGAGAGCGGCTCCGCAAGCGAAGACTCGCGCTAAACCTGACGCAGGCCGTTGTTGCGAAGCGCTCCGGCGTCTCGCTGCCTTCGGTGCGCCGGTTCGAACAGACAGGTTTCATAGCGCTTGAAGCACTGCTGAAGATCACCCTCGTTCTGGAGTGTCTCGGGGATTTCGACAAGGTCGCGGCCGACGATCTCACATCGCTTGCCGGACAGCCACTTGATTCCGTGCTGGCCCAGTCCCGCAACCGCGGGAAGGGGCGTGCCCGGTGAAGTATGCCCCAGTCACGCTGCTCAGTGTTTTCTTCGACGGCGTCAATCGTCAAAAGATCGGACGATTGGCACTCCAGGATCGCCAGATCCTCTTCGAGTACGATCCGGAATTTCTGGCCGGCAACCTGCAACTGTCGCCCTTTCAGTTGCCTCCGACGTCCGGCACCATAATCGGCGACCCGAGAGTATTCGACGGGCTATTCGGTGTGTTCAACGACAGCCTCCCGGATGGGTGGGGTCGTCTTCTGCTTGATCGTGCAGTCGAGAAGCACGGCATACTGCGCGGCGCACTGACGCCGCTTGATCGCCTGGCTCATGTCGGCCGCCATGGCATGGGAGCGCTCAGTTACGAGCCGGACTATGGCAAGGAAGACCGCGACGCGCAGATTCTGAAGCTCGACAAGCTCGCAGCCGAGGCAATCACTGTGCTCAAGGGCGAGCAGGGGCCAATCGTTGAGAAGCTGCTGAAGCTCAATGGCGCGTCGGCGGGCGCGCGTCCGAAGGTGGTCGCGCAGGTGAGTGCCGATCGTAAGTCCATCATTCACGGTCCGGCCAGTTTGCCGGCCGGTTATCGGCACTGGATGATCAAGTTCCCCTCCACGACGGACAACGCCGATGCCGGTTCCGTGGAGTACGCCTACAGCCTGATGGCCCGTGCCGCCGGCGTCGAGATGCCGCCGACGCATCTCTTCGGCGCGAAAAAGAAGAGATACTTCGGGATTGAACGTTTTGACCGCGACGGCGACAAACGCATCCACATGCTCAGTCTGTCGGGCCTTCTGCACGCCGACCACCGGCTGCCGACGGTCGACTACGATGGCCTGCTCAAAGCCACATTGGCGCTTACCAAGGACGTGACGCAGGTCGAGAAGGCGTTTCGGCTCGCGTGCTTCAACGTTCTGGCGCACAACCGCGACGATCACGCGAAGAATGTCTCGTTCCTGCTCGACGAAAAATCGGGTCAGTGGGCGCTTGCGCCCGCGTACGATCTGACATTTTCAGCCGGGCCTGGTGGCGAGCAGAGCATGATGGTCATGGGTGAAGGGAGGGCGCCGGGCATCGAGCACCTGGCCGCGCTGGCCTCAAAACATCAGCTCAAGAAACCTGAGCGCATCATCGACGAGGTCCGGGGGGCAATCGCCCGGTGGCCCGCATTCGCGGACGAGGCCGGTGTGTCGAAGAAATCCGCCAAGCCCATCACCGACCGCATTGCGCCTCCGGCCAAGAAACCCAAGGCCCCGAAGAAAGCGGCAGCCAAAAAGGCACCTGCCAAGAAGAAGGCCAGCGCTGCCGCAGCCAAACGCAAGCCGCGTAAAGGCTAATTGCCCTCCAGGTCGAAAGTCCGCATTAGAGCGTCGTACGCTGCGAGACGGGGAGCTGAGCGAGGAACAGGAGGCCGCAGGCTTCTGATCGCAATCACGCCTCGCCCTATCTCGTGGGGCCGTCTTTGCACGAGCGCGTTCAATGTGCGGCAGCGCCGACCTGTCCAGAGGCATACCCCTTCGGAAGCAAGACACCGGCGAGGTATTGCGGGGACCTCAGTTCAAGTCCCTCCGCGCGAAGCGCATGCCATCGCGATCAAGTCGTCTCACTTTTAGGGCGGGGACGCATTCTTTTTATTTATTGCAAAAATATTCGGGCTCTCACTCGCCATTCGTTGGACCGAGCCGGCATCATCATCCGCCATCGCCGTTGAACGCGAAGCGGCGATGATCGAAGGGGCGCTAAAGCTCGGCTGCCGGACAGCTGCTCCTGGGCAGCGTGAGTTCTTATTTGGCAAGCAGAAGCTATTTACGCAGATTGTCATGATTGGCCGGCCGCGGAACTAGTAGTGTGCCCGAGGATGGCTGTTTTGGAGGGATGCAGTTTAATTTGGAGTGGGGCGATCTCGCCAAACTACCTTGGCATCGAAGTCAATGATACCCATCGAAATTGCTGAGAAGATCGATATCTGAAAACTGACGAGCAGGGCAAAAAGGGGGATTTGCTCGCTGAAAAGCCGATAAACGTGCGTTCGATAAACTCTCTCGAACGAAGCGGAATTACATCCAAAAGCGGTCAAGCAGAAGCACGACGGTTTTTGCGCGTCTCTGGTCACGCCGCATGTCAACTTATGGGACATTTCTTCTATGTGCGGCGCTATGCCGTAACTCGTCCTTGGCAGCTTTCTCTGCGAAGCCTCCTAGGATGCGCACCGATCGGTACCCTGGCTTAGAATGAACATCGTGCTGCTTGGGTTATTAACTTCGCAAGACCCGGTTCGCAGTGACTACATCCACCGCGACGAGAAAGGAAAATTGCTGAAGGACGGAAAACAGATCGGCTTCCGTTCCAGTTCAACGTCGTTTCATAGCTGCCATTGATGCCGAAGATGCCATAGGGCGTTGCAAACCATTGACCAAAGGAAGACCAGAAATCACTGCAGAGAGGGTTCAACACCGATTAACCCACCGATGTGTTGACGCGGCCATTGACGTCGGTACCGCCGCCGTCGGACCAGGAACGCACCGAATACGAATTCCCCTCGCTATCGCTGCTTGAAATCTCATGCCCCCGCCGGGCAAGTCGCGGCTGTCGGTATCAACCTTTTGCATCACAGCAAAGTTGCGCGGTCAGGCTGCACGTTCCCTGTGCGGTTGCGTCCGCGCTTAACTGGCTGAGCCATCAGCAATCTTGCTGATCTCTGTGGGTTTGCAGATCGTCAAACGCTGATTTTCGCTGGTCAAAAGACCAGCCTTCTCCCATGCGGTCAGGATGCGACTGGCTGTGTGGAGCGTGGTGCCGGAAATATCCGCGACGTCCTTACGGCGTAGAGGAAATTTGATCGCGGTGCCATCCACGGTATGGTGGCCAGCCTGTTGCGCCAGCCGCAATACGGCACGGGCTACGCGCTGTTCGACCCGTTGCGTCGAGAGTTCGCGGACGCGTTCCTGTGCTTCCTTCAGGCGCTTGCCCGTGATGCGAATCACGTTCACCGCAATTTGCGGATGTCGGATCATCAAACCGAGCAATGCATCCTCGCTCCAGCTTGCAATGACGGCTTCGGCGAACGCATCCGCATCCGCCGGGTAAAGCCGGTCGGTAAAAAGCGCGACCGTACCAAACGTTTCGCCAGGCCCGATAAAACGGATGATCACCTGATCTCCATCGTTTCCCGATTGCGAAATACGAACGCTGCCCCGGAGTAGGACGTAGGCTCGGTCGGCGTCATCGCCTTGATTGAATATCCGTGTTTCCTTGGCCATGTGGCGGATACGCGCCGTTGCCAGCACCTGTTCCAAGTCTGTCGAGGATAGCCCCGCAAAGAGCTCTATCGAGGGAAGCGTCCGCGGAAATTGCATGGGTTCGGCCATGCCTAAATGATAACGTCATCAACCAAATTAGGGGAGGACTTTGTTCCTGCGCAAACGGGATGTTGCGTAGGCCGGTCCGATCGCCGTTGCGATTTATTCAACGCGCGACGATGTTACGAAAGTGTCCAAGGAGCCGACCCGACGAGCGGCTGGACCGCCGGTTATGACACTTATCCTTAGCCGGCGCGTCAGACAGCGGTTATTGTTATTCTCCTTTCGTTGGGGTGCGTCATCGAGGAACTGGATTCGCTACGTTCGTTCTCACGACGTTTGCGCTAGCGCAAAGCCAATTTGTTCGGCAACAATAGGGTGAATTGGAGAACAGTATGGGTGCACCTGCGGCCGGTTTGGCGAAGGTTGAGCCGCGCGCTTTGTCATAAAAAAGCGGAATTGCGATTGATGATCAGCCAACTCACAAAAAACGAGCGTCAACTCTCACTGGTCATTCTTCTTGCGCTGACGTTATGCGGCCTGTGGTTTGCGATCGCGGGGCGCAACGATCCGGTCGGCGCTCACGGCGTGCTCATAACGCTTGTGGGGATTCTGGGAATTGTCGGCGTATTCTCCGGGTACTTTTCGCCCGAGCCCAGCGAGGACCGCTTCGACCGGTATTACGACGAGCCAAGCAAGGTCGGGATCATCCTTGCGATGGTCTGGGTCGTGTTCGGCCTTTTCATCGGCGACTGGGTGGCGTGGCTCCTCGTCAACCCGGATCTAACATTCGACGCCGGGTGGTCGAGTTTCGGACGCATCCGGCCAGTGCATACAACTTCAGTGATCTTCGGGTTCGGCGGTAACGCGCTCATCGCGACCTCGTTCTACGTCTTGCAGCGGACGTCGCGCGCGCGGCTTCCCGATCAACTCAGTCCGTGGTTCGTGCTGCTCGGATACAATCTCTTTTGCGTACTCGCCGTCACTGGCTACATGATGGGCATCACCCAGTCGAAGGAGTACGCCGAGCCGGAATGGTATGCCGACATCTGGCTCGTGATCGTATGGGTGGTCTATTTCATCATTTACCTGCGCACGCTGGCACGGCGGAAGGAACCGCATATCTACGTTGCCAACTGGTACTACATGGCCTTCATCCTGGTCGTGGCGGTGCTGCATATCGTCAACAACCTGGCAGTGCCGGTTTCGTTCGCCAGCTCCAAAAGCTACTCGCTGTTTTCGGGTGTCCAAGATGCGATGACGGAGTGGTGGTATGGCCATAACGCCGTCGCCTTCTTCCTCACCGCTGGCTTCCTCGGCATGCTTTACTATTACCTGCCAATGCGCGCCGGCCGCCCGATCTATTCCTACAGGCTGTCGATCATCAGTTTCTGGGGAATTACTTTCTTCTATATGTGGGCGGGATCGCACCATCTTCACTACACCGCGTTACCGCAGTGGGTGCAGACGCTTGGCATGACGTTCTCGTTGATGCTGCTTGTGCCGTCATGGGCTTCCGCCGGCAACGCGCTGCTAACCCTCAACGGCGCATGGCACAAAGTGCGTGACGACGCGACGCTCCGATTCATGATGGTGGCTGTCGTCTTCTACGGACTGACCACTTTCGAGGGGTCGTTCATGGCGATCCGTCCCGTCAATTCGCTGTCGCACTATACGGATTGGACCGTAGGCCATGTCCATGCCGGCGCGCTGGGCTGGGTCGCGATGATCACGTTTGGCTCGATCTATGCGTCGGTACCGTGGCTGTGGAAGCGGCCGGCAATGTACTCCGCCAAGCTCATCGAAGTCCATTTCTGGCTCGCTGTCGCGGGAACCGTTGTCTACGTTTTTGCCATGTGGAATTCCGGCATCATCCAGGGGCTGATGTGGCGGACCTATAATGAAAGCGGCACGCTGGCTTATTCCTTTGTCGACTCATCGGTTGCAATGCATCCCTATTACATTGCTCGCGCCGTCGGTGGATTGATATTCGCGATCGGCGCGATTGTCGGCAGCTATAATATCTGGATGACGATCCGGAAGGCGCCCGAGGCCGCCGAAGAAAAGGCACCTGACCGCCCTGAGCCATTCCTTGTCAGGCCGCCCGTCCTTCAGGCAGGGGAGTAGGGTCGATGTTCGGATTTCACTATCGGCTTGAGCGCAAAGCGATCGGATTGGTGCTCGCGATCGTCGGAGTCGCCAGCATCGGCGGGATCGTCGAAATCGCGCCGTTATTCACGATCCATCAAACGGTAGAAGACGCGCCCGATATGCGCCTTTATACACCCCTCGAGCTTGCTGGGCGGAATATCTACATTCGCGAAGGTTGCTATGCCTGTCATTCGCAGATGATACGCACGCTACGCGATGAGGTGGAACGCTACGGTCACTATTCGCTCGCGGTCGAGTCGAAATACGACCACCCGATGCTGTGGGGCTCAAAGCGGACCGGCCCCGACCTGGCAAGGATCGGCGGCAAGTATTCCGATGAATGGCACGTCGCGCATCTTAACAACCCGCGCGACGTGGTGCCGGAATCGGTCATGCCGGCTTACGGTTGGCTCAAGCGAAATAAGCTGATAACTGACGATTTGGATGCCAATTTGAAGGCGCAGCGTGCGGTTGGCGTTCCCTATACGGACGAGATGATCACCAACGCGGCCACGGACGCTTCCGGTCAGGCAACGCCCGACACCTCAGGCGCTGAAGGCGTGGTCAAGCGTTATGGCAAGGATACCCATGTCGGAACGTTCGGCGGAACGCCGGGTAAATTGACCGAAATGGACGCTCTGGTCGCTTACCTGCAAATCCTTGGCCGCCTGACGAACGCGGCGCACAAGCCCGTCGTGGCGGCAGGAGATTAGAACAATGGAGCACGAAACCACCGTTTGGTTCTCGAAATCGTTCGGGCTCTTCTATTTGCTCGGGTTGTTCATCGCCGTTCTCATATACGTCTATTGGCCGTCCAACAAAAAGCGCTTCGACGCCGCCGCGAAGTCGATCCTGGATAACGAGGACAAGCCAAGTCAGGACGACGATGGGAAGCCTATCCTTCGCGACAAGGACAAGCCATGGGAGTAGGTGAACGCGATCCGCACACGGGCCACATGACCACCGGCCATGAATGGAACGGCATCAAGGAGCTGAACACTCCAGTGCCTCGCCCGGTTTATTTCTTTCTGGCGGCGACGGCGCTTTTCGGCATCGTCTATTGGATTTTTATGCCGGCCTGGCCCATCGGGGTGACCTATACGAAAGGGCTGCTTGGTGTCGATCAGCGCGCGACCGTGGCGCAAAGCCTAAAGCAGGCGCAGCTCGATCGCAGCGTCTGGACAACGCGCATCGAGTCCGAAAATTTCAGTGCCATTCAGGCCGATCCGCAGTTGATGACAATCGTACGTCAGACTGGCCATGCGCTGTTCGGCGATAACTGTGCGGCCTGTCACGGCGCCAACGCGAAAGGCGGTAAAGGCTTTCCCGATCTTACGACGGTGTCGTGGCTGTGGGGCGGGACTCCCGAAGCGATTGCAGAAACGATCCGGGTCGGGATCAATTCGCCTCACGCCGATAGCCGAACATCGCAGATGCCTGCATTCGGGCATGATCAGATTCTGCAGCGCGCCGACATCGAGAATGTCGTAAGTTATGTGCGAAGCCTCACTGATGGCACCGCGCCGAACGCAGAACAAGCTAACAAGATAAAGGCCGGCAAGGAGATCTTCGCGGCGAATTGCGCCTCCTGCCACGGTGATGACGCCCGCGGCAACGCCGAGGCCGGAGTCCCGAACCTTGCCGACAAGTCCTGGATCTACGGCGGCGATGTTGAGACGGTCTACTCGACAGTTTGGGGCGGCCGGCAAGGACATATGCCGACTTGGGAAAGCCGCCTTTCCCCCCTCGATCGCAAAATTCTCACTCTCTACATCGTTGATCTGAGGCGCGTAAACCAATGACCGAAAACGTTGCTGTAAGTACGACGTCGCGCACGAAAACGAAGATTTGGCTATTTGTAGGCTTGGCACTTCTCCTTTTGCTTATTGCCAATGGGCATCTTGTCTATGTAGCGACGACCTCACAACCAGAGTGTGTCGCACACGTTCGGCAAGGAGAAGGCCTTGCGCAGCCAGGCCAATACAGCGCTGCACAATCCTCGTGTTCGCCGCGATGAATGGTAAGATCAAAAAACGACAGCGAGTCCTACGATGGTAGTTCTTCCGGCCGTTGTTCCCGCGCTTCCGCACGAAGACATGTGGAACCGCCATTTGTCACCAGCCGCCGCATTTGCTTGGCTGCGGACTGGCTGGCGGGATTTCACCGTGCAACCTGGGGCGAGCATTATCTATGGCCTTCTCGTCTTCCTGATTTCCCTCGCGATCGTGGTCTGCCTGTTCATGCACGAATTGGACTACATCTTATTCCCGGCTCTTGCAGGGTTCATGGTGGTTGGTCCGGTTCTTGCCATTGGTCTCTATGAAAAGAGCCGCCGGATCGCCGCCGGCGAATGTGTCGGGCTGGCCGATATGATTTTCGTCAAGCCGAAGTCGGGCGGGCAGGTTCTATTTACCGGCGTGCTCCTATGCCTGTTGATGCTGTTGTGGTTGCGTGCGGCTGTCATCATCTATGCGCTCTTTTTCGGCTTGGTGGCGTTTCCGGGACTCGATCATATCGCAGAAATGTTGTTCACCACGCCGACGGGGTGGGCGATGCTGTTGGCCGGGTCCGCGGTCGGCGCATTGTTCGCCGGCTTCTCATTCGCAATCAGTGTCTTTGCGATACCGATGCTGCTGGACAAGAACGTCGATGCTTTGACTGCGATGGGAACGAGCGTGGCGCTGTTCTGGAATAATCGACCCGTAATGCTGACGTGGGGCGCGATCGTGCTGGCGTTATTTCTGGTGAGCTTGGCGACCGGCCTTCTGGGTTTGATCGTCATTTTCCCGGTTGTTGGACACGGCACCTGGCATGCCTATCGCGCCGTGTCTCGATAGAGTTTGATCGGCCGTTGCAGGGCGACGGAGAAGAACAGGAGCACCCCGATGGATTGCTGTGCGCCAGATGTTGATGCGGCGCCATTGGACCAGCGATCGAACGACGAGGAGCTGCGTCTGGCCAGCCGCGACATCGGCGGTGGTCTGCGCCAGACCGAACTTGCTATTCCCGGTATTCATTGTGGTGGTTGCGTCCAGCGCATCGAAAGGACTCTCGACAAGCTGCCGGGAGTCGTAAAGTCGCGCGTCAATCTCTCGACCAAGCGTGCGACGATCCACTGGCGAGCAGGCAAGACGCCGCCGCCGTTCATCTCAACGCTGAGCGCCATCGGCTTTGAGGCACATCTTTATGATCGGGGCACCGGCGAGAAGGACAATATACTCTCCGAACTGCTGCGAGCCCTTGCGGTCGCCGGTTTTGCGGCCAGCAACATCATGCTGCTGTCGGTCGCGATCTGGTCGGGGGCGGAGCCCGCAACACGCGATCTGTTCCATTGGATTTCGGCACTGATTGCACTTCCGGCACTCGCCTATTCGGGTCGTATCTTTTTCCGATCGGCGTGGAGCAGCCTGCGGCACGGTCAGACCAATATGGACGTGCCGATATCGATCGGCGTGTTGCTCGCCTTCGGGCTCAGTCTCTATGAAACGCTCCATCACGGCCCGCACGCTTATTTCGATGCTTCGATCTCGTTGCTGTTCTTCCTGTTGATCGGTCGAACGCTCGATCACATGATGCGGGAGCGGGCGCGAACCGCCGTCAAAAGCCTTGCCCGCTTGGCGCCCCGCGGTGCACTGATCCGCCAGACGGATGGCACGAACGCTTATCTACCGGTGAACGCAATTATGCCGGGCATGACGATCCTGTTGGCGGCAGGGGAGCGCGTGCCGGTCGACGCCCGCGTCGTCACAGGTCAGTCCGACCTCGACTGTTCCCTGGTTTCCGGCGAAAGCGTGCCGCAACAGGCATCTGCGGGTTTTCTACTGCAGGCCGGCACCCTCAATCTGACGGGTCCGCTGACGATCGTCGCCACGGCTGCCGCAAAAGATTCGTTCCTGGCCGAAATGGTCCGAATGATGGAGACCGCCGAGTCAGGCCGCTCCCACTATCGCCGCATCGCCGACCGCGCCTCACGGCTCTATGCGCCTGTTGTCCACCTCACGGCATTGCTGACGTTTATCGGCTGGATGATTGCAACAGGAGACGTCCACCAGTCGCTCACGGTCGCAATCGGGGTCTTGATTATTACCTGTCCCTGTGCGCTCGGCCTCGCAGTGCCGATGGTGCACGTCGTGGCGGCACGTCGCTTGTTCGAAGACGGCATCATGGTCAAGGACGGCAGCGCGCTTGAGCGAATTGCTGAGGTCGATACCGTCGTCTTCGATAAGACAGGCACGATTACACTCGGCGATCCGCAGCTTGCCGGTGGCGATCGTATTGACGACGAGACGCTGGCGCTGGCCGCAGCCATCGCGTCATATTCCCGTCATCCTTATTCGCGTGCGCTTGCTGCAGAAGGGGCTCGGCGGCGCTGCCCGCCCGTAGCACTGAGCGGCGTTTCGGAACTTCCCGGATCTGGGTTGGAGGCCAATGTCGGAGCCACGGTGTACCGTCTGGGGCGTTCCGCATGGGCATTGGCAAACGCCGATCCGAAACTTCCGGACCCGTATCTCGCGAGCGTCGTCCTATCGAAAAACGGCCATGCCCTGGCGACGTTCGTCTTCAAAGACGGTCTCCGCTCAGAGGCTCGCGAAGCTGTAGCCGCGCTCGCGCGCGACGGACTGACTTTGGAAATTTTATCTGGCGATCGTGAGGAGCCGGTGGGCCGGCTGGCGTCGGAACTCGGTATCCCGCACATTTCTAGTGTATCTCCCGGTGGCAAGGCGCAACATATCGCGACGATGGCGGCAGGGGGACGCAAGGTTCTGATGGTCGGCGACGGCCTCAACGACACGCCAGCTCTGGTTGCCGCGCATGCTTCGATCGCTCCGGCATCTGCTATCGATATCGGTCGCAACGCCGCCGACTTCGTATTTTTACGCGAAAGCCTGATGGCAGTGCCACAAGTCATCGCAACGGCCCGCCATGCCGCACGTTTGGTGCGCGAAAACCTGGTACTCGCCGTCGCTTATAACCTCGTCGCGGTTCCAATTGCCGTTTTAGGCTACGTGACGCCGCTCATTGCTGCGTTGGCGATGTCGGGTTCATCTTTGGTCGTCGTAGCCAATGCGCTCCGACTCCATGGATCGCGCAGAACCAAAGACCGGACTGTATCCTCGCGGCGGTTTTCCGCTGTGCCGCAAGCGCCGCTGAAAAGCACCAGATGATTGATTATTTTTATCTCATCCCCATCGCCTTGGCTCTTGGAGCGATCGGGCTCGGTGCATTTATGTGGTCATTGCGTAGCGGGCAATATGAAGATCTGGATGGCGCGGCAGAGCGCATCTTATTCGAGGAAGAAGATGCACCCTTACGGCCGGAGCGATTATCCGGCCTGGAACAGAACGGGATTCCGTTGGGCAATTTCGCAAAGTCTGATGATGCGCCGGACGATTGAGAAGACCCTTCAAGGAAAATGCAATAGTCTGCGCATCATTTCCGACATCGACACGTGTGCGGCAAACGAGTCGGCCAGTCGACCTCTTCAATCCAATCCGGTCCCACTTAGCCAGTGTCTTTCCCACTCGTTAGCAAGTCTCACCACGGCCAGAGCCAAGTCGGCCAACCTTTACCCTGCAGCGCTAAGGCCAGTTGAGCGAACGCCCGGTTCAGAGCGGAGCGTTGGCCAGCAAATTCTGCGGCAGGATCAATGGCGCCGGTGTTCGCTTTAATGTCCTCGTGGGTCAGTCTGAAGCGAGGCATGGCCGCCACGGGACGCATCTTTAGGCCTTTAAGAACCTGACGCAGCTGATGCCCGCACTTGTCGCCACCGTGCCCTCCATAGGTGACAATCACTGCGGGCTTGCCCAACCATTCCTTATAAAAGTGGTCGATGGCGTTCTTGAGAGGCGCTGGATAACCCCAGTTGTATTGCGGGGTCACGAACACGAAGGCAGCTGCCTCGGCAACCTTCCGGCTTCAGGCGAGCGTGTGCTCGAAG
>Ga0256770_1000190_pt1 | contig 12021 bp, 17 predicted proteins | sample MC6MC0921MT_FD_186039 | JGI IMG/M metagenome (GOLD analysis project Ga0256770, IMG submission 186039) | Metatranscriptome of enriched soil aggregate microbial communities from Iowa State University, Ames, United States - MC6-MC0921-MT... | ecosystem: Environmental > Terrestrial > Soil >...
CGGGTGTCGGCGTTAGATGCTTGGAAGGTGGCGTGCAGGGAAATTGGTCTTCTCTCGTCAAAGCGTCTGACGGAATACTGCGTCGAAGGCCGAACGTCGACGGAAATCGCCCGCAAGCACAACATCGACGAGCGGGACATCCCGGCCGTTCTCCGCCAGGATTTGCGAGGTGCAGCTATGCACTTCCGGTTGCTTTGAGGCTGTTGACTTTCCGCGGGAAATCAGACATCAAAACCCTATGAGGCGATCTGCGTGCAGCGGGTCGCCTTCTTCGTTTCATCAGCCATCTACTTCGTGCCGACCAACAGTAGCACCGAGGCCGCCAACTAGCCGGCTATCGCCGGTAGCGCTCCGAGCGCGCTGACGACTGTCCGCACATCCAGCCGAGCGCAAATCCGACAACGCCGAACAGGACTGCAGTCGCGGAGATCGCACCCATGTGCTCGCTGGCGCCCCTCGCTGCCTCGCTGACCTTGCCTTTCGCCTGGGCATACATATCGGAAGCCTTAGACTTCTCGGCTTCGTCGGACTCCATTGCGATGTGCTTCTCGAACTCGTTGGCCATGGGAGTGCTCCGTTGATGAGACCGAGTGCAACATCGGGCCGCTGATTTGGTTCCGTAGGCTGAGCGTTCACTGGGGATGACTTTGACTACCCATTCCCGCACCGCTGAAGCCCAAGTCTACCGCCGCTGGTACAAGGGCAGGGGATGGCAGTCGGCCCGATCCGCACAACTCGCCCGACAACCCCTCTGCGAGCGCTGCAAGAAGATTGGCAGGATCACGGTCGCCACGGTGGTGAACCATCGCCAGCCGCACAAGGGCAACTGGACGCTGTTCATCGACCCGGCAAACCACGAAAGTCTATGCGCACCGCACCATGACACTCTCGTCCAAAAGGAAGAGGCGCGAGGCTACGTCATCGGGTCTGATGAGGCGGGAAGGCCGTTGGCGCCCGACCATCCATGGAACCGCACCTGACCGCAAGAGAATGGGTCGCGACCGGAAATTTCCATTGGACGCAAGATTATTGCGGGAGGGGGACATGAAAAGTCTGGAACCTTCCGCCTCTGGACCCGTCGAGGCCCTGCATTTTCACCGAGACCGATTTCAAACCCAAAAGTTGAGGGCACCCCGAAGGGGTGAGGCTCCATGAACGTCATCGAAGGCACCGGCGCGATCGTCGTCGAGCCGGACTGGACCATGCTGTTTTCGGACGTCCTCGAAGTGGAGGCCGCGAAAGAGCATTGGCGGGTCATCGCGACCGAACTGAAGGACCGGCAGCTGCTGGCGGCTGCGAACGGCCATTCGATCCAGCGCCTGGTCTGCGCTTATGTGATGTTTGACCGCATGTATCGGCATGTGGCGGAAGCCGGCCCGGTGACGAAGCCGAAGCGCGGCAATTCGAAAGCGATTGCGCGCGTCAGCCCTTACTTCACGGCGATGCGTGAGGCCGGATCGGACGCTGCCACGCTGGAGGCGGAGCTTGGCATTTCTCCGCGGCGCCGTGGATCGGTGACCAGGGCGGAGCGCAAGCAGCGCAAGGAACGGGCCTCGGATGCGTATATCGGCAGCAAGGCCCGTAGCTGATGACCCGGCGACGCTCTACGCATGCGATGTCCTCGATGGGAAGATCGTTGCCGGCGAACTGGTCAAGGCGGCCTGCGCTCGGCATCTGAAGGACTTGGACAGCGGGTCGGCAAGAGGGCTGGCCTTCGACGTCGAATGCGCCAAGCATCACTGCGGTTTCTTTCCGGCGGTGCTGACGGTCACGGAAGGCGTTGCCGCCGGCAAGCCGTTCCATCTGCTGCCCTGGCACTCGTTCGTGGTCGCCTCTTTGTTCGGCTGGAAGAGGTCGGACGGGTTCAGGCGATTCCGCATGGCGTGGCTGGAGACCGGCAAGGGTCAGGCGAAGTCGCCCCTCATGGCCGGCATCGGCATCGACATGATGGGCTTTGCCGGCAAGGAGCGCTCCGAGGTCTATGCGATCGCCGGCGACAAGGACCAGGCGAACGTGCTGTTCAAGGATGCCGTGGCGATGTGCCGGGCGAACCTGCCCGATCGCGACGAGGAAGAATTCGAGAGCCTTGAAAGCCGCGGCGATGTCGTCGTGCGCGGCACGGGCGATCACGCATGGAAGATCGAGCATCCGGAGACCAGCTCGAAATTCCAGTCGATGGCCTCGGTGGATTCGATCTCCGGGCCTCGCCCCTATGCGGTGCTGGCTGACGAGATCCACGAATTCAAGACGGCCTACGCCCTCCAGATATGGAAAGCGGCGATCGACAAAATGAGCGGCGATCCGCTGATGATGCTGGGCACGAATACGCCGGCCATCAACCAGATCGTCGGGACGGAATACTCGGAGCTGTTCCAGAAGGTCGTCACCGGCCAGGCCGAGGACGACAGCCTGTTCGGCTTCATCGCCCGCGTCGACGAGAAGGACCGCGAAACCGTCTTTGACAATGAAGATTGCTGGCAGAAGGCTCTACCGGCCCTTGGGGTGACCTATCCGGTCGACAACATCCGCAAGCGCGTCGCAACGGCGCGGCTGATGCTGTCGGAAGCGCTGGCTACGAAGCGGCTCTATTTCGGCATTCCCGGCAGCACGGACGGGTTCTGGACGACCGAGGAAGCGTGGGAGAGTTGCCAGGGTGTGGTCGACGAAGCGGAGATGGTCGGATCGCCGTGCTGGCTCGGGCTCGACCTTTCGAAGAAGAACGACCTCACGGCCTTGTCGGCGTGCTGGCGCAAGGATCTCAAGCTGCACGTCAAGACCTGGTACTTCACCACGAAGGCCGGGATCCACGAACGCAGCCGCGACGACAACGCACCCTACGATCAGTGGGCCGAACAGGGGCTGATGGAGGCGGTACCGGGCGCGACGATCGACTACGAGTTCGTGGCGGAGAAGGTGCAGGCGCTCAAGGCGGTCCACGACGTCCAGTTCATGGCCTTCGACCCGGCGAAGATCGACGACTTCATCGACGCCTGCGGGCGGATCGAGTTCGACGTCTGGAAATTCGAGGGTCCAGGCAAGCCGACAGGAACCGGCCTCAAGCTGGTCAGTCACGGGCAGGGCAAGCGCGTCGTGTTCATCGAACGGGCGCTTTGTATGCCGCGCTCGATTGAATACCTCGAAGACGCGATCCTCAACAGCGCCATCGTGATCGACGCAAGCAAGGTCACGACCATGTGCGCCGCCAACGCGATCATCGACAGCGACCCGATGAACAATCGGGCTTTCGACAAGAAGCGGAGCCGCGGCCGCATCGACGGCATGGTGTCGATCGCCGAGGCGGTGGGGGCGGCACATGCAGACTTCGATGAGGATGCCGGCATGGACGACTTCTTCAAGAACCTGGCAGGTGCGGCGTGAACCCTTTTCGAAAGATGGCGCTCAAGGCCGCAACGGCCGTTACGCGACGCCTGACTGTTCGCGAGCCTGACGGCTGGTATCCGAACGGCATGCGCGGCGAGGCCGGCGAGATTGTCACGGATCAATCCGCATTGGCGCTGTCGGCCGTATGGGCCTGCGTCAATCTGCTTTCGGGCACGATCGCCTCCTTGCCGGTGATGGTCTACCGGACGAACTCGAAAGGCGAGCGCGTCGTTGCACGGGATCACCCGCTCTACCGCTTGCTGCACGACAGCCCGAACTACGATCAGACGGCGGTCGACTTCTGGGAATTCATGCAGGCCTCGACCGAGCTTTGGGGCAATGCCTACGCTCGCCTGGTGCGCACGAATGGCCGCATATCGGCGATCTATCCCATCGCGCCACCGCTGGTTTCGGTTCGCCGCCGCGCCGACGGCGTGATCGAATATCGCTGGTCGGAAGACGGCAAGGCCTTTGTCGAGACCGATCGGACGATGCTGCATATCCGCGGCTTCGGCGGTAACCCGCTTGGCGGCATGTCGACGCTGCAGTTCGCTCGCAACTCCTTCAGCCTGGCGCAGGCTATCGAGCGATCGGCAGGCGCGACCTTCCGGAACGGGCTCAGGCCCTCCGGTGTCCTGACCTTTGAGAACTGGTTGAGCCAGGAGCACCGCGAACTCGCCGAAACGACCCTGACCGACAAGTTCATGGGTTCCATGAATTCCGGCCGGCCACTCATCCTTGAGGGCGGGACCAAATGGCAGTCGCTGACGATCAACCCGGAAGATGCGCAGATGCTCCAGTCGCGCGGGCTCTCGGTTGAGGAAATCTGCCGCTTCTTCGGCGTCCCGCCGTTCATGGTCGGTCATACGGAGAAGACGACGAGCTGGGGCACCGGCCTTGAACAGCAGACGCTCGGCTTCCAGAAGTTCACTCTTCGGCGTCGTCTCAAGCGCAACGAACAGGCCGTCGAAAAGCAACTCCTAACGCCGCAGGAGCGGGCAGGCGGCATTTCCGTCGAGTTCAACGTCGAAGGACTTCTCCGGGCCGACAGTGCGGGGCGGGCGGCCTTCTACAAGGAAATGACCGGCATCGGCGCGATGACCATCAACGAGGTCCGGGCCAAGGAAAACCTGCCCCCGGTGGCAGGCGGCGACGTTCCGCGGATGCAGATGCAGAACGTGCCGATCACTCAGGCCGGAGCGCTTCCCGATGGCACGAACGCTTGAATTCACGGAGCTGGAAATGACACAGCACTTCGACTTCACCCTCGAAACCAAGGAACTCGGCACGCCGGGTGAGTTTGAGGGCTACGCCTCCACCTTCGGGAACGTCGATCAGGGCGGCGATGTCGTCGAGCCAGGCGCCTTCATCGAAAGCGTCGTGAAGGCGAAGAACGATCGCCGCACCATCCCGATGCTGTGGCAGCACAACCAGACGGAGCCGATCGGCGTCTGGACGGATATCGCCGAAGACACGAAGGGCCTTTACGTCAAAGGTCGGCTTCTCGTCGACGACGATCCGCTCGCCAAGCGCGCCTATGCCCATCTCAAGGCGAAGTCGATCGGTGGCATGTCGATTGGCTACCGCATCCCCGATGGAGGAATCACCGAAGACGAGAAGCGGCGCGGCGTCAGCCGGCTTAAAAAGCTCGATCTTCGTGAGATATCGCTCGTCACGATGCCGATGAACGTCGAGGCGCGGGTCACCAGCGTGAAATCACTTCTTGAGGCCGGCAAGATGCCGAGCCTCCCCGAATTTGAGAAGTTCCTGCGCGAGGCAGGCTTCTCGAAGACGCAGGCCACGGCGATCGCCAGTCGCGGCCTGTCGCATCTGCTCCGGAGCGAGTCCGAGGGCCAGGCGAATGACGCAGCCGCACTGCTTCGAGCACTTCGCGGCTAACCCCCAACATCGCTCACGGAGAAACGATCATGAGCACCGACAACAAGTCGGCGGCCGAGCTTGCCGCTGAAATCAAGGCCGAGCACCAGCAGGCCGTGGATGCCGTCAAGGCCATCGCCGAGGAGGCGCTTGGCAAGGCGAAGACCGGCGAGGAACTGACCACGTCGCTCAAGGAGCAGGCGGACGAGGCTCTCGTCAAGATGAACGGCCTTTCCGAGCAGTTTGCCGAGATCGAGCAGAAGCTCGCCCGCGGCGGCGGCAAGGAAGGTGAGGGCGAGAAGTCGCTTGGCGAGCGGTTCGTCGAGAGCGACGGCTTCAAGTCCTTTCAGGACAGCAAGTTCGCCAAGAGCGCCCGCGGCGCCGACATGAAGGTGAAGGCGACCCTCACGTCGCTGACCACCGACGCCGCCGGCTCCGTGGGTGACGCCATCCAGACCACGCGTCTCCCGGGCACCCTCCCGCTGCCGCAGCGCCGCATGACTGTGCGTGATCTCATCACGCCCGGCCAGATGGACGGCAACGCGCTGGAATACGTCAAGGAGACGGGCTTCACCAACAACGCCGGCATGGTGGCGGAAGGTGGCCTCAAGCCTTCGTCCGATATCAAGCTGGACTTGGTGACGACCTCGGCGAAGGTCATCGCTCACTGGATGAAGGCTTCCAAGCAGGTTCTGGACGATATCGCGCAGCTTCGCTCGATGATCGACCAGCGTCTGCTCTATGGCCTCGCCTACGTCGAAGAGCAGCAGTTGCTCAACGGCGACGGCACCGGGCAGAACCTGCACGGCATCATCCCGCAGGCGACCGCATATTCGGCGGCCTTCACACCGACGGATGGCACGGCGATCGACACGCTGCGCCTTGCCATGCTCCAGGCGGCGCTCGCGGAGTATCCGGCCACCGGCCATGTGATGAACCCGACCGATTGGGCGCGGATCGAGCTCACCAAGAATGCCGGCGGCGACTACATCATCGGCGTGCCGCAGGGCACCGTCGGCCCGCGTCTCTGGGGCCTGCCGGTGGTCGAGACCCAGGCCATTGCGGTCGACAAGTTCCTGACCGGGGCCTTCCGTCTCGGCGCTCAGGTCTTCGACCGCTGGGATGCACGCATCGAAGCCGCCTATGTCGAGGACGACTTCATCAAGAACCTCATCACGATCCTCGCGGAAGAGCGGCTCGCTCTCGCCGTGTATCGTCCTGAGGCCTTCATCTACGGCGATCTCGGCTTCGTCGTCTGACGATCGGCCCAGTAAGGCGGGCGCTCTCGGGCGCCCGCTCTCTGAACCGATGGAAGGATTTCGCCATGGTGATGACGAAGAGACAGCAGAAGCGGAGCTATGCCGGGTTCCTCGGCGCCAATGGCGGCGATGCGCCGGAAGCCCCTGCCAACACGACACCCCCGGCGATCACGGGGACGGCTCAGGTCGGCGAGGACTTGACCGTCACGCCAGGCACATGGACCGGCGTTGCCGCGCCCGACCTCACGTATCAGTGGGAAGCGGACGGCACGGCAATCGATGGTGCGACCGGCACGACCTACACGCCGGTCGCCGGTGACGTCGGAGCCGTGATCACCGTCACCGAGACGGCTCGCAACTGGAAGGGCTCCGCGTCCGAAACCAGCGCCGCCACGTCCGCTGTCATAGCGTAAGGAGAAGTCCCATGAAGTTCGAAGTCCTTCGCCAGCATCTTGGCGACAAGCAGTACATGCCCGGCGATGAGCGTGACGCCAACGAAGGCGACGTCGCGCATCTGGTCAAGGCCGGCGTCCTGAAGCGCAAGGCCGAGGCCGCGCCGAAGAACAAGGCCGAACCCGCTCCGAAGAACAAGAGCAAGTGATCCATGTACGATCCCGTCCTCGTCACGGCGCCGACCGTAGCGCCCGTCTCCCTCGACGAGGTGAAGGCGCATCTGCGCGTCATCGAGCTTGACGTGGACGGGACGGCGCTCCCGAACGAAGACGATGGCCTGATCCAGAGCTACATCGATGCCGCCGTCTCCCATCTCGATGGCTGGTCCGGGGTTCTCGGCCGGTGCCTTGTCTCCCAGACATGGCGGCAGGATTACGACTGCTTCGCGCAGTGCCTCCGCTTGACGCTGGCGCCGGTCGTCAGCGTGTCCGCCGTCACCTATCGCGATGCAGCGGGCGATGAGACGACGCTGGATGCGGGCGACTATGCGCTCGAAATCACCGGCGGCGGCACGCCGATCGTCTGGATCAAAACCGGTTTCACGCGCCCGTCGAGCCTCTATGACCGCCGGGCTGTCTCGGTCGAGTTCGTGGCCGGCTATGGCGATGCAGCCGCGGTGCCGCAGGCGCTGAAACACGCGATCCTCCTGCTCGTCGGGCACTGGTACGAAAACCGCGACGCGGTAACGGTCGGAACGGTCGGCCACCAACTGCCGATGGCTGTCAATGCGCTGATCGCTCCCTATCGCAGGATGTCGGTCTGATGGCGACGAGCGCAGGCGATCTCGACCGGCGCATCAAGATCGTCCGTCAGGGCGAGACCGGCCGGAACGAGTACAACGAGCCAATCTATGGCGACGTGACGGTTGCGTCTCTGTGGGCCAAGCGCTCCGATGCGAGCGACAGCACGAAGCTTGAATACGAGGCGGCGGGCCAGGTCAGCGCGGCGCAAATCTCGCGGTTCGTCGTGCGGTCCAGCCCGCGCACTCGCGGCATCGAGGCGACCGACCGTATCCAGCATGACGGCAGCGACTGGAACATCCTCGGGGTGAAGGAGACGGGCGAAGGGCGGAAGCGCTTCCTCGAAATCACCGCGGCCCGGGAGGCGGACTGATGGCGTCCTTTCAGATCAAAGGTCTTCGCGAGATGGACAAAGCGCTTCAGGAGTTGAAGCGTCCGACTGCGAAGAGTGTTGCCCGGCGCGTGCTGAAAGAGGCGGGCGAGCCGATTGCCCGTTCCGCTCGGGCAAAGGTCCCGAAGCTGACGCTGCATATGGCCGAGAGCATCGACGTCGGAACAAAGCTGACGCGACGGCAGGCGAGCCTTGCGAAGAAGTTCTCGAAGAGCGGCGTCGAGGTCTACATCGGCCCGAACGATCCGGGCGCCGTCGCCGAGGAATTCGGCTGGGAGCACGGGGCCGCGCAGCCGTTCATGCGGCCGGCATGGGATGCCAACAAGGGGCTCGCCCTGACGATCATCGTCAACCGCATGTGGGACGAGATCAACAAGGCGGCCGATCGCGCCCGCCGCAAGGCGCTCAAGCTCAAGGGATGAACTCATGAAGATGACCGTAAGGATTACCGAAACAGCCGCTGGCCGTTTCGTGGCCCTCTGCGACGAACAGGGGGAGCTCTTGCCGTGTCAGCGCGCGGCCACCCTTCACACGGAGGTTAACGATCATCCGCGATTGACGGTCGAGTTCGTTGTCGACGGTGAGTCCCTACGGTTGGTCGAAAGCGCCTGATCCATGGAAGCGGCACTGACCTCTCTGCTTCTGGCCGATGCCGGGCTGACGGCGCTTGTCGGCGACCGCGTGCATTGGCTGCGGCTGCCGCAGGAAGTGGACGTCAAGCCGTACATCAATCTCCAGCGCGTCAGCGGCGCACGCGATTACACCATGGCGGGGGCATCGGGCTACGCCATGGGCCGCGTGCAGGCGGATGTCTGGGGCCTGACCTACGGCAGCGTCAAGGCGACCGCGCAGGCGCTACTTGCGGCTCTTTCGGGCTATCGCGGCCCGACCATTCAGGGCGTGTTCGTGGAAAGCGAGCGCGACGATACCGGCGACGATGCGGGCGGCGTCAACCGGCTCTACCGAACGTCCGTCGACGTCATCATCCACTATACGGAATAGGAGCAGGCAATGGCCGCTACAGCAGCAGAGATTGGCTATGGTTCGAAACTGGCCATCGGCGACGGTGCGTCCCCGGAGGTTTTCACCGACGTAGCCGAGGTGACGAGCATCACGCCGCCCTCGGACAGCGTGGACGTGATCGACGCGACGCACATGCAGTCGCCGAACAAGACCCGCGAATTCATCGAGGGGATCATCGATCCGGGCGAATGCTCGTTCGAGATCAACTTCGTGCCGGGCGGCGCTGCCGATACGGCGATCCAGACGCTCAAGGGGACCGGGGTTCACAATTTCCGCATCACCTTCCCGCCGGGCGATACGGGTGCCGTCACGTGGGATTTCGCCGGCATCCTCACCGGCTACGAGCCCGATGTACCCGTCGACGACAAGATGGTCGCCACGGTGACGATCAAGGTCACTTCGTCCTACACCACCGGAGTCGCAGCGTAATGGCGAACAAGCAACGCGGCGAGGTTTCCATCGAGGCGCTGGGCGAGACCTGGCGCCTCAAGTTCTCGACCAATGCCATATGCGAACTCGAAGACCTGCTCGACGAGCCGCTGTCGGTGACGGCCGAGAAGATGAACGACCCGAAGACGGCGAAGATCAAGACGCTTCGCGCGGTCCTCTGGGCCGGGCTGGTCGATGGTCACGAAGGCATCACCATCAGGCAGGCCGGCGAGATCATGGACGAGGCCGGCGCGGCGCTTGTCGGAGAGAAGATCGGCGAGGCGTTCCAGATTGCCTTTCCCCAGACGGAGGGCAAGGCAAACCCTCCGAAGGCGACGGCGGCATAGACTGGCCGTCGCTGACGAGATCATGGGTAGAAGCCGGCCAGCCCTACGAATTGTTCTGGCGGCTCACGCTTCGCGAAATCGGCGTCATTCTCGACGGCGAGGCAGCGCGGGCGAAACGCCAACGCTCGGATACCGCGTGGCTCGCCTGGCACACGGCAGCGCTCCAGCGCGTGAAGAAGTTCCCGAAGCTCAAGGACATGCTGCCGAGCGCACCGAGGAAGCCGCACGTCCAGACGGTGGCTGAACAGGTCGCGATCGCCAAGGCGTGGACGGCGGCACTCTCCAGGAGGAAGTAGATGGCGACAGCAGTGATCGGCGCTCTCCGTGCCGTCCTCGGCCTCGATTCGGCGGCCTTCGAAAAGGGCCTCGACGACGCGCGCAAGACGCTCGCGAAAGCTGGCCGGTCGATGCAAGGCGTCGGCAAGACGATGACCGCTGCCGTCTCGGTGCCGGTGGTGGCGCTTGGGGCGCTGACCTTGAAGACGGCGGGCGACTTCGAGGCGGGAATGAACCGGGTCGGCGCGGCAACTGGCGCAACGGGCGACCAGTTCAAGGCGCTTGGAAAGCTGGCTCTCGACCTCGGGGCGAACACATCCAAGTCGGCTTCAGAGTCCGCAACTATGCTGGAAATGCTGGCGAAGAACGGCCTCAGCGCTCGGCAGATTCTTGACGGCGCGGCAGTGGCATCGATCAAGCTGTCGGAAGCGACGGGCGGGGACCTTTCCCGCGCGGCGGACGTGGCGACAAACGTGATGGCGCAGTTCGGGAAGCAGGCCAAAGACCTTTCGCCGATCGTAGACCAGATCACGGCCGTCACGCTGGCTTCTCAGTTCGGTTTCGACGACTACGCGTTGGCGCTCGGTCAGGCGGGCGGCGTTGCCGGCGCGGTCGGTGTAGACCTGACCGACTTTAACGCGGTCCTGGCCTCAACCTCGTCGGTGTTCAATTCCGGGTCGGACGCCGGCACCTCATTCAAGACCTTCCTGACCAGGCTGGTTCCGGCATCTAGCACGGCAGCGGCGGCAATAAACAAGCTTAATCTTGAATTCTTCAACGCTGACGGCTCGATGAAGTCGATGTCCGGCGTGGCGGAAGAGCTGCACACGAAGATGTCCGGCCTTTCCGAAGAAGCGCTGAATGAGAGCATGACCGATATCTTCGGCGTCGACGGTATGCGTACCGCCATCATGCTGATGAAGGAAGGCGGGTCTGGCATCGACGCCATGATCCAGAAGATCAATCAGAAGGGGGTCGCAGAACAGCAGGCCGCAGCCCGTATGAAGGGCTTCAACGGCGAGATGGAAAAGCTCTCTGGCGCGTTTGAGAATCTTCAAATTGCCATTGCCAGCAGCGGGTTGCTTGCAACCATGACGCAATTCGCAACGAAGCTGGCGGGCTGGATCGACGCGCTGGCCGCAAGCAACCCGGAAATCCTCAAGTGGGGCACGATCGTCGCCGGCATCGCTGTTGTAGTGGGGCCGGTGCTCATCTCGCTCGGGCTTCTGGTCACGGCAGTCAGTGCGATATCGGCACCTGTCCTTGCCGCCGTCGCGGCGGTCGCTGCGGTGACGGCGGGGATCGCGGCGCTCTATGCAGGGCTCACCCTTGCGCTGCCCTACGTGAAGCAGTTCGCGACGGCGGTCTGGCAGGAATTCGTCGACATGAAAGACAAGGCGCTTGCCGCTGTCCGGGACCTCGTCAACGGCGTCTCCGAATGGTTGGGCGCAAAGCTCGACGCGGCGATCGCCAAATTGAAGGGCGTTGGCGAGCGCATCGCCGCACCATTCAAGGACGCCTGGGATGCTGTTGTCGGCCATTCGTGGATCCCCGACATGGTGACCGGCGTCGAAAGCTGGCTTGGGCGCCTGTCGACCAGCGCGCCAGCGCTTGCGGATCAGGCGGGGGCCGGCGTCAAGGACGCCTTCAGCGACGTCGGCAGCATCGGTCAGACAATCGAGCAATCGCTTTCCAGCTCGTTTCAGGGGCTGATCGACGGGTCGAAGAAGATGGGCGATGTCGTCAAGGACGTCCTGAACGACATTTCCAGCCGATTGCTTCAAAGCGGTCTCGATGCGCTGTTCGGCGGCGGCATGGGAGGCGGCGGAGGCGGCGGCCTTCTC
>Ga0256770_1000193_pt1 | contig 11907 bp, 9 predicted proteins | sample MC6MC0921MT_FD_186039 | JGI IMG/M metagenome (GOLD analysis project Ga0256770, IMG submission 186039) | Metatranscriptome of enriched soil aggregate microbial communities from Iowa State University, Ames, United States - MC6-MC0921-MT... | ecosystem: Environmental > Terrestrial > Soil >...
CTCGACCGTCAGCCGGTTTATCTGACGCCGCTTGGTTCCGAGACGGCCAAGCGCATGGATGCCGCCTGGACCGCGCATAAGGATGGTCGGCAAGAAAAGCCAGACGTGGTGCATATCAAGGGACGCGATATTCCCGTGCGTCATGCAGTGCCGGGGGCCGCACGCTTCACCTTCGATGAACTGTGCGCCCAGCCGCTTGCAGCCAACGATTATATCGCCATCGTCACACGCTATCAGACGCTGTTTGTTGATGATGTGCCGGTGCTTGATTATTCGCGTCGCAATGAGGCCAAGCGCTTCATTCTGCTGATCGACGTGCTTTACGATCATCACGCGCGGCTTTTCATCTCTGCCGAAGCACAGCCTGAAAAGCTTTATCAAGCAAGCAAAGGCGTAGAAGCCTTCGAGTTTGATCGCACGGCTTCCCGCCTGTTTGAAATGCAGAGCGCGGAATATCTGGAAGCATTTGCAGAAAAATCAGCAGGCTGAGACGGTTCGCATTCCTCTGCTTTTGGGATGCGCTCCATCATCGAACTGCCACAGACTCGACTTATAGCATTCGAGGGCTATGTTGCTTTGGCAAGAGCTTGGGTTGAATGCGGTTGTTTGCTGATCGTGTTTCCTCCTGTAGACGTGAATGGCCTTTAAAAATGAATGACGGCCAGGCTGGCGTGTTCTGAGCAATGCGTAACAGCCGGACGATAAGACTCAGTTGCCTCCATTTTGCCAAAATATCTTACGTTTACGTAAGAACATATAAATCTAACCGATTGAAAACATTGGTCGCAAAATAATGAGTTGAGTTTTTTTGCAAAGAGTCCTATCGAACCCTCGCAGCGCAGACGCGTTTTCCGGGAGGAAACCGGATAGCTTCATGCGTTTCTGGATCAAACTTGAGGAAAGAAACAACATGGCACGCAACAAGATTGCCCTCATCGGCTCCGGTATGATTGGCGGCACGCTCGCTCATCTTGCTGGTCTGAAGGAACTCGGCGACGTCGTCCTTTTCGACATTGCGGAAGGTACTCCGCAGGGTAAGGGACTGGATATTGCAGAATCTTCACCTGTTGACGGTTTTGATGCGAAGTTCACCGGTGCAAACGACTATGCCGCAATCGAAGGCGCAGACGTTGTCATCGTAACCGCAGGCGTGCCGCGTAAGCCGGGCATGAGCCGCGACGATCTTCTGGGTATCAACCTGAAGGTCATGGAACAGGTCGGCGCAGGCATCAAGAAATATGCGCCTGAAGCTTTCGTCATCTGCATCACCAACCCGCTTGATGCGATGGTCTGGGCTTTGCAGAAGTTCTCCGGTCTGCCAGCACACAAGGTTGTCGGCATGGCTGGCGTTTTGGACAGCGCCCGTTTCCGCTACTTCCTGTCGGAAGAATTCAACGTGTCGGTCGAAGACGTCACTGCATTCGTGCTTGGTGGCCACGGCGACAGCATGGTTCCGCTCGCTCGTTACTCGACCGTTGCCGGTATCCCGCTTCCAGACCTCGTCAAGATGGGCTGGACCAGCCAGGAAAAGCTCGACAAGATCATTCAGCGCACCCGTGATGGCGGCGCAGAAATCGTCGGCCTGCTCAAGACCGGTTCTGCTTTCTATGCACCGGCTGCTTCTGCAATCCAGATGGCTGAATCCTACCTCAAGGACAAGAAGCGCGTTCTGCCAGTCGCAGCACAGCTTTCCGGTCAGTATGGCGTCAAGGACATGTATGTCGGCGTTCCAACTGTGATCGGTGCCAACGGCGTTGAACGCATTATCGAGATCGATCTCGATAAGGACGAAAAGGCCGAGTTCGAAAAGTCGGTCGCATCTGTTGCCGGTCTTTGCGAAGCTTGCGTCGGTATCGCTCCGTCACTGAAATAAGTTCCAGACTAGGCCGGATCGCTCTTGAGAGCAGCCCGGCCTTTTCCGGCTGTTAATCCGCAGAGGACAACCAGATGAATATTCACGAATATCAGGCCAAGCGCCTGCTTCACACTTTCGGCGCCCCAATCGCCAATGGTGTGGCTGTTTATTCCGTCGAACAGGCGGAAGAATGGGCAAAGACGCTTCCAGGCCCGCTTTATGTCGTCAAGAGCCAGATCCATGCTGGTGGACGCGGCAAGGGCAAGTTCAAGGAACTCGGTCCTGATGCAAAGGGCGGCGTTCGCCTTGCAAAGTCGATCGAAGAAGTTGTTTCCCATGCAAAGGAAATGCTCGGTAACACGCTCGTGACCAAGCAGACCGGTGAAGCTGGTAAGCAGGTCAACCGTCTTTACATCGAAGATGGTGCAGACATCGAGCGCGAGCTTTATCTCTCGATCCTCATCGACCGCACCGTTGGCCGTCCTGCTTTCGTCGTTTCGACCGAAGGCGGCATGGACATTGAAGCTGTTGCTGAAGAAACTCCTGAGAAGATCATCACCGTTGCTATCGATCCTGCCAAGGGCGTGACCGATGAAGACGCCAACAAGCTCGCCGATGCGTTAGAGCTTAAGGATGCAGCGCGTGAAGACGGCCTCAAGCTGTTCCCGATCCTCTACAAGGCATTCTCCGAAAAGGACATGAGCCTTCTGGAAATCAACCCGCTGATCGTCATGACCGATGGCCGCGTGCGCGTTCTCGATGCCAAGGTATCGTTCGACGGCAATGCACTGTTCCGTCATCCAGACATTCAGGAACTGCGCGATCTGTCGGAAGAAGACGAAAAGGAAATCGAAGCTTCCAAGCACGATCTCGCTTACGTCGCTCTTGATGGCAACATCGGCTGCATGGTCAACGGCGCAGGCCTTGCTATGGCAACCATGGACATCATCAAGCTCTACGGTGCTGAGCCAGCTAACTTCCTCGACGTTGGTGGCGGCGCTACCAAGGAGAAAGTCACGTCCGCGTTCAAGATCATCACCGCTGATCCGGCTGTTCAGGGCATTCTGGTCAACATCTTTGGCGGCATCATGAAGTGCGACGTTATCGCTGAAGGCGTTATCGCTGCGGTCAAGGAAGTCGGCCTCAAGGTTCCTCTGGTTGTCCGTCTTGAAGGCACCAATGTTGAGCTTGGCAAGAAGATCATCAACGAGAGCGGCCTGAATGTTATTTCGGCTGACGATCTCGACGATGCGGCGCAGAAAATCGTCGCTGCAGTGAAGGGAAACTAAGGCATGTCCATTCTCGTTAACAAGGACACCAAGGTTCTCGTACAGGGCCTGACCGGCAAGACCGGTACTTTCCACACCGAACAGGCGCTTGCTTATTACGGCACGCAGATGGTCGGCGGTATCCACCCGAAAAAGGGTGGCGAAACCTGGGAAGGCTCGAGGGGCGAAAAGCTTCCGATCTTCGCAACTGTTGCAGAAGCCAAGGAACGCACAGGTGCAGACGCATCGGTGATCTACGTTCCACCAGCAGGTGCAGCAGATGCAATCATCGAAGCGATCGAAGCTGAAGTCGGCTTCATCGTCTGCATCACCGAAGGCATTCCAGTCATGGACATGGTTCGCGTCAAGGAGCGTCTGGAACGCTCGAAGTCGCGCCTGCTCGGACCAAACTGCCCAGGCATCCTGACCCCTGAAGAATGCAAGATCGGCATCATGCCGGGCAATATCTTCAAGAAGGGTTCGGTGGGTGTTGTTTCGCGCTCCGGTACACTTACCTATGAAGCAGTGTTCCAGACTTCGAACGAAGGCCTCGGCCAGACCACTGCTGTCGGTATCGGCGGCGATCCGGTCAAGGGCACCGAGTTCATCGACGTGCTGGAAATGTTCCTGGCCGACGACGAAACCAAGTCGATCGTCATGATCGGTGAAATCGGCGGTTCGGCTGAAGAAGATGCGGCTCAGTTCCTGAAGGACGAAGCAAAGCGCGGTCGCAAGAAGCCAATGGTTGGCTTTATTGCTGGCCGTACGGCTCCTGCCGGACGCACCATGGGCCATGCCGGCGCCGTGATTTCGGGCGGCAAGGGCGGCGCAGAAGACAAGATTGCAGCCATGGAATCGGCTGGCATTCGCGTGTCTCCTTCGCCAGCACAGCTCGGCAAGACGCTGGTTGAAGTCCTCAAGGGCTGAGACTACGTAGCTGATTGAAATGAACCGGCAGTGGCGAAAGCTGCTGCCGGGGGCAAGCGTATCCCGAAAAGTGTGAAGCGGTTTTCGGACAAGATGCGCGCAAAAATACCGGGGCGGCCGGTTTAAGGGAATGTCAGGCTTTGGCCATCATTCTTCCGCAAGAATTGAATTTGCGATCGAGTTATGCCGGGGTCTGTTGTGGTTCCTCCCCGGCGGCGTGAGGGATGAAGGTCAAAAGCTTCCGGCCCGCGCATGATGAGCTACTACAAGGAGACGGAGCGGAGGCTCCGGATTAGGTTATGGCAAGGCAAGAACAAGCCAACGACGTTTTCGCCCTTACCTCTTTCCTCTATGGCGGCAATGCCGACTATATCGAGGAGCTGTATGCCAAGTACGAGGATGATCCCACTTCGGTTGATCAGGAATGGCGCGATTTCTTCGCACAGCTGAAAGACAATGCCGACGATGTGCGTAAGAACGCACAGGGCGCAAGCTGGACTCGCAAGAACTGGCCAATTCAGGCAAATGGCGAGTTGATCTCGGCACTCGACGGCAATTGGGCCGAAGTCGAAAAGCATGTGACCGACAAGCTCAAGGGCAAGTCTGCAAAAGGTGATGCCAAGTCCGCTTCTGCTGCCGCACTGACTTCGGAAGAGATTGCACAGGCTGCACGCGACAGCGTTCGCGCCATCATGATGATCCGCGCATTCCGTATGCGTGGCCATCTTCATGCCAATCTCGATCCGCTTGGCCTTGCTGAAAAGCCAAACGACTTTAGCGAACTTGATCCGGCAACCTATGGCTTCACGCCTGCCGATTACGATCGCAAGATCTTCATCGATAACGTTCTCGGTCTTGAATATGCGACTGTTCCGCAGATGCTTGAAATTCTCAAGCGCACCTATTGCGGCAATATCGGCGTAGAATTCATGCACATATCTGATCCGGTCGAAAAGGCCTGGATTCAGGAACGCATCGAAGGTCCGGACAAAGGCTATGCTTTCACTGCTGAAGGCAAGAAGGCCATTCTGTCGAAGCTGATCGAAGCTGAAGGTTTCGAACAGTTCATCGACGTGAAGTACAAGGGCACCAAGCGTTTCGGTCTTGATGGCGGTGAATCGCTGATCCCAGCGCTGGAGCAGATCGTCAAGCGCGGCGGTCAGATGGGCCTCAAGGAAGTCGTGCTTGGCATGGCGCACCGTGGTCGTCTGAACGTGCTTTCCCAAGTTATGGGCAAACCGCATCGCGCAATCTTCCACGAGTTCAAGGGCGGCTCCTATGCGCCTGACGATGTGGAAGGTTCGGGCGACGTGAAGTATCATCTTGGTGCATCGTCGGACCGCGAGTTCGACGGCAACAAGGTTCACCTTTCGCTGACTGCAAACCCGTCACACCTTGAAATCGTCAACCCGGTTGTCATGGGCAAGGCACGCGCCAAGCAGGATCTGCTTGTTGGCCGTACCCGCGATGACATGGTTCCGCTGACGGAACGCGCCAAGGTTCTGCCGCTGCTTCTGCACGGCGATGCCGCTTTCGCAGGTCAGGGTGTTGTTGCCGAGTGTCTCGGTCTTTCGGGTCTGAAAGGCCACCGCGTTGGCGGTACTCTGCACTTCATCATCAACAACCAGATCGGCTTCACCACCAATCCGGCCTTCTCGCGTTCTTCGCCTTATCCATCGGATGTGGCAAAGATGGTTGAAGCACCTGTTTTCCACGTCAATGGTGACGATCCGGAAGCTGTTGTCTTCGCAGCCAAGGTTGCGATGGAATTCCGCATGACCTTCCATAAGCCGGTGGTCATCGACATGTTCTGCTACCGCCGCTTCGGCCACAATGAAGGTGATGAGCCTTCATTCACCCAGCCGTTGATGTATAAGGAAATCCGTGCGCACAAGACAACTGTTCAGCTTTACAGCGACAAGCTGATTGCTGAAGGTCTTCTCGCTCAGGCTGACATCGACAAGATGAAGGCTGAATGGCGCGAAAAGCTTGAACAGGAATTTGAAGCCGGTCAGAGCTACAAGCCGAACAAGGCTGACTGGCTGGACGGTGCCTGGGCTGGCCTGCGCACGGCAGACAATGCCGACGAACAGCGCCGTGGCAAAACCGGTGTTCCAATCAAGACGCTGAAAGAAATCGGCAAGAAGCTCGTTGAAGTGCCAAAGGACTTCAATGTTCATCGCACCATTCAGCGCTTCCTCGACAACCGCGCCAAGATGATTGAAACCGGTGAAGGCCTCGATTGGGCAACGGCTGAATCGCTGGCATTCGGTTCGCTGGTTTCCGAAGGCAGCCCGATCCGTCTGTCCGGTCAGGACGTGGAACGCGGCACCTTCTCGCAGCGTCATACGGTTCTCTATGATCAGGAAACCCAGAACCGCTATATCCCTCTGAACAACATTCAGAAGGGGCAGGCGATCTACGAAGCCATCAACTCGATGCTTTCGGAAGAAGCGGTACTTGGCTACGAATACGGTTATTCGCTGTCCGATCCGCGCGCTCTGGTTCTCTGGGAAGCCCAGTTCGGTGACTTCGCCAACGGTGCTCAGGTCGTCTTCGATCAGTTCATCTCGTCGGGTGAGCGCAAGTGGCTGCGTATGTCGGGTCTCGTCTGCCTTCTGCCACATGGCTTTGAAGGTCAGGGTCCTGAACATTCCTCGGCTCGTCTGGAACGCTGGTTGCAGATGTGTGCGGAAGACAACATGCAGGTCGCAAACGTCACGACGCCGGCTAACTACTTCCACATTCTGCGTCGTCAGATGAAGCGTGACTTCCGTAAGCCGCTCATCATGATGACGCCGAAGTCGCTGCTGCGCCACAAGCGTGCTGTTTCGAGCCTCAACGAACTGTCGGGCGATTCATCGTTCCACCGTCTGCTTTGGGATGACGCACAGTACAACAAGGGCGATGGTATCAAGCTTCAGAAGGATGCCAAGATCCGCCGCGTCGTTCTGTGCTCGGGTAAGGTCTATTACGATCTTTACGAAGAGCGCGAAAAGCGTGGCATCGACGATGTCTACCTGCTGCGCGTGGAACAGCTTTATCCGTTCCCTGCCAAGGCGCTCATCAACGAGCTCTCGCGCTTCCGTCATGCGGAAATCGTCTGGTGTCAGGAAGAGCCGAAGAACATGGGTGCGTGGTCGTTCATCGATCCGTATCTCGAATGGGTTCTCGCTCATATCGACGCCAAGCATCAGCGCGTTCGCTATACCGGTCGTCCGGCTGCGGCATCGCCTGCAACCGGCCTGATGTCGAAGCACCTTGCACAGCTCGAGGCTTTCCTCGAGGATGCGCTGGGAAACTAATTTAATTTTCGGCGGGAAGCGGTTTGGAAAAGCTGCTTCCGGCTTGAATTGAAATCAAATCTAAAGATCGAAGATCAACGGAAGAAGAAACCATGGCTACCGAAATTCGCGTTCCCACGCTTGGGGAGTCCGTTACTGAGGCAACCATCGGAAAGTGGTTCAAGAAGGTCGGCGATGCTATCGCTGTCGATGAACCTCTGGTGGAACTGGAAACCGACAAGGTAACAGTGGAAGTTCCAGCTGCGGCTGCGGGCGTACTGGCCGAAATCGTGGCACAGGAAGGCGACACGGTTGAAGTGAACGCACTGCTTGGCCAGATTTCTGGCGCAGGTGCTGCACCTGCCCCCAAGAAGGAAGAAGCCAAGCCAGCAGCAGCTGCTGCTCCGGCTGCGGCAGCTCCTGTTGCGTCGACATCGTCGGGTCCGGCAATGCAGCCTGCGCCTGCTGCCTCCAAGCTTCTTTCTGAGAACGGCCTTTCAGCTGATCAGGTTGAAGGTTCGGGCAAGCGCGGTCAGGTTCTCAAGGGTGACGTTCTCTACGCAATTGCTAAGGGTGTTTCGGCTGCTCCAGCCGCTCAGGCTCCTGCTGCCGCTGCACGTCCTGCTTCGTCGGCTGACGATGCACCACGCGAAGAACGCGTGAAGATGACCCGTCTGCGCCAGACCATTGCCAAGCGCCTCAAGGACGCCCAGAATACCGCTGCGATGCTGACGACTTACAACGAAGTCGACATGTCTGCGGTGATGGAACTGCGTTCGCGTTACAAGGACATCTTCGAGAAGAAGCATGGCGTCAAGCTTGGCTTCATGGGCTTCTTCACGAAGGCCGTGACCCATGCGCTGAAGGAAATCCCGGCTGTTAACGCCGAGATCGACGGCACTGACATCATCTACAAGAACTTTGCTCACGTCGGCATGGCTGTCGGCACCGACAAGGGCCTTGTTGTTCCTGTCATCCGCGATGCCGATCAGCGTTCGATCGCTGGCGTTGAAAAGGAACTGGGCCGTCTTGCCAAGGCTGCACGCGACGGTTCGCTCTCGATGGCTGACATGCAGGGCGGCACCTTCACCATCACCAATGGTGGTGTGTACGGCTCGCTGATGTCTTCGCCGATCCTCAACTCGCCGCAGTCGGGTATTCTCGGCATGCACAAGATCCAGGATCGTCCGGTTGTCGTCGGTGGTCAGATCGTCATCCGTCCGATGATGTATCTGGCTCTCAGCTACGATCACCGCATTGTTGACGGCAAGGAAGCGGTGACCTTCCTCGTTCGCGTCAAGGAAAGCCTGGAAGATCCAGAGCGTCTGGTTCTTGACCTGTAAGGAATAGAGCTATGGAGCCGGGTATCTTTTCCGCGTCGCCTTTTCTCCCGCTGATCGGCTGGAGTGTGGTTCTGCTGGTGGTTCATATCCTCCTGCAGGGCTGGACGGCGACGAAAGAACTCGGCTCCCAATGGAATGCGGGTCCGCGTGATGAAGGGCGTAAGCCCTCCGGCCATCTGGCTGGTCGCGCGGAACGTGCTTCCGCCAATTTCCGCGAGACCTACCCTGCATTTATAGCACTTGCGCTTGCACTTGTGTTCAAGGGCGATGCAGCAGGTTTCGGACTTTATGGTGCTTGGGTCTGGTTTGCCTGCCGCATCATCTATGTGCCTCTTTATCTGGCGGGTATTCCTTATATCCGCTCGCTCGTCTGGATCGGTTCGCTGGCCGGGCTTGCACTCATGTTTTTCAATCTGGTTTTTTGACGGTTGCCTGCATCCCTGAGATGCGGGGCGAGGAAAAGTGATGCATCCCTATCTGTTTGAACTTGCATCCCTGATGGCGATCTTCGTCTTTGCCATCGTTTCGCCGGGCGCTGATCTCGCCATGGTTATCCGCCAGTCGTTGATGCAGGGGCGCCGCGAGGCAATCATTACCAGCTTTGGTATTGGCGCGGCCTTCATGATGCATGTCACCTATACGGTGCTTGGTCTTGGGCTGATCATTTCCCAGTCGATCTATCTCTTCAATATCGTGAAATGGTGCGGTGTGGCCTATCTGGTCTATATCGGCATCAAGGCACTGCGTGCTGGTACGACGAAGATCGATATCGATATGAGCGCACAGGACCAGCAGCGCAAGCAGAGCGCTCTCAAGGCTTTCAGTCTGGGCTTTGCCGCCAATGCGCTTAACCCTAAGGCTGTATTCTTCTTCCTTTCGATTTTCTCGACGGTTGTGAGCCTTCATACTCCGACTGAAGTGAAGCTTGGCTATGGCGTGGTAATGGCCACGGCATTGATTTCATGGTTTATCGGTGTCAGCCTTTTTATGACGACGCCAAAGATGCGCGCGGTTTTCTCGCGCGCCTCCAAATGGATCGACAGAACAAGTGGTGTGGTTTTCATTGCACTTGGTCTGAAACTTGCCATTGCAAAAGCACAGTAACAGAGCGAAAGCGCAGTAATCACTGCCGGGAATACGAGGAGAACCGACAGATGCATGATGTTAAGAAGCTCTTCAAAGTGGTGGCGGCATCAGCTCTTGCCGTGACGGTTTTCTCAAGCGCCGTTCAGGCCGCCTGTACGCAGAACCGTGCAGTCTATCGCGATCAGGGCGATGCATACACGCTGACTTTCCATGCCGTGCAGTCCAATGCGCTCAAGATGACCCCGGCACCGACCAATGAATTCACGATTACCGCTGATGACAAGCCGGAGTTCAAACTCTCAGGTCTCGTCATTTGGCCGGAAGAAGGGGTTGCACGCCCCTATGCGCTCATTACCTATAACTGCAAGAATGGGGGCACCGAACCGGAAGACCTCGATGATTGCAGCCTCTGGCAGAGCGTTGTCTATGCGCTGAAGGAAGGCGCGGAAGCAGATGTGCTGCCAAAGGCCGATGAGCCGGCCGCGCAGGCAATCCTGTTTCCCGATCTGGCAACAGCGCTTGACGGATATGATTTTGGCGCAGCGAAACCAGAAAAGGCGCTTCAATTTGAAAGCTTCCGTTTCAAGTCGTGCTCGCCTGAAGAAGAATGATCGGATCGCCGATCTTATGAAAGTTTAATGGCCATTGCTGGTCATTCTGGATCAGACTGAAGAAGGATAGTTCAATGTCTTATGATGTGGTTGTCATTGGTACCGGCCCCGGCGGTTATGTAGCCGCAATCAAGGCCGCACAGCTTGGCCTTTCGGTGGCCGTAGTCGAAAAGCGCAAGACCTTTGGCGGCACCTGTCTCAATGTTGGCTGCATTCCTTCCAAGGCGCTGCTTCATGCGTCTGAAGTGTTTGCCGAAGCCGGTCATTCGTTCGATACGCTGGGCGTTGAAATCAGCAAGCCAAACCTCAATCTCGAAAAGATGCTGGCTCACAAGGACGCGACCGTTAAGTCGAACACGTCTGGCGTTGAGTTCCTGTTCAAGAAGAACAAGATCACGCCTTACATCGGCACCGGCAAGATCGTCGCCAAGGGCAAGGTTTCCGTGACTGCCGAAGACGGTAGCGTTCAGGAAATCGAAGGTAAGAACATCATCATCGCAACTGGTTCTGATGTTGCCGGCATTCCGGGCGTCAAGGTCGACATCGACGAGAAGGTCATCGTGTCGTCAACCGGTGCGATTGCTTTCGACAAGGTGCCGGGTCATCTGGTTGTTGTTGGCGGTGGTGTGATCGGTCTGGAACTTGGTTCCGTCTGGGCACGTCTTGGCGCGAAAGTGACCGTTGTTGAATATCTCGACAAGGTTCTGGGTGCGATGGACGGCGAAGTATCCAAGCAGTTCCAGCGTCTTCTCGAAAAGCAGGGCATTGCCTTCAAGCTGAGCGCAAAGGTTACTGGTGTTGAAAAGGCTGGAAAGGGCGCGAAAGTGACTTTTGAGCCGGTCAAGGGTGGCGATGCTGAAACCATTGATGCCGATGCGGTTTTGATTTCGACGGGTCGTCGTCCTTACACGGATGGTCTTGGTCTGCAGGAAGCTGGCGTGAATGTCGATGACCGCGGTCGCGTTGCAATCGATGGTCACTGGCGCACCAATGTCGAAGGCATCTATGCCATCGGTGACGTGGTTCAGGGCCCGATGCTCGCACACAAGGCCGAAGATGAAGGCATTGCCGTTGCTGAAATCATCGCTGGTCAGGCAGGACACGTAAACTTCGACGTTATTCCAAGCGTTGTTTACACGCAGCCGGAAGTAGCCTCCGTCGGCAAGACCGAAGAAGAGCTGAAAGCCGCTGGTATTGAATACAAGATCGGTAAGTTCCCGTTCACTGCAAACGGTCGCGCACGCGCCATGCTGCACACAGACGGCTTTGTGAAGATCCTCGCAGACAAGGCAACGGATCGCGTTCTGGGCGCTCATATCCTCGGCTACAATGCCGGTGAAATGATCCATGAGCTGGCCGTACTGATGGAATTCGGTGGTTCTTCCGAAGATCTTGCACGCACCTGCCACGCGCATCCAACCATGTCGGAAGCGGTTCGCGAATCTGCCTTGGCAACCTTTGCCAAGCCAATTCACATGTAATCGTGGTCACACGTAATTTCTGGGTTTATCCGGATGCAGAAAGGCCCGCGAA
>Ga0256770_1000249_pt1 | contig 10535 bp, 9 predicted proteins | sample MC6MC0921MT_FD_186039 | JGI IMG/M metagenome (GOLD analysis project Ga0256770, IMG submission 186039) | Metatranscriptome of enriched soil aggregate microbial communities from Iowa State University, Ames, United States - MC6-MC0921-MT... | ecosystem: Environmental > Terrestrial > Soil >...
AGGCCAGTTCCGCCCAGGCCTCGAACGCTTCCGCTTCAGTAAATCATCAGACAGCAGATCATTTGTCGGCCGCCGTCGCAAAGGACGGATCGGCTTCTGCAGGAGCACAACCATGTCGATAAAAAAAACGTCGAGCCCGGAGGATTTTGAAGCGCTGTGGACCGTCAAGGAGATCGCGGCACACGGCAAGGTCTGCACAAAGACGATACGTCGGAGGCTCGTCGAACTCGATGTGCCGACTGTTCTTATCGGTCGGCAAATTCGAGTCCGCGCATCTCATGTTCCGCTGCTGTTCAAGAAAAAGTGGTGAGGCGGATGTCGCTTCGTTTCCGCATCTTGCCGCCTCTGTCCGATCAATCGTGAAAACGCTTCGTGTCTAACCTTGCAAATTAAACCCCAACCGTTCTCACGAATTTCCCATCGTTTCCACGAGTGTCCACGAAAGTCAGTCATGTACCACACGAAAATTCTAGAGAAGAAGCAGTACGAGGCCAATGAGCTTCTAACTCTGTCAAACCTGATCGATTTGATAGCCGCAGACCCCTCGCTCTCTGAAAAGCGGCGGGCTGAGTTATGTTCAGGGGTGCGATCTCTGACACGGGCAATGGGCCTGCAGCTTGTGAGCACCCCCGCCGACCCACGCTTGATTGCCGAACGGCTGCGCGACCTGACTCCGGCCGCGGCCAAGATGAGCAAGAGCCGGCTTCAGAATTGCCGAAGCTATATGGATGCGGCGCTTTCATATGCCGACAAGCGATTCCGCAGGCGGCGCGCTCGCCGGTGGCTTGCACCCCATCTTAGAGCTTTTCTTGAGCTGCTTCCCGATCGGTGGGAGCGGATGAAGCTGCGGTCATTCATGCACTATCTCGATGAAAACGGTATTGAGCCGGACGCGGTCGACGACGAGACCTTCGACGCCTTTCGCGTTTCCCTTGACCAAAGCCTAATTAAGAACGTCCAAACACACGAGCGTGAAGCGCGAAAAATCTGGAACCGGCTCGTTGCGAAGGCCCAAGAGCACCGCTGCAGACAGGTCGAAGTCCCGCAGCACACAGATCACTACGTTCTTCCTGAAAGCGCGTTTCCATCTAGTCTTTGGGCGGACGTTGATGCTTACACCACTTCTCGGACAGCGAAGGTGGGAGCCGAACTCGACGACATTTTGACCGAGGAGGAGTTGTTTGGCGACGACCACGACGCCCCTAGAGTGCAGCCCATCCGAGCGTCGACCGCCAAGCTAATCCGTTACCGAATTCGACAATTTGCCTCCGCCCTGCTTCTCACCCAGGCTATGAAGCCTGAGGACATGACCACCCTTAAGGCGCTTATTAATCTCAAGGCCATAGGCGTGGGCTTGAACTTCTTTATCAAGAGAGCCGGAGGTCAACGTCGGAACTCCCAAATTCGTGGCATGACTTACGACCTGCTGATGATTGCTCGTCTGTGGGTTAAGAGTTCGGAGTTCGACCTAAAGAAACTCGAAAAAATCGCAGTCACAGTTCGTCCCGAGCACGATGGGCTGCCCGAGTCTGTTCGGCGCAAGCTGGCCCCTTTCCGGGACATCGATAACGTCCGGGCCTTCCTCGCCTTGCCGGATCGCATCATCAAGGAAGCCTTGCACAAAAAGACCGTCGACCGGGAGACCGCCAACCGCGTGGCGACGGCGCTCTGGATCAAGATTGCCCAGCGTGCACCGCTGCGCATCTCAAACCTGCTGTCGACCAGCCTGACCACCAATCTGCTACGGTCGCATGCCGGTAAGGACGCCAAGGTTGCGCTCTTCTACCCACCGGAACAGGTCAAGAATGCCAAAACTTTGGAAATTCCCTTGGGTGCTACCACCGTCAGGTTGCTTGATCTTTATCTGAAGACCTATCGACCCGCGCTGATTGATGCGCCGAGCGACTGGCTATTTCCAGCGCAGAACAGAGGCAAGAAGCGCTCCTCGGTGATGTCGGGCAACATTCAGAAGCTGATGAGGGATTATTTAGGTTTCGCGATCAACCCGCACGCCTTCAGACATCTCGCCGCCAAGCTCTATCTGACTGCGCACCCCGGCCGCTACGAAGACGTGCAGCTTATACTTGGCCATCGGTCCCGAGAGACCACCATTAGCTACTACGTCGATCTCGAAGCCGAAGAGGCGTTCCGGCACTTCGATGCGGTGCTGCTCGGGCTTGAGGACGCCGGCACCCTTCGTGCCAACGAGAAGGGCAGCAAGGGGACGCCGAAATGACAGGTGAAAAAGTCTTCGATGGGCGCGCTCTGCCGGTCTCCGCTTGGCCGGAGTCTGACCGTCGCGCCTGGATCGACGCCCAACAGGACGACGACGAACTTCTGGCCGAACCTAAGCCAGCCGCGCACTTACGACCTAGTTCGCGGGAACTCTATTGTCGTTGCTACGGCATCTGGCTCGCCTGGCTAAAGAGCGAAGGACTACTCGACGAAAAGGCCCAACCCGAAGATCGCGTATCTAGCGCTCGGTTAACTGGTTATCTGCAGGCCGAACGGGCGCTCGGGAACGGCTCACGGACTCTCGTCAATCATGCGGTCAGCCTAGACCGAATGTTCCGGCTGCTAGCAGCGCATGCGGATTGGAGTTGGACACTGCCAATGATCCGCAAGCTGAAGAGCACGGTTAAGTCTATCAAGAACCATTCTGATCTGCCTTCGATCCGGGAGCTATTCGAAATCGGTATCGCCCTAATGCACAAGGCCGCGCAGCCCATCTATGGTTCACCAAAGCAGCATGCCATCTGGTTCCGCAACGGCCTCGCTATCGCTCTGCTTGCCGCGCGCTCGCTGATGCGCCGAAACAATCTTGCGATGATCACGATAGATCATAATCTTATAAAGGACGGCACAGGCTATGCCCTGCATTTCTCCAGCGACGAGATGAAAGGCAGGATACGTCGGGGCGGTCCACTGCCGAGTGCACTCACTCCCTTCATCGATCGTTACATCGAGATTTATCGGCCGCGCCTCCTTCTTGGCAAAACCGACGTGCACAACATGCTCTTCATCTCCGGCATGGGCAATCCGATCACCCCGCACAATTTATCGGACGAGATCGGTAAGATCACTTTTGCCGTGTTCGGCCGCCGCGTGACGGCGCATGAATTTCGTCACGCCACTGGAAGTTCAATTGCAAAAGAGGACCCTGATCACGTCGGGATTGTCCCGTCCGTGCTTGGCCATACTGATTATCGAACATCCGAAAGTTATTATATCGTTGCCGACGCGATGGCAGCTTTCAATCGTTTCGACAAAGCCCTCGACGAGATGATGCGCGAGGGCATGCCCGATGACGAACGTGAGGATGTCGAATGAGTGAGAGAAAGCGTGGCAGACCCACGCTGAGCCGTCACGAGAGACAAATGAGCAAGACGGTGAAGGCAAGGAGCACTACTGATTGGACCAACAGCGCCGTGTAGAATGGCACTCTGAGGGCCGCGAGCTTCTCATCAAGGTATTCCTTGGTCAGGTACTTGTCTTCGAGCATCGTTTTGCGCCTCGTCTCACAATGCCTCGCATTCCTTGTCAATCGTTAGCCGCACCACATTGGTGTTGTACCGGTAATCAACTCGCCTTTCTACGGCCGTTTCTAGCAATTGACCCTATCCCATTCGATCAGATTGAAACAGGTGAACGATGACTACCGCTGCGATTTATGTTCGCGTATCTACGAGTAGGCAAGCCGAGCGCGATCTCTCTTTACCGGATCAGGTCAACCAGTGCCGCGCCTATTGTGAGCAACGTGGGTGGCAAGTAGAGGCTGTTTTTTCCGAACCCGGAGCCTCGGCGCTCGATGACGACAGACCAGTCTTCCAAGAATTGATTTATAAGGCCACGCGGATCGAACGGCCCTACGATTTTGTCGTTGTTCATTCATTAAGTCGCTTCAGTCGCGACTCATTGCATTCGGAACTCTATGTCCGCCAGTTGCGGAAGGCCGGGGTCGAACTGATCTCGATCACGCAGGATATAGGCCAGGACACGAGCGGGGAGTTCATCCGCAAGGTCTTGAATGTCTTCGATGAGCACCAGTCGCGAGAGAACGCCAAGCATGTGCATCGGGCAATGTTGGAAAATGCTCGCCAGGGCTTCTGGAACGGCGCGCAGCCGCCGTACGGTTATGCAACGGAAATTCAGGAAAGGCGGGGCACGAAGGACAAGAAAGTACTTGTCTTGCGTGATGATGAGGCGCGCGTCATGCGGTTGATCTTCGATCTCGCAATCGGGACGGAAGGTCGACCGATGGGGGTCAAGGCGATCGCCAGCTATCTCAATGAGCGCGGTATCACTCGGCGTGGCCGTCGCTTTGCAACGGGCGGCGTGCACGATCTTCTGACTTCGTCAACCTACTGCGGTCGCCACTATTTCAACCGCTTTGACAGCCGCAATGGGCGTCCGCGACCGCCGTCGCAATGGATCGAAGTTTCCGTTCCGGCGATTGTTGATGAGCAGACCTTCAACAACGTGCAAGCGCTGCTGCAAAGCCGAAATCCCAAACGTATGCCGCCCCGCGTCGTCAATGGACCGACGCTGCTTGCCGGTGTTGCGCGCTGCGGACACTGCGGATCAGCGTTGATCCAGAATACCGGCAAGGGCTATCGCTATTACTGCTGCTCACGCAAGCTCAAGGAAGGCGTAACCTCGTGCCAGGGTCTGCGCATTCGCATGGACCGTCTCGACCAGATCGTTATCGATCAAGTGAGCCGCCGCATCTTGCAGCCCGAGCGCTTGGGCAGCCTGTTGAAGGCTTATCTGAAATCGGCAAGCAGCCGTTCGGCTGAGAACAAGGAGCGGCTGAGCCGACTCCGGCAGTCCCACAAGGACGCCGAAGCCGCGATCGCGCGTCTCCTGACCCTCGTCGAGCAGGGGCTTATGGAGGCGGAAGACGCAAGCCTCAGAGAACACCTTGTCGGCCTCAAGGTTCGACGCGATGAGCTTGCAGCTGAAGTCGCCGACCTGCAGAAGCGCATTTCGAACGGCGAGCCGATCATCACGCCCGAAAAGATCACACAACTGGCCGTCCTACTGAAAGACAAGCTGAGGAACGGGCCACCCGACCAGAGGCAGGCATATACGCGGCTGGCGGTCAACGAGGTCTGCGTTAACGACCAGGAAATCCGCATATCGGGCTCTAAGTCCGCCCTTGCGAGGGCGGCTTCCCAAGGGCTCGAAAATACTGCGCCCGGAGTTCTCTCTTTTGTTCAGGGATGGCGCGCCCGAAAGGATTCGAACCTCTGACCCCCAGATTCGTAGTCTGGTGCTCTATCCAGCTGAGCTACGGGCGCATTTCGCTGCGACAGGACCGGCCGGTCCATCCGGTCCAGGACCGGCGGCGAAGGCAACTTCTCTAGTGGGTCACGCCCGCGAGCGCAAGGCCCATTGCGCGATCCAAGCTCGGGCAATTTGGCTCGCCCCGTGTTCGCCGCTGCTGGCGGCGTAAAACGTACTCAATCCGCCGAACGATCGGGCAACTCGAAGCGGAAGTGCGCGCCTTTGGCGCTATCGAGCAGGCGCAGCGTACCGCCGTGGGCCTGGATCAGCTCGGCCGCAATGGCCAATCCGAGCCCAGTGCCGCCTTTCTTCGTGGACGCCTGGAACGCCTTGAACAGCTTCTCGCGAGCTTTCGGTGGCACGCCCGCACCATTGTCCGCGACATCGACCACGACTTTGCGTCCCTCCCGATGTGCGGCGATACGGATTTCCCCGTCGGTTTTGCCCTCAAGGCTTTCGATCGCCTGCATCGCATTGCGTACCAGATTGCTCAACACGCGAAAGAGGTGCTCATGATCCACATCGATCAGAAGAGACGCATCGACATCATCGACGAAGGCAATGGATCCCTCGCGCGGCAAGCCCTGGCTATCGGCCACCTCTTCGACCAGCGGTTTCAACGGAATGAGCTCGCGGCGCGGCGCAGCCTCCGATGCACCGCCGAACTTCAACGACGAATTGCAGAACTGGATCGCACGATCGAGCGAGGCGATCAGCTTCGGAACAAAGCGTTGCACCGTCGGATCGGGAATATCGACAAGACGGTCGGAAATCAGCTGCGCATTCGCCAGCATGTTGCGCAAATCATGATTGATCTTGGAAACCGCGAGCCCGAGTTGGGCGAGCCGGTTCTTTTGCGCCAGAAGCCCCGACAGCTGCTGCTGCATACTCGCGAGTTCGCGTTCCGCGACGCCGATCTCGTCCATGCGTCCGGTCACCGGCATGATCCGGCTCGCGTCTTCAGGGTTTTCGGAAAAGTGCAGCATATTGCTGGTCAAGCGTTTCAGCGGCTTAACGAAAAGACGGCTCAGCGCGAAATAAACGACCATTGCCGTAAGCGCCGACAGGATAATCGACACCCAAAGAATGTTCAGCCCGTAACGCATCATCGCGGCCTTGAGCGGCGCCTCCGGAATGACGATTTCGATGATGTCGGTTTTTTCGGGACCGGCGTGTCCGACAACGCGAATGGTTTTGCCGCTGCGGCCGAAGATCGTCGTGATCGCGTCACGCATCTGCGTGATTTTCAGCCCCAGCCCTTCCCAAAGCGAGTCCGGCTCCGGTTGGAGATAGTAGACATAGTCGATCGTCAGATCGCTCTGCGCCGGCAGAACGAGGCGCCGCACGCCATCGCGCCGCGACGCAATCGCCCGCACCTCCGCCGTACGTAGGAGATCGGCACGCAACGCTGAGGGAACCTGGCCGCCGGGAAATGCGTCGGACGCAAGTGCTGCAAGTTGCGCGGCCGTCAATCGCTCTTGCAGCCACGTGATCCGGTAGTTGGCGATGGCAGGCAGAAAAATCAGGGCTTCCGCGATCAACACGAAGAGCACCGTCAGCACGATGAGCTTGGCCGGCAAGCCGCGACTTTCCCAGAAACGCGACAGCGCCCGCCAAGCACCGCCCATCGCCGAGGCTTTCGCTCCCCCGCCATCTCCGTGCGGCTCGTGGCCGTTGGAATTTTTGTGCTGCACCGGTCTTAGAATTTCCATTACCGGAGATGATTAGCCGAGCTTCGCCAGCAATGCGATGACTTTGCGCACAAAAGGGTTGCTCGGCACTGTTGCAAAGTAACGGAACGCGGCGCGTTTATTAATTTCCGACAAGGTGGGATACGGTGAAATCCATTGCGTCATGGCTTTGATGTTGAGGCCCTGGGAAATGGCCAGCGACCACATCTGGATCAGCTCCCCGGCCTGCGCACCGACGATGCCGGCCCCGAGGATCGCGCCCCGCTTCGACGTGATGACTTTGATATGGCCATCCGTCTCGCGCTCAGCTTGCGCCCGGTCATTTTCATGGTAGGCCCAGCGCAGAACATGAATTTTTCCGAAGCGAGCCCGCGCTTCCGCTTCCGACAAGCCAACGTAGGCGAGTTCGGGATCGGTGAAGATGACTGCCGCCGCCTTCTGACCGGCGGAGCGCGCCTTTAGGCGAAACAACGTCCGGCGCAAGACGACCTCGGCATGATTGGCGGCGACATGCGCTGATTGAGCCGCACCAACCACATCGCCGATTGCATAGACACGACGATTGCGCGTTCTCAATCCGGCATTGACCATCACGTGACCCGTGCGCGTTTTGATGCCTGCCGCGTCCAGACCAAGATCGGCGATGTTCGGCTTGCGGCCCACGGCAACCAGCAGATCGCTGCCTTCGATCCGCTCCGGCCCATCTGCCGTTCAAACTCGACGACGAGGCGCCCCTGCTCACCGGAGACGTTGGTCATCCGAACGCCTTCGCGAATGGCGATGCCGTCACTGTTGAGCTTATTGAGAACGACCAAAGCCAATTCGGCGTCCTGGTCGCCGAGCGCTTGCGCGGCATCCAGGACCGTCACACGCGATCCAAGCCGGCGATAAGCCTGCGCCAGTTCCAGACCGGTCGCTCCGCCGCCAATGACAATCAAGTGTGCAATCGGTTGGGAGTTGTCGATGAGCGACTCGGATGTGAAATACGGAACGTCCGCGAGCCCCGGAATCGCGGGGATGGAAGGCGACGATCCGGTGGCAATCACGAACCGCCGTGCCGTAATGCGAAAATCGCCCGCGACGACGGTCGATTTATCGATGAACTTCGCGGGCGCCGAGATGACGCGGACACCAAGACCGGCAAACCGCTCCGCCGCAGCGTTGGGAGCGACACGCGCGATGACGCCGCGAATATGCGTCTGCACACCGGCCAAATCGATGAGCGGCTCGACGCCGCGAATGCCGAATGGAGAGGCTGTCCGCATCGCCTCGGCGCGCCTGGCCGCCGCCAGCAGAGCTTTCGACGGCAGGCTTCCGTAGTTGAGGCTTTCGCCGCCCATTTTATGCTTTTCGACCAAAACGACGCGCTGCCCGAAAGCCGCTGCGGCTGCCGCCAGGGCAAGTCCGCCAGCCCCTGCGCCGATGATGCAGAAATCCGCATCGATGCTTTGATCCTGGGATCCCGGACCGGGAACGTCTTTCGGCATCGCCGTTCTTTCAACTTGCATTGAGAAGGACCATCGGCACTCTTATGGCGTTAACGCTAAAGCCGATCCCGGAAACAATCGAGGGCTGGATCGCGTGTAGCTGTGCGTTGACCCCTTACGTGGGCCGCGCGACTGGCAGCTTGAAGCGCTCAACGGTCCGAGAAAACCACCAAATGCCGCCAGCAGGGCGCGTTGACTTGCCCTGAAGCCCAAATTATAAGACACCGAATTCCGGAGAAATTCGCTTTCTGCCCTGGCTTCAGGCTGGGCGCTGCGGCCGTTTCTAACCCTCGGAAATAAAACAGAATTCGCGCCCGATTCCCGCGTGGGATTGAGGCGCAAGGTATTAGGACGGAGACTTCCGTGAAGCGCACGTATCAACCGAGCCGCCTTGTCCGCAAGCGCCGCCACGGCTTCCGCAAGCGTATGTTGACCGCTGGCGGCCAGAAGGTTCTCGCACGTCGTCGTGCCAAAGGCCGCAAGCGCCTTTCGGCCTAGTGACGGGCGCAAGCTCTCTACAGTTCTCGATTTTGCCAAGCGGGCTGTACCGGGTACGGCTCGCTTTGTCGTGGCCGCAAGACGCGATCCATGAGCACGCTCACGCGACCCGCCAAGGGCGTGCGGACCTCTAATCGATTGTCCCAGGCGACTTTTTCAGGAATAAATCGAGCAATCGCCGCGATCGGGCTGGCCACGCGCGGCCATTGCGGAGGGCGCAATTTGTCGCGGCCCGCTCTCCAAATTGCGCGCCCACCTCTGGAGGTTCGAATTCCGACGCTGCGAACCCTGAAATCGCGCCCCGAATTTCTGGCCGTACGCGGTGGCAGGCGCTCATCGACGCCCGCGTTCCTGATCGAGATGCGGGAACGCACCGCGCCTGCAGGAGACGAGAGCGGCGCACGCTTCGGCTTCACGATCACCAAGAAAATCGGCAATGCCGTTACGCGAAACCGTATTCGTCGCAGGTTGAAAGCTGCTTTTGCGGCCAAAGCCGGTGAACATGCGCGCCAGACCTGCGATTACGTGATTGTCGCGCGCATCGCGGCGCTCGACAGGCCATTCGCGTTGCTGCTCGAAGACGTCGCACGCGCTTTCGCAGCACTACATGACAGTGCTAAGCGAAGCCGGACAAATAACGAGCGTTCGCCATCGCACCGGACGCCCGCACCGAAAGGTTCGACGTGACGGGGTGTCCCCTTCCGTTTATGAGCAGTTCCAACAATCGCTTTATTGGGCCATGAGCGGCCTCGCCATCGGTGGCGACTGACCCGAGGACTTGATGACTTCCCCCAGAGATCCCAAAGACCAAAACAACCTGATGTTCGCGGTTGCTCTATCGATCCTCGTGTTGATGGGCTGGCAATACTTCTTCGCGCGCCCGGAGATAGAACATCAGCAAGCGAAGCAGGAATTCAACAGGCAGCTCGAAGCGCAAAACAAAGGGAAGACGTCGTCCGAAAGTCCGCCGAACGTCGCCAACGCTCCGTCTGTGTCCACGCCCGAGACGGCGCCCAAGGTCGGCCAGCAGCCTGAAAGCGCGAAGTCACGCGAGGAGATCCTGAAATCTTCCGCACGGATTAAGGTCGAAACGCCGTCTTTGCAGGGCTCCATCGATCTGAAGGGCGGCCGTATCGATGACCTGTCTCTCGTGAAGTATCACGAGACGGTCGATCCCAAGAGTCCGATCGTCACCCTGTTGTCGCCGACCGGCTCGGCTGATCCCTATTTCGCTGAATTCGGTTGGGTCGCTCAAAGCGGCAGTTCGATCAAGGTTCCGGACTCCAACACGCCATGGACAATTGAAAGCGGCACGACGCTCACCGCCGAGACGCCCGTGACGCTGGTATGGGACAACGGCGAAGGTCTCGTCTTCCGCCGCACGATTTCCGTCGACAAAGACTACATGTTCAAGATTGTCGATGAAGTCGAGAACAAGACAAAGGCGGATGTCACGCTGCTGCCTTACGCGCGCGTCCATCGCAGCGGTAATCCCCCCGCGCATGTCTATTCCGTGTTGCATGAAGGCCTCGTCGGCATCTCCGGCGAACACGGGCTGATCGAAGAGACCTAT
>Ga0256770_1000268_pt1 | contig 10249 bp, 8 predicted proteins | sample MC6MC0921MT_FD_186039 | JGI IMG/M metagenome (GOLD analysis project Ga0256770, IMG submission 186039) | Metatranscriptome of enriched soil aggregate microbial communities from Iowa State University, Ames, United States - MC6-MC0921-MT... | ecosystem: Environmental > Terrestrial > Soil >...
ACTCATACTGCTTTGATGTTTGTTCAGCAAGTAAAAACTATCAAAATAGATCCACCAGATACTGCAAATCATGATAAATCCGGTGATGGCCGCCATCACATTATAATAACCCCATTGAATGTTGGATAAGCCTCCGGAAAGGCTAATAATTGACTCCCCCAATAAGATTAGGGTGAGTAGACCTATGCGCTCAACCAAGTGCTCTGTGTGTGCTGGCAACGGTTTTAGTTTAGTCCAGAAAAGTACAGGAAACAGAATATCAAGAACAATCCCAATATAAGCAACAAGGTAACGCAAGGGCGGGTCAAAAATAACGGATGAAAGGCTAATAACTGCGCTAACTAATAGGGCGAAGCCAAGCCTTGAGGAAAGTTCGCCGCGAGAATCGAGTTTACTAATGGATGAAATATACATAACACTGATGATTGCACGTATACCAAAATAGCAGGCAATAATGAGCGGGTAGTTCACTTCCAAGTCTTCCCCGATCCGTGCCGATAGCACAATGAGCAGGAGCATTATGAATAATGTTGCCAAACGGTGAAGATTGCTGTCTGTATCGAACCTGTTGGAGTAAATCGTGTGACTGGACCAGATCCACCACAACGGCACAAAAAGCAGTAAGAATGTCCATAATTGCTTATGTTCAAAGTGCCCATCATGAACATGTCCGAGCGTGTGCGTAACTTGGCCTATCGTCACAACGAAAGTCAGGTCAAAAAACAACTCCAACCATGTGGCGTGTCGATTTTCTTCATAATATTTCAACGATTTCATTAGTTGCCGGCTCCGTGCCCACCTCTTTAATGTAAAAGGAAGCTAACGTTGGTTTTTCCTCGGCTCCGATGTGGGTGATGCCAAGCCGATTTGGCTCTCTAGCGATTTCGTCCACGCACTAACAAAAGCTCAATCATCTGACTCATCCCGATGAACTCTGGAACTCCGTCATAGCGAAGCCCGTCAATGTAAAACGCTGGGGTGCCATTCACGCCGCTGCGTACACCGCCATTGAAATCGGCTTGTATTTTGGGAATGTAAGTATCCTCTTGCATTGCAAGATCGAATTCCTCCCTGGAAAGGCCGTGTTTGAGAACGATGGCGCGATACAGCGGCAGGCCCAATCGATCCTGATTTTCGTACAATTCGTCGTGGGCCTCCCAGAAGAATCCTCGACTCCCGGCATACTCAGCGGTGACCGCTGCACCCAATGCATGGGGGTGAGCGGTGGTCAGAGGGAAGTTACGGAACACAAACAGCAAGTCATCGCGAAAATGCTGTTGCAGATTCTTGACCATCCAATAAGCTTCACCGCAATAGGGACATTCATAGTCGCCAAATTCGACCAAGGTGACCTTGGCATGCGCACTGCCCTGGCGATGGTCGTTGGCACTTACCGGGACTTTGAGAGTGGCCATCTAATCACCTGTTAATTTTTGGTTGGCGTGCTTTGTGGCGAATTCGCCAAAGCATCCAGCGCATCCAGAATACCGTCCGCACCAGGGTTGATTGCCATCGGGGAGACGTAGCTCCAGGCAACCACCCCGTCCTTGTCAATCACGAACAGCGCACGCTTACAAACCCCGAGCTGGGACTCGTACGCTCCATACTGTCGTGCCACAGCCCCTTTGGGCTCGAAATCGGCCAGCAGGCTGAAGTGAAAATTCCGATCTTTGGCAAAGGCCTGATGACACCAGGCGCTGTCAACCGAGATACCCAGTAGCGCCGCACCGTATTCTCTGAATGTGGGTAGCAACTGGTTGTACAAAGTCAGTTGGTCACCACACACCGAAGTCCAGTCAGCGGGATAAAACGCCAATATCACGGGATTTCCCTTTAGCTCACGCAGCGACAACTGTTGATCAGGGGTTGCGTGAAGAGTGAAGTCGGGCGCGACAGTGCCGGCCGGCAGCGGCCCCTGAACCAGGTCGCCATTGGTTTTTTGTGCATCATCGAACTCTAAAGTATTCATAGCTTGAACCTTGATAGATGGGTGGTTGGGACGTGCTCAGTGGGATGCGACGTGCCCGGCGGGATAACTCCATCCACCATCAAGGGGTTCAAAAAAAGACAACGCTGCCTCGATCTCAGCCTGAGCCTGAGTGATGTCGGCAGCGAAACGTTCACGTTCCGCATCAAGCAACACAAGAAGATCCGCCGTGTAATCGCGGAATTGGATTAGGCCAGGTTGGCAGGGGAATGGTCAGATTCGCTCTGGCTCACCAATGACTATAGTCGTTGATGACGCTTACCGTAGTAGCTGAACGATTTTTCGCTACCCTCCAGTGCCAACAACACTCACGCGCTTATCTTGCTGCCATTTCAGGCGGCGTTTTAACACGATGATTTTGGCAGCTATTTCGCCACTTCAGACACATTTACATCTGCTTTCTGGACGACAACTGCTGCCCCTTACGACAAGCAGAAATCGACCAGAGGCAGACACTGAAACCGCCTTCAGGTCTACAGAATGAAGGTTGATATGGGAAATGCTCTGGACAAACGAGTCGTTGTCATTAGTGCCGGCATCGTGAGCGCTTCGCTGGCGTAACACCTGGCTGATAAAGGCGCGAATATCACCTTGGTTGAGGCTGAAGGTATCGCGTCGGGAGTGTTTGGAGATTCACTCGCATGGAGCAACATCCTATACGGATAACGTGACCCCATTGCAGCACTGCGCGGAGCAGCAGTCAAAGATGCGGCTCGCGCAGCGATGGTGCTGTACCTAACGAATAGTCGAGATCGGTCTTCGGGAAGCTGAGCGGTAGACTTTGCGAATATCGTCACTGACCGCTTTTGGCCGTTAGCTGCCCTCCGCCAAGGGCAGCTATGGGTCGATAGCGGCCATTCAGGACCGGCCGCTTTCGACCCATACCGGCCTTTAGCGAGGGGGCGTAATCGGCCAGAAGCGGACGGGTCTGCCTCTTAAAAAAAGGGTTTCACCTTAGGCTTGGAGGTCTCTACAAGGGGCAATTCAATCCACATTCGCTCACTGCCTTACCTGTTGGCTGATTGGCAGTTGTACACGAAACGTTGTCCCCACCCCGACCTGGCTCGAAACGGTTATCTCACCACCGTGTTTCTTTACAATACCGTAGGACAGGGACAGACCTAGTCCGGTGCCTTGTCCTACAGGCTTCGTGGTGAAGAAAGGGTCAAAGATTTTCTGTACGTTTTCCGGTGCTATCCCAGCGCCTGTATCTGTAACCTCGATGCATACCCAGTTGTCGTGTTGGGCAGTGCACAACGTGATGGTTCCACGCTCCGGTCCCATAGCCTGGGCGGCGTTAATCACCAGGTTCAAAATCACCTGATTGATCTGCGACGGCAGGCATTCGATCTCGGGCAACGGCTGGTACCGCTTTACCACATCTGCCTTGAATTTAAGCTCGCTGGCAACGATGTTTAGTGTGGAATCGATGCCCTGCTGCACGTTGGCCCATTGCCACTGCTGGGTGCTGTCAGCACGCGAAAAGTCTTTTAGGTCCTTGACGATCTGCGCCACGCGAACGATTCCGTCCTTGGATTCCTCAATCAGGATGGGAATGTCTTCCCTGAGGAATTCCAGCTCAGTGTGCTCGCGCAGCCTTTGCAAGGCCATGGTGGTTTCGCTTTCGCCCAATAGCTGCTCTACCTCGCGATAAGCGTCGAGCATCGTCGTTAGTTGCTGAAAGTACCCTTCTAGAGTGCCGAGGTTGGAGGATACATACCCGATCGGATTGTTAATCTCGTGTGCTACGCCAGCTGCCATCTGCCCCAGTGAGGCAAGCTTCTCCGACTGCACCAGCTGGCTTTCAAGTTGCTTACGCTCGTCGATTTCCTGCTGTAAAGCGTCGCTGGCCTGCTTCAGCTCATGGGTGCGCCGCTCAACCCGCTGTTCGAGCTGGTGCATTTGCAAAGAGGCGCGCTGAGTCATTTCCCACTTGGTCAGCAGGGTGTTGGCCATCTGCTGGACCTCAATGTTGTCAAACGGCTTTTTTAGGATTAGCAGGCGGTCGTGGGCCTGTAGCCGGTCGAGCAGTTCCTCCCAAGAATAGTCTGAGTATGCGGTGCACACCACCACTTGCAGCTGCGGGTCCGCCTGCCATAGTTGCTCGATGGTCTTAGCTCCGTCCCAGCCATCCGGCATGCGCATGTCGACGAAAGCCAGCGCGTAAGGCTTCTGGGCATGAAGCGCCCGTTTCAACAGGTCAAGACCTTCCTCGCCGCCATAGGCCGAATCGAGTTCGACAACCGGCCGTTCCTGCTTGGGCTGATTACCGAACAGTAACGTCTCCATCTCGTCCAGCTCGGCGGTCTGCGGCCTGACTGGGCTCAGGACTTTGCGAAAGTCCTCATGGATCGATGGCATGTCGTCTATCAGCAGGACTCGGCGATTAGATAAGCTACTCATGCAGGCTCCCGCACCGCGGTTAGCGGGATCCTCAGCGTGAAGAGCGCCCCCAGACCAGGGCCGTCGCTGTGAGCGGTTAGTTGGCCATTCATCTCGATCGCGGCCAGGGCGCAACTGTGCAAGCCGAAGCCATGCCCATCCTTGCGGGTGGTGAAGCCGTGGGCAAATATCTTCTGCAGGTTTTCCGGGGCAATGCCTTCGCCTTCGTCCAGAACGCTCATTTCTAGGAACCCTCCCTCGATGATCCGCGTCCTTAAGGTCATGGTCCTGTGCTCGTTGCCTTGACCGGACATGGCGTACTTGGCGTTACTGATCAGGTTGATCAGGATCAGCAACATTCGATGCCGGTCACCCATCACTTGGGGTAGCTCATCGAAGTCGCGCACCACGTTAACTTGGTGCCGACTCAGCGCCCCGGCGTTCATGCGTAGCGCGTCTTCTATCAGATCGTTGACCGACAGCGGCTCGTGCACACTCTTGGCCCCCGCATAGGATTGCTGGGTGGCCACCACTTCCTTGATGTGGTCCACGCTCTTACTCATCCGGTCTAACTCGGCCACAATTTCGCGCTGCTCATGAGTGATGGCCTCGGTCAGCTGGTTGAGGTAGCCGGGAAGTAATTTGCCCTTGGGGTCTTCGGTAAGAAATTGGCCGAGCTCGCCTGAATGCTCATCGAACATTTGCATTGCCTTGCCCAAGCCTCGGGTCTTGCTGCTGCGCAAGGTTTGAGCAATGAGATTAGAGGAGGTGTTCACGCTGTTAAGCACGTTGCCTACATTGTGCAGCACGTTGGTGGCGATCTCTGCCATGCCAGCGTGGCGCGCGGCATTGAACAGTTCGCTTTGGGCATTCTTGAGCTCCCGAGTGCGATCCTCGACCCGTTGCTCTAGAACTTCATTGGAAGCCTGCAACGCGTTGTTGACCCGCCTCACCTCGGAAAAGCTCCGCACCAGCAGGGCAGCCAGACACACGACCGAGAGCATCAGCAGGCCGGAAAGCCACAACGTGAAGAGGTGATACTTACGATCGTTTTTCTCAACCTGCTGCTGGTCCCGATCCAGCAGGCTGGTGATGGTATCTAATCGTTCGGCGACAGGGATCGTCTCGATGTCCGCGAGCAGGCGGTTGACGATAGGTTGCTCGCGCAGGATCAATGCCACATGACTGCTCAACAGTTTGACCGGCGTCTGAAACTCGCTGGGCAGGTTCTGCACGTTGACAGCCAAATTGCCCAGCCCGAGCTCGATCTCTGCCGCCTTGTCCGCAGACGTAACCTGTGCGAACTCCAGGGCACTGAGCAACAGATCATAAGTGTCGGTGGCGAATGCATGGACCTCCTGCCGGCGCGGGTCGAGAACCTTGTTTAGCTGGGCTTGGATAGCGTCCTCGGCAGCAGGGAGAAACGCAAGGGAGTTTCGCAGTAGAGCATTGTGCGACTTGAATTGCTCGACAAGCCGAGCTTTTTCCCCAAGCGCACCGAGAAAGCCATCGTGGGCATCACGCCATTGTGTAGAGCTGTTGCGCCCTTGCTCAGCTTCTTGGCTGTCGAAGCGTGTCCAAAGTTGCCTCATCTCTTTGAGGGGCGTCACAAGTAGATCGTAGTCATGGGATATGGCTACCCGCGCCTTGAGCATTTCGTTTTCCCACACCGCATCTTGCTGCTTGAGCTGACGAATAAGATCCCGAGATTCATTGTAGGTTTGTGTCTGCTCTGAACCAGAGTTCAGGTAAAGGAACAGCAGCATTGACGATAGCGCCAGGACCAAACCACTGAGTGAAAACAGGCTTCCGCGTCGGGAGATTGCACTCATGGCTGCCCCACATTTTCAGAGGTGAGGGTTTTGAGAAACATCACAATCAGTTCACGGTCTTCGTCGCTGGGTATCCGTCCAAGCTGGTACTGAAACATCACGTCAACCGCGCGCTCCAGAGTAGGAGCCGAGGCATCATGGAAATAGGGCGCGGTCATCGCCACGTTTCGTAGACTCGGAACCTTGAAGACACCTCGATCCGCTTCGGCACCGGTCACGTTGAAACGTCCTAGGTCGGCGTGAGTCGGGTTTCCACGATCGATCGTATAGTCACCGAATACGCCGAATTTTTGGAACATGTTGCCACCGATGTTTACACCTTGATGGCAAGCGATACAGCCATAATCCTTGAAGCGCTGGTAACCGTATTTTTCCTGCAAGGTCAGCGCCTCGGTGTCGCCCTGCAGATAACGATCAAAGCGGGCGCCGGGTGTTAAAAGGGTCCTTTCGTAGGTAGCCAGCGCGTCGAGGATGTTGTCCTTGGTCACGGTATCCTGGTAGGCATCGGCGAAGGCCTGGCGGTAACGGTTTTCGCCGGAGATGCGCTGCACTATCACCTGCCAGTCCCCGCCCATCTCATGGGCACTGGTGATTACTGCATTACCTTGCTCTTCTAGCGACTCAACTCGGCCATCCCAGAACTGGCGGAAATTGAGACTGGCATTGAAGACCGTCGGAGTATTGAGTGACAGTTGCTGGCCATCTACTCCGATCGAAAAGGCATGGCCATCGGCCCCGTATTTATCGAGACGGTGGCAGCTCGCACAGGATAAAGAGCTATTGAGTGACAACTGTGGGTCGTTGAACAATTGGCGTCCCAGTTCAACGCGCGCAGGCGCCAGTATGGGAATCGGCGGCAGGGGTTTGAGCGGTTCGTCCAGAGGTTCGGCCCCTACGGCCGAGCACAGAGCCAACAGCCCCAGCAAGCGCAGGCAACTCCACAAGCGCCCCCTGTAACGCAGATGAGGATGAAGACAGGTATTAAGCTCGACCATCAGGGAGAGTCCTTTTCCCATGGCTGACGAATACGAGAATGCATTGCCATCAGGTTAGATGCCTTCGGCACTTTTTGCCTGTCGTCTGCCGATCTGTGTTCCGATGCGCATGGCAATAAAATGATCTAGCCTTTGCCCAAGCACGCTTCGCTCAGGAACTGACAACGTGCCGCCATCGACCTACGCGCGAGGCCCCACATGGAAGTGCAATCTACCCCGAAAACAGCCACTCGGCCGACTGTGATACTGGTTGATGACGAAGAGCCAATCCTCAACAGTCTGCGTCGACTATTAAGGGGTCAGCCCTATGACGTGGTGTTGGCCACCAGCGGTGAACAGGCGCTGGCGCTGATGACCGAACGGCCGGTAGATCTTGTGATGAGCGATGCGCGTATGCCGGGCATGGACGGTGCAACGTTGCTCGCGCAAGTCCACCAACGCTATCCCGCAGTCGTGAGGATCATGCTTACTGGCTATGCAGACCCTGGCGCGATCATCAAAGCTGTCAATGATGGTCGTATCCACCGTTACATCAGCAAGCCGTGGAACGACGACGAGATGCTACTGACCTTGCGCCAGGCCCTTGAGCATCAACATTCCGAGCGCGAGCGCCAGCGGCTGGAGGTACTCGCGCGAGTGCAGAACGCTCAATTAAAGCTTTTAAACATAAATTTGGAAAAGCGCGTGGCAGCCCGCACCGCCGAATTGCAGCAGACAGCCGACATGCTCGATCTGGCTTACGAAGAACTGAAACACAGCTATGTCACCGGAACTGAAGTATTCTCGATGCTGGCCAACCTGCGGCTGCCGCCGGCTAAGCAGACCAACCGTCAGATCATTGAGCTAGTTCGCTGTTACTGTACGGCGTACGCCTTGGACGAGGCGGCTAGTCGCGACCTGACTATGGCGGCGGCGTTGTACAACATCAGCAAGCTGAGTTGGCCAGACAGCATGATCGTCGCGCCTTCGGACTTGCTTATGCACAGTGACCGCGAGCGCTACCGCGATTATCCACGCCAAAGCGAATCGCTTCTGATGACCCTGGAGCCTATGAAGGATGCGGCGCGGCTGATCCTCCATCACCAAGAGCACTGGGACGGCAGCGGTTTCCCTGACCGCCTCAAAGGTGAAGCCATTCCGTTCGGCGCCCGCCTGCTTAAGCTGGCTGTGGACTTCGTCGAACTGCAGCGTGGACTGATCCTCGAAAGGCAGATGAACAGCGACGAGGCCCTGCTCTACCTTCGCAAGTACAGCGGCCGTCTTTATGAGCCGGCGCTACTTGACGATTTCGTCGACGTCTGCGCGACGTTCCTCAGTGATCTCACCTTGGCGGACCCTGAAGTACGTGTTTGCGCTACCCGCGATCTGGTCCCCGGAATGGTGCTAGCGCGCAATTTGAACGCTGACAACGGCATGTTGCTGCTCAATGCCGGAAAGGTTTTGAGCGCAGCACTGGTGGAAAAGCTAGTAGCTTTCGAATCCATGGAGGGGGGAAAATACTGCATTTTTGTCAGGGCCCCATTGGATGAAGATTTAACGCGTGGGGCGTCAGGCTCAGCTCTGTGCTGAACTGAAGTCGATACGAGGAGCAGCTACTCGCTCATCAGGGGCGCTTATGTTTTCCTGCGTACTTATATGACTGCAATTGGCGATACTGTCCTCGGTGAAGGGCTGCTCTGGGTCGAAAGCAGGAACGCCTGCAACTCCACGTGCAACAGCTACGGATGTTACTAGCTTCTGGTACTGCAGCAGTAGCGTGAGAATCAAGTCTCAGGCCGCGCCGAAAGCGGCCTGTGGGTCTTGCCTGTCTAATACAGGTCAGCCAGTTTCCGCGATTTTGGCCCAGTAAAACCGAGAAGCTCCAAGGCAGTTTTAGACAGCGTCAGCCCCCCCATCCAGGCGTTCTGCCTACGACGATCCTTCCTGGCTCGTCCCCATCCCATTTACTCGAAATTTCATAACTGAACAGGCCGATAAGGCTGCAGAGGCAGGCGGCTACTCGACGCTGATCATCGACAGCTACTCCCACGAGTGGGTCGGTTCGGGCGGCTGCCTTGAGATCAACGACACGATCGCCAAGCAGCGCTACAAGGGCAACACCTGGTCGGCCAGGAACGAGACGACGCCGCGCCACCGCAAGCTGGTCGACACCATCCTCACCAGCCCGCTGCACATCATCTGCACCATGCGCAATCCCCGACAGCCAGCTGCAGGCCGGCAACCAGCGCCAGCTCTCCCCGCACGAAACACAACCCGAACCTACACCCGCACTGGCGCCTGGGCGCTGGATTGGTGAGAGGTATCAGTACATGGCCTACCTGATCTACAGGGGCCCGCGATGGGCAAGAACTGCAACACCTGCAAATGGCTGGAGTGGGTCGACGGTGAAAGCGAGTCGGACACCGGCTTCACATGCAACAAGCGCCATCAGCAGATGTGGGCCGACGGCCGCGAGCAAGAGCTGCTCGACAACACTTGGAACGGTGAGCGTCGCGGTGAAACCCTCGCCCCCCCCCGACGGCGCAGGGGATCCGCGCAGCCAGCCGTGTACGTGATCAAGTAGTGAATCTGATCCGCCACGGCTTGCTGGACGACGAGAAGTATGCCGAGCTATTCCCCGGATCGGAGGTAGCTCGTCAGACGGCAGAGTCCATTCCTAGCCTGGGGGCTTACACCCAGATGTGGCTGGACAGCCGTGACATTGTCGAAGGCACCCGCAACAACTACAAGAGCGCTTTCAACATCTACTGGATGCCGTACCTTGGCCTCCGTCGGATCGACATGATCACGCCGACAATGCTTCGCGGTGTTATCTCGCAGATCCAGTGGACATCAGTGGGGGTCAAGCGCAATGCGATTATCAAGCTGGCAAGCGTCTTCAAGACAGCGGTTTTCGACGGACTGATCACTAAAAACCCTACCGCATCGCTCGATAAACCTAGGGTAGTCAAAAAGGTCGTTGACCCATACAGCCGCTCTGAGGCGGAAGCAATAATCTCGCACCTGTATGCGACACTTCGGAAATATTCGCAGATTTATGCCGCATTCTTCGA
>Ga0256770_1000278_pt1 | contig 10094 bp, 10 predicted proteins | sample MC6MC0921MT_FD_186039 | JGI IMG/M metagenome (GOLD analysis project Ga0256770, IMG submission 186039) | Metatranscriptome of enriched soil aggregate microbial communities from Iowa State University, Ames, United States - MC6-MC0921-MT... | ecosystem: Environmental > Terrestrial > Soil >...
ATTGTGTTTAAATTAAAATATAATATGTTATACAATAAAGAATTATATTCAGCTAATAAAAAACAAAAAATGACTACAAATGCTTTTAAATCGTATGTAAGCCAAATAACTAATAGTAATATTGTTAAAATATTATTATCTGATGAACGTTTTATAAATACAGTTATTGATACTGAAAAACTTTATCAAGTACGTTTAAATTTAAAATATAAAAAAAAAAAATTATTTCAATCTAAGTCTAAATGTATAATAACTGGAAGACAAAGAGCAAAAATAAGATTTTTAGGAAATATTTCTAGATTTCAACTAAAAGAGATGGTATGTGAAGGACAATTTTTAATTGGTATATCAAGATTTGGTTGATAATCATTGTATTGTTAATAAATGAAAAAAGGAATAGCATTTTCATACGGACTAGTTAAGCAAGCGCATATTCAAAAAAAAGTTTATTGTGAAGTTAAAAATAGTAAACATACTATTTTTTATTTAAAATCATTAAGAAAAAATTCATTTATATATGGATATTCAATAGTACCTGAAACAAATAGAGTTTTTGTGTATTTAAGATATTATAGAAATAGACCCACATTAAGAGGAATTAGTTTATATTCAAAACAAGGACATAAACGATATATTACAAAAAAAAATATATTTAAAATATCTAGACGAACCAATCCTGGTAATTCAGTAATAATTGGAACTTCAAAAACATCAACTTTAGAAATTACTAGTATGTTTAAGCATGATAAATATTTACAATTCTCTAATTCACATTACGGAGAATTAATGTCTATGGTTTGATAATTAAAAATTTATGATAATAATAAAAAAAAGAAAAATAAAAACATGACAATTTTGAATTCCAAAAATGAATAATTTATCTTATACGTTATTTTATTTACCTAAATATAATAGAGTTAAATGATCTAATTCGAGATTTTTATTAAAAATAAAATATATTAATAAGGGAATTTTTATGTATATTATTCCAAAATGAATTTTTCCAACAGTTTTTAAATATCAATATCTAATGTTATTTTCAGGAAGTAAAAAATCAAAATATATTTTAAAACCATATTTTACATCGATTATAGTTAGTTTATTAGGAATAACTTTTAGATTTAAAATATTTATTAAAGTAAAAGGATTGGGGTATAAAGCATATGTATTAAATGGTGGTAAAACAATTAACTTAAAGTTAGGTTTAAGTCATATTGTAAAATTTAATTTAGTTAAAGAAATGTTTGCAAGTAAATTAGGATCAAAAGATCGTATGTTTTCAATAGAAGGAAATAGCTGAATAGTGTTAACTAATACATTATCTAGAATAAGAAATTTAAGAAAAGTTGATTATTATAGGGGAAAAGGTATTTTTAAAAAATTTTTTAATTGCAAAATTAGAATTAGTAAAAAAAAAAAAAATAAATGCCAACAAGTACTCAATTAGGAAAAAATCCTAGAAGAAGATATAGAAAAAGACGAAAAACAGTTGCATTAAGAAGAAGACCACAAAGAAAGGGAGTTTGTTTGAGAGTTCTAACAATGTCACCCAAAAAACCCAACTCAGCTTCAAGAAAAATCGCAAAAATTAGATTTTTTAAACCACATGCTAGAATAACTGCCCACATACCAGGTATTGGTCACAATATTCAAAAACATAGTCAGGTACTAGTACGAGGAGGAAGGGCTAAAGATTTACCCGGAGTTAATTATAGATTAATAAGGGGGAAATATGATTTAAGCCCTATCGTTTTAAGAAGAAAAGGTCGTTCAAAATATGGTATGAAAAAATTTTAATAAAAATAATTTAATAAAAAATAATAAAAAAACATTTGTAAAATTTAATGAAAAAAATTTAAATAATAATGAATACAAATTGTTTTTAAAAGAAAATATTTTAAAGTATAAATCAGGTATTATTCATGGTATAGATAAAGTTACGGGAGATAAAATTAAAGATGCGTTTGTTGTTACCCAATTAAAAAATTTATATAAGCCTAAATTATCAAAATATAAAATTAAAGCTAAAAATAGACGAGGGGTAGACTCAATATTAAAAAATAATATTGATATTGCAGATAATAAAAAATTAATCTCTAATAATATGGATAAAAATTTATTTTTTAGTAATTCTTTAGTTAAGTTAAAAAAAAAAAATTTTATACCAACTTTATTAAATAGAAAGTGAATTGCTATGCATTTAAATACTTTTGTAGATACACGACAATCGGATTATTTACAGTCAAAGGATGATATTAAATGAAAATCTTATGAAAAAAAATTAAACGCATTTAATAAAAAAGCTAAAGAAATAGAGGATTTAAATACTTTGTTAGGAACATTTAATGAAACTATTGTTTTTGCTGAAGGAGAGCAAGATAGAAGCGATTATAATAAATTTATAAGATATTTTAATTATAAAAATTTACTGTTCCGATCATTTTGATTTAATAAATTTGTAAGTACTTTAGTAAGAAAAGGAAAAAAGTTTAGGATTTGAAATTATATTTTAAACGGATTTTCATATTTAAAATCAGAATTTGGAAGAAATCCAATTATTATGTTATTTGAAATATTAGAAATGTACAGAATGCCAATAAAAGGTTTAACTCCAAAAAGTACAACCAGAAAATCAATTATAAGGACTCATTTAGTACCTTGATGAAAACAATATACTCAAATATTAAGATGAATAAGACATTCTATGCTTGGATCAATTAAAAATTTTACTTCATGAAATACTAGAATTAAATTAGAATTGTTAAATTTAATGACTGAAAATAATAATTGTTTAGTTAAAAAAAGAATAGAAGCTAATTTTCAATTAATAGCATTTGGAAAAATATCTATTCATTTTAGATGACATAGGAGATATAATAAAAGAGCAGTTAGAGCAATTAGAATATCTGATAAGAAATTATACGATAATTAAGTTATTTAAAAACAACGGGTAATCGTGTAGAGGCCTATCACACCTGTTTTGGGAACAGGGTTTCGGGGGTTCAAATCCCTCTTATCCGATTTTTATAGAGCATAGCCAAATTGGTAAGGCAACGGTTTTTGATACCGTCATTTGTGGGTTCGAGTCCCGCTGTTCTAAGTACACTTTTTGTTTAAAAAAAAATTAAAATATATTTTTTATTAATAATTTGATTTACGTCAGTATTTAATATATTTAATCTAATATTATTTATTAAAATGATTTATAATACTTAATATTGAATATTAAGTAATAGAGCTGGCCAAGAATTATTAAAATTTTAATTAACCTTTAAAAGGCCTGGGTGGCGGAATTGGTAGACGCAATAGGTTTAGGCCCTATAAACTGTGGGTTCAATTCCCACTTCAGGTATTAAGATTTTTTTATTTATGTTAAATTTTAAAAAATGAAATAAAATTTTAATGTCATTTAATTTATTAACATCCGAAAAAGTTGAAAAAAAAATGGTAGTTTTTACAAATTATTATATTTTAGGACAAAGGTCAAGTTACTTTTTAGTAAATCCTTATGCTGTTTCTGATATTTTAAGTAGAATTTTTATTTTAATAAAAGGAATAGTCAAAGAAAATTCCCTTTATCAAAAATGGGTGTTTAGTTTTACAATTAAACACGCGTCTATTAGTAGATGATTTGGATGATCAATAGGTGCAAATATTTTTTCTAGATTATCAAAAAATAATGGTTTTATTTCTAATGGTGGTATTCTATTATATATTAAAAGTTCAATGGTAGTTTATACATTTTTAAGTTATATAGGAGTCGATTTAGCTTTTGTATTATCATCAAAAGATAGTGGCGGAAGATCAGAAATGTTAACACAAAAATCTCTTTTAGCAATTGGATTTGATGGTATAGATGTTTGAACATATACTTATAATATGCCAGGTGTAAAATCAATTCGATCAGTTGTTTTATATTCAAGAATTTTTTCATTACTTTTTTCTAAACTTATGTATACAGTTTAATTTTTTTTTAATAGTTATTAATTTTAGGTTATTGTAGCTCAATTGGTAGAGTAATTGATTGTGATTCAACTGGTTACGGGTTCAAATCCCGTTAATAACCCATATTATTTAAAATATATAAAATATACTTTTAAAATTTATGACAAATATATTTTTTAATACAAAACTAAATAAATTTAAACTGAATTGTGAATATAATAAATTAGAAACTTTTAGAAATGATGATTTAAACTTAGTACGTTATTCACTAACAGATAGGGGTAGCGCTTTATATTTTCAAAAATTAATGATTATAAAAATTTTTCGAATGTCAAATAATTCTATAAATAGTATTAATAAATTTAGTTATTCAGAACACAATAGATTGTTAGAGTTTGGAGGGGATTTGCATTTAAAATATGCATTAATTAGTTCAGTTAATCAATTGAAAAGAGATTCCTCTTCTGTTATTTTTGGTAATGATTATTCTAGTTTTGGTAGTTTTAAAAATTTTTTTTATAATTCATCAAATAAAGGAAATGATTTAAATATAAAAAAAAATATTGAAAATAAGGATACTTTAGCAATTAGAGAAAAAAAATTATATTATTTAGAAAATATGTCATGCCATTCTCATTTTATACATAATTATATACCATCGGGATGAAAAACTTCTAATTTTAAAAGTTCATCTATATCTTTAGTTTTTAATGATTTTATAAAATATAAAGATAGTGCATTATCTAATAAGGTTAAAGAAAAAATTATAAAATCTATAACTAATATAACTTATTTTATTAGAACAATTTGATATAGAACAAATCTTTTACTTTCTAACTTTCAATATCCATTATCTTTTTACGACCTATCCGGTAGTTATAAAAAATCATTATCAAGATCAGGAATTTTTTTTGAATCATTTTCTGCCGATTCTTTTATTGCGACTTTTTCAACTTTAGGTAGTTGAAGTATTAATAAGGTTGATATATCAAGAGAAATTGCTATTATCCATAAAGGTGGTATTTATAAAAAATTAATGAAAAAATATTCAATGTGAAGGATGGGTATTGTACACTGAGGAAAAAAAATGTTATCATTTAAAAAAAATTATTTATTTTGAAAATATGCAAGAGGTTTATCTAATTATTATTATAGAGGATTTTATCTTTTTTCTATTTTTAATCTTAGAGCAGATGTATTTTTAATGAAATCTTTTGGTGTAAAAACCATTAAATTAGCTAGATTATTAGTTTGAGGTGGTCATGTTTTTAGTGGAAATTACGCATTGTCAAATCCTAGATCAAGAGTATTTAGATATAATATTTTAACGATATCTGAAAAAGCTAATATTTATTTAAGTAAAAAAAAATTTTTTAAATATTGAAAAAATGATGAAAAAAAAACAAATAAAAAAATTAAAAACAGGCTTTTAAAAATGACACCTTTAATTTTTTGTAGACAACAAAAACAATGTATTTTTTGAGGTGATATTCAATCGATAAAGTATACTATGTTTTTTGGAAATAGCCTATCAATTTTAAATACTGATAATAAAAAAACTAAATATTTTGCATTAAATTATTATTTTACACAAAAAATAGTAGCTACTTCTTGGTGATAGTAATTTTAAAAATATTTTTTAATAAAATATATTATGTAGGCATATTAAGTAATAGTTTATAAAAATCATTTAAACTCTCCTAGTATGGGGAAATTTACAGCCATTAAAAGGACGTCTAATTTTATTTATAATAAAATAAATTGGTATTTTTCACATTCTTAATTCTTTTGATAAAGGTTTAATTCTACTTCTTCCCTTTCCAATTAATTTATAAATAGTTTGCCTATACTTTAATGTAAATGCTACAATTTCGATAAACATTCTTTTTAATGAAAAAAAATTATTAAATTTTAAAAAATTATATCTTTCCCTACCTCTCGAAATTCAATAAAAAAGAGTACTTTTTTTTTTACCACAAACAGCCAAAAATATATTATTTGGAGTTGTTCGTGTTGTTAATAAAACTTCTGCACGTAAACGAATTTTTTTTTTTTATTTTTTGAAATTTTAATTGTATCTTTTAAAAATTCAACTGCACTCTGAACACTAAATATTGCCATAAGTTTTTTTTAATTTTTTTATGCCAGCTTCACTAACAATTCAAGTACGGTTAGGATTTTCTATGGGTTGACGCATTTGAACACCTAACGAGGTTGGGTTCTATGCTAAAACTTTAGCTCACTCTTATTTTATTTTAGTTATACTAAAAGCAAAATTTTTAAAAGAAAAAATATGAATAGTTAATTATAACCTGTTTTTAGGTAAAAGAAAATATTATATTTTTATAGATTTTTTAAAATTTGGTATGAAAACAAAAGAAGAAAGATCATTTTGACGAAAAATAATGTTTATAACGGTAATTTCAAGATCTTCAAAATATAAAAAAAATATTTATAAACCTAGACGAAATAGATTTTTTAAAGTAAAATGTATGAAAAAAGCAATGCAATTTAAATTTCCAAAAAAAGATTGAAAAAAAAAATGATTAAAGATAAATACGACTATACTTAAAAAAATATTACCTTTAGTTAAAAAACAACATAAGTATAATTTTAAAAATCATTTTTCAATAAATATTAATAAAATTGAAAATGAAAGTTTATCTTTTAAAATTTCTAAAAAGTTTAAAATTTTTAATAAAAAAATAAATTCTTCTTTTTACCTGAAAGGTAAATTATCAAAAAATTTTATTAAATTAAAGTTTAATAAAATTACTAATTCGTGCAGTTTAGTTAATAAATATAATAATTTAAAAAAATTAAATATTAAATTTGTTGATAAAAATATTTTAAATTTTTCAAATAATAAAAATTATGAAAATCTTAATTTAATTCAAAATAGAGAAAATATTTTACGTAATGAAGATTTTTCAATTATAGATTATATGTATAAAAGTTTTCAATTTAAAAAAATGCCACCAATTGGAAAATTATCGATTTTTGGTGGTCCCCGTAAACGTTTATCTAGAAATTTAAAAAGAACGTTTAAAGGAAAATATATTAAACATTTAACCAATTTAATTTGATTTTGAGAAAAAATAGCTAGATTAATTTCTTATACAATAAAAAAGTTATATAGTAAAATCGATAAAGATCAAATTTAAAGAAAATAATTTAAATAAAAAATTAATATGCCCAATTTCTATTATTATTTTAATTTTTAATTAAAATGCTTTATAAGAATAACAAAAAAGAATTAAAAATATTTCAATTTTTAAATGAAAATAAAAATAGTATAAATTGCTTAAAAAATAAAAAAAATTTTAGCCTACGTAGGTTAAAAGAAAATATTGAAAATAACATAAATTCGACTAATTTGTTTTATATGTCAACAATTTGAAATTCTAATAAAAAATTTAAATATTCATGTGATGTTAATTTTGAACATTCAATATCACATTCTATTGTTATTTCTACCAATAATAAAACATTTAATAAATGTAATTCTTTTGAATTATATTTAAAAAAAGGATCATTATTTCAAAATAATACATTAAGGCAAGATTTAGAAAGGATAGTGGGTTTTGAAATTCTTGAAACTGCAAGACTTAAATTTTATTTTAATAAAGATTCGAGAAATATATTATTTAATGAATCAATTTTTTTACAAGAAAATAATAATTATATATATAGAAAAAGACTTATTACAAAATTATATAAATTAAATAAATTACGTAAAAAATCCTCTATTAATAAAAGGTTATTAATAGCTAAAACTATAACTCAAGATTTTATTAATACTAAAATTATAAATTTAAAAAATTCAGAAAAAATATCAAAATTTCGTTTTAATAAATTTAAAAATAAAAAATTATTATCTGATAATGTAAAGTTAGCTCATAAAAAATCAAATTTTCCTATAATGGGATTTTTAAAAAAAACAATTGGAATGGTCGGATTTCCTTCAATAAAAACATTTAGAAGTTATAAGTCTTATGAACTGTATAGACAATATATAAGACATCCAAATACTCAATTAAAATCGTTAAATAAATATATACGAAATGTAATTAGTATAGAAGATTATCGAAATGGAAAAACCAAAAATGAAAATATTGATATGACTGCTCAATTTTTTAAAATATATTGAAGATATTTTAAATTTAAAATAGAAAGATTTTTTTATAATCATTTACATGTTAGGGTTCATATTTGATTTTTAAATATATGAGATGTTTTTTTAAGTGGTGTAGATGCTTTATGGAGATGATTTAGATATGAAGATAAAACAACTTATTTTTTAACAAAAAAAGGTCAAAGATTTTTAATTGAAGATAGAGAAAATGCAAAATTTTATGTTAGAACTATGACATTAACTTTAACTATGGTAGGTGGTGTAAAATTATTTATGGATAATATATCTTTAATGATGAAAAAACATAGAAATAATTGAGCATTTATATTACATACTACTAAATCTTTACGTTTTTGTATTAATTATTTTTGATTTAGATTTTTTGTTAATTATAAAGTAACCTTACAAGGAAAAATCGGAGGTTTTTTAAGAGCTCAAAAAAAAACTTTTAAAAAAGGAAACATATCTATTGAAAATAAATCTTCTGCAATTAATTATTATCGAGGATACCCTATAACAAGATTTGGTTCTTATAATTTAAGTTTTTGATTACAATACAGAATACCAAATTTAGTAGAAAAATTTGGAGATTTAGAATATGTCGATACTATGAAAGTTCTTTTAAATATGTATTCTGTTCCTTGATTAGTATCTCGTTTATCTACAATTATTCAACATATGCTTATGGAAAGAGTTTTTAGAACTAATAGAAAATTAGCTCAATATTCAAGAAGAATTAAAGCTAGAAAAATAATGATTTATCAAGCTATTGGGGCTAAAAAATATCATTTTAAAAATACTTCTCTTAAAGTTGGTAATGTTATGAAATTTAATAAATTAAAAGATATTGTATTAAAAAAAAAATATACAAAAATTTTTAATAAAAAAACTAAAAAAAAACTAATAAATAGGTATTATAAAAAAATTAACAAAAACTAATAAAATATGCCAAAAAAAGGTGTTATTAAATATAAAAAGTATCATAAAGGGTGTATAAAGAATGTTTCAGCGATTCGAATTTTTTGTTGTCCTGATATTCCAGTTACAGAAGTTATTATAAAAGAACCAATAAGAATTACTATTAGGCATTTAAATTCAATTAGAAAAACAGTAAGAAGATTAATAAAAAAACAAGGACGGTTAAAAAGATTAATGTTAAATTTTTGACCTATAACTGCTAAACCAGCTCAAATTAGAATGGGTAAGGGTAAGGGGGCTACAAGTTATTGAGCTGGTAGGGTTAGATCTGGTAATATAATTGTTTCATTTTCTAATATAAATATGAAAATATCTGATAAATCTTTAAGAGCTGCTGCAACAAAAATTTCTGGAAGAACATCTATCTTTAATAATTATTTAGAGTTTATTGGTAGAAATAATAATTTATAAAAAAATTACCTCAATTAACGTAGTTAGAAATTTTAAATTTTTTATTATTTAAAAAAATACTAGGCATATTATTTATTAATTCCTATTATTATTAATAAATATTATTATTATTTAATAATAATATTAATTAAAAATATTATTTTATAATTCTATTTATGCTTTATAATTTTATTTTAAAATTTAAACTAACTACAAAGTTTATAATTTATATTATATTATGTTTATATATATTATTTTTGTTATTTTATAACATATATTTATATATTGATAAAAATATATTTTATGAATTGTCTGTTTTTAATATATTAAAATACTCATTGGCTGAATTTATTAATTTTGTTTTTGAAACTTTTTTATTAATCAAATTAGAAATTAATCCATTTTTTTTAAATTTAGCTTTTATAAAAATGTTTCATAATACATTAATCAACAATTTTTTAACTTTAATTAAAATATTTTTTTTTATGTTTTTAATTTTATTTTTTTTTTTTTTTTTTTTTTTTAATTTTTTATTTTTTTTTTCTCTTCCTAAATCAAAAATATATTAAATAAAATAATAATTAATTTTTAAATTTTAATTTATATTATATAAGAAAAGAGATAAAATATTAATTATAATTAAACA
>Ga0256770_1000283_pt1 | contig 10034 bp, 16 predicted proteins | sample MC6MC0921MT_FD_186039 | JGI IMG/M metagenome (GOLD analysis project Ga0256770, IMG submission 186039) | Metatranscriptome of enriched soil aggregate microbial communities from Iowa State University, Ames, United States - MC6-MC0921-MT... | ecosystem: Environmental > Terrestrial > Soil >...
AAAGGCGGGCCGGCGGTTGAGCACAGGGCCCGCTTTCTGGTGGGTTACGATATCGGGATGCGCCGACGAGCAGCACGCACTTCGTCAAGAATCTGGAAGATCGGGGATTCCGGATCTGCTTCGCGGCTTGACGCCTGATCGAGCAGTCCCTTTAAGCGCTGCAGTTGCTCGGATTCGAGGTACAAAGGGTAGCGGGGCGCAGCTAGCGTTGTCGTCCCAACGTGCGGTAAATACGGCGTAATCGTATTTCCAACGAGTGCACTGATCGCCACTACCAGCGAGTCGGAGAGCCTGTAGATTTCTTCGTTGACCTCAGCCTGGCGTGTTGGGTCGTTTGTCAGCGCGTGTGCTTGTGCATGTAACTCACGTAGCGTGCTGATCACTTCCAAGTGACCCTGCTCCAAAATGATGTTCATGAGTGCTCCTGATATTGGTCCGCCGCTGCGCACCTTCTGTTCCAAGTCAAGAGAGGCGTTCGCGCACCGTCCTGCGACCACAGTTTAGTGTCCAGCAGGCGGTTTGGCAGCTGTGGTACCTACTGCCCGAGTGGCACCTCATACACGCCAAAATGCTGATAGTGTGAAGCAACGATGCCGGCGGGATGACTGGTTCGCCATGCCTCCACCTTCGCGTTGTAGTCCTTCCAGGCCTCATCGCTGTCTTGATCGAAAGGTAACTCAGGCGGACTGACATGGTGATCGATCAGCTTTTCCAGCCACCCGTCAGCCCTAGCGCGGTCAGTAAAGACCTGTAGCGGTATAGGCTGCTTGTGATCGTAGACAGCAGCTGTGGCCATAACTAAAAAAACGTTGCCCATCGGTGACTCCGTTGAAGAGTTCGTCATACGCCAGTCTGCCCTTGACGGCTACGCTTGACCTTTCGCGCGAAAAGCTTCAGTTTTTCCTGCTTGGTGAGCTGATACTTTTCATCAATGGTAACCGTGGTCGTTATGTAGTGGTTTCCTGTGTAAACGCTCACATCTTGCTTGCGCTTCAGCAGCAGCTGAAAGCTGGGAGCCCCTTCATCTGCATCCGAATTCGGTGCCCCGACGATCCAGAATTTAAGTTCTGGCACGATATCCGTCTGTTTCTGAACGATCAGATTCCCCTCCTTGGGGCCTACCTGGTAGATATGAACCGTTAGTTTGCTCTTATGAGAGGCATCCACCATGCCAATCAAAGTCCCTTTAAGATTCGCAGGAAGCTTGATCTGCTTCCGGATCTCCCGGCACCACCGGTGTAGAGTCTCTGCTTGTGCCTCAAGGCGTGTCTTCTTTGTCGGCTCTTCTGGTTTCTCGTTGTTCATTTCTTCTACCTGGAGTCCTTGTGTGTCGCCCCGCTCTTGCGGCCGAAGCAGAGCTGGGCCTGTTCCTAGAGCGCCTGGTCGTTAGTTCAGGTACGGCTTTGGGTTGAGCGGCTGAGGATAACCTGACTGAGCGCTCACGTCCCCTCGCCCGGGCTTCGGTGCTGCGTTCACTGTGGCCGCAGCGCCGGCAGAGATTAGGGCCGGGATCAGCGTGGTCATGCTTCGTATCGATGACGCCCCGGTTCACCGGGGCTATAGCGGCTAAGCGGTTACAACTGCTCAATAAAGCGGGTGACTGATTCAATGGTTGGCTCTTTCAGGCCGTGATACGCATGAAAATGAAAGCACTCGTCATCTTCGTCCCACTGTGTTAGCTGGTCTGCATCGAACGACCAGCGCTTTTCCAAATGGGTAAGTTCGGTCCACTCCGCGGTTGCGATAGTGCTGACGACATTGAACTGGTCAACTAAATCGAGGTAATCCACCAGTACGCGGATCGGCGGCATTCCAACGTTGTCCAATCCTTCGGCGTCGGGGGTGTTGAGGTAGAGTGCATTGCTTACAGCGGCAAGATGAACGTCTGCCTTTGCCGCGCACTCAGTCTCAGCATCGGAGAACGAGCTGTAAGCGCCAAAAATGACGTTCCATTTACGCCCATGGTTCACCAACCTTTCTGCTGTTGCAGCGGTCATGAATTCAGCCTTAGTGATTTCGTGCGGTGCCATTTCATATCCTCAGTGATAGCTTAATAGAGGATGATTCTGAACTAAAACTTCTTTGGATCAAGTTTGCTCAGAAGCTAAAAAAGCTTATGGCGCATGAAATAAATTAGTCTTTACCATGGGTGGCGTGTTGGGGAATTGATTTCTGGGTGAGCGTCTTCCGGCGCCTGGGCTTTATAGGGCGCACAGATCGCGCCTGCCTCTACAGCCAGTTCCCGGTTTTCAGGCCGGGGCTTGGGTGCAATGCAACGGGGCGATAGTTTCCCTTAGCAGTAATGGAACTTCAGGAACTTGCCTTTAGGGAGTGGAATCCAAACCCAGCCTGCAAAGTCGTCACCCGACATACCCCCATTGCTGTACTGGTCCAGATAGATGTAGCGGAATGCAGTGCCCTTTTCGTCCTGGCGGTGACCACCGTGGCTATCGACAATCTCGAACTCTGAGGTGTAGTCGCAGTTGGCAATGAAGCCTTCAATGTGCTTGAGCTTCCGGACCCCTACGATCGTTGCGACATATGCCAGCGCCTCATCACGCTTCCGGCTCTGTTCACGGTCATGTTCAAGCGCTGAGGCGTTGGCCTCTTCCATGATCTTCAGGTAATCAGCGTCATTTATTCGAATCATCTTGCCTCCGTTGTAAACGGGTCAGCTAAGCCGAACCCAGAACTCATACAAAATCCACATTAGAGGCAGGACAAGTAGCCAGCCTTCGCAAGCCTTTTCGGCAACCCACTTTAAACATTCCATGGTCATTCTCGCTCAACTGGTGTGGTACTTGATACAGCCGGCCTTGCTCTCGAAAGGTCTGCTACAGAGGTAAGCTCACGAACACTGGGGAGTTTGCTGCCGCAGCGTAAAGTTCGGCAGTGTCAGTGCATTCCGCCCATACTGCAGCACTGATGCAGCCAGCGTTCTCGATATCAACCTCGCCGGTATCACTGATCGTGGCAGAATAGATTTGACCGTTCTCAAGGAATACAACCTCGTCATCCCCGAGGCGCAGAGCCCTACCAGACTGCCCGTCCAAGGCGGCTGTCAAGGCATCAAGCGCTGAAATAAAGGTCAGGTTTTCCGGAGAAATTGTCATTGGTCGGCTTCCTCAGTGATTCACTTCAATGAGGGGACTTTACCCTATAAAGGGAGGGGTTCAAGCCAAGTGCCGCGGTGGACACACCGCACAACTACAAACCCGAAGGTCATGGGCAATTGAGGGTGACGCTGGCTGCGTCACACCCCTTCGTTGTAAATTGACTGGCAACTTCGCCTGTTGATGGCCAAGAGCTGTTAAGGCTCTTCTTCTGGGATCAGCAGGACTCCAATCAACTCCGCCAACGCCAACAACTGAGCAAACGTGTCCGGGTCGTGTTGCAGGTCCCGCCCCACATCATGCTCTAGAAGGGCGCCCTCACCCAGACGATCGCCGAAAAGGACGAAGGCCAGGGCTTGGTCATCTTGGCGAGAAACCCAGCGCAGTCCGTGCGCCTCTGGGGCGAACTGATGAATCGCCTTCGCCCAGGATCTGGTGTAGCCATACTCCGATGCCGGGGTCTCGATCAGGTGCTGGCGCTCGATGCCCAGCCGCCGGAGCGCTTTGGTCGAAAGGTCCACAAGGGTCAGCTCGTGGGCTGTATGGATGACAGAGTGTTTCAGCCCGTCGAGTCGCTTTTGCTGAAAAGTCTTCAGTCCAGGGGAGTAGCTCACATCATGGAATGCTGTCTCCATCACTGCGCAGTGGAACGTGCTCCCCGCGTACAGGGTCGGGACGATAGCTCCCGCAGCCGTGGCGATAGGGCTGAACCGAGCGTTGCCGCCTCCAGTGGAGTTGTACTCAGTCGCACCGAACCGTCCCTGGTGTACGCGGTGCAGCAATGTGCCAGCGGGAAGGGAGAAATGGGATAGGTGCAGTGTGGCCGGCGGCTCATCAGGTTTGGACTGATCAGCCATGCGAGATCTCCGACACTTCTTCCCGCGCCGCTTCGATCACACGATCTGGATCCGAGCGCAGCAAATCCTGTGGTCGCTTGGATGCCAGCCAACTGTTATCGGACATGAACCAGTACGCCATCTGCCAAGCGTCCTTGGCTGATTCGAGCACCATGATCACGTCCTTCAGCTGAGACAGTGGTCGATAGCCGCGCATCTCATCCAGGCCGTACATGGGGAAATAATCCGTGCCGTTGTGGGTGATGGCAAAGATACGCTTCTCCCGCTTCCATTTACTCGGCTGCGAGGACGGATTGCTGGCGCTGAGCTGGGCCAGGCCGGCGATCTCAGATGCCGTGACCCAATCGCCGCTTTTGAGCACAGCGGTTTTAGCCTTCATCAACATCTTGGCCTGGTGGAGCTTTGTTGAGGAGACCGGCTCCGGCGGCACCATGACTTCTACGAGCCGGTGTATGGCCTCAATGCTCAGCCAACGCGTCCGCTGGAGAAACTGCTCATTCACCATGTCGATGGTGTGCAGATAAGCCTGAGCCGACGTCTTCGAGGGAGTGTTGACGGCAATGACGATTTGGAAAACCTGTGCCTCATCGTCCAATTCCTCTACGTACTCAAGGGGCTCCGAGAATCCCTCTATCTCGTTCAGGGCGCGGTACTGATCCCGTTCATCGAACAATACGACTGAACGACTGATCTTCATGACTTCTGCGGGCTCTGCCATAGCGAACTCCGTGATGATTGATATTACCGATCTGGATAATAACCAATCTAATCCCGGGGTGGATGGAGAGCAAGGGGCGCCGATGGGTGGTGGCCATACAGGTAGCAGCGTTATCCAGTGCGGCGACGTAGCCCACTCAACGCCTCGGCAACGTTCCTCTGCTTTCTCGGCCGCGGTGCTTGGACACGTCGATCAGAGTGTAGTCCCAGCAGGAGGGCAGCATCAGTCGTCGCTGCGCCCTTGAGTAGCTTGACTAGGTTGCCCTAGGACCTTACGTTGCCTGCTAGGGAGCAAGGAGTTCCGTCATGCCTTATTACGACCACCGCTGGCACCTGTTCACTAACGAGGAACGCCGGCGTTATGGGGAGTCCAAGCGCCAAGCATTAAGCGAAAGGCTCAGCAGGGCATGGCACGCAAAATGGCTGAGTAAAGCCGGTCTGAAGCAGCGACTTTGGAGTGACAAGGCGATAACCCTGTTTCTTGATGATCCCTGTGATGCCGGCCCTATAAAAGCGTGGCCCCGTGAAAACGTGCTGCAGGTGGAGAGCAGTCCTGAGTTCAAAGCCTGGATGGTTCAACGGCGAACCTGGTTAGCCGCTCGGGGAAAGCTGGCGCCTGCACCGGCAGTGGAACCAGAACTGGAGACGTTGCCGGTAGAAGAAGGTTAACCCCTGCTCGCCTAGCCTGCCGGTAACACGGATGTTATTCAGATAACCTTACCCGGGGGCTCGAGAAGAACGCTCCAATTACTGCCTCAAACCCATCCCACGACCCCGCCAAGCAATTTCAGTCGGTGACATGACACCGATGCCTCCCGGTACTCGCAAGATGTTCCGTATAATCACCTGTCGCAGCAAGTTACGACATCCTGCCTAGAACTGGTGGATGTCTGCGCGAGGGGAGTGCAGCGGCCATTCAAGCCATCCGTGGGGATTTTTTTTGATCATTCGCATTACCAACAACGACGACCTCTGGCAGGTCTACGAGATCTCGCAACCCAACGGATTGGAGGGAGCGATACAACTCGCCTGGCAGAAGATCACTGCCCTCCGACCTGATCACTTCGCGCGAAGCCAAGCGATCCAGGTAATGAGCAGGGTGGGAATCCAAGGACCGCTTTCTGCAGCGGCCCAGGCCAAACGCGAGCTGCTGCAGGCTGCTGCGATCGAAGCACGTGAGGTCCTGCCGGTGGCACTCTGCATGCACCTTTACAATGAGCACGCATATGGCGCCAGTCTCGCAGAAGCAGAATCAGTGTTGACGACGCCAGCCGGTGCCGTGCCCGGGGCATGGATCACTGTTGGTCATTACCCAGTGGCAGGCGAGAGCCAGTTGCCGGCGGGCACGGAACAGAGCATCTCTCGGCGGGGTAACAATCTGGTAGCGATCTGGGATCGGCTGGACCAGGCCAGCAGGCACGCAGCGCTACTGGTGCAAATCAACAAGATACGTAGACGTGCACTCGATAATGAGTTTTAAGGGCTCCCAAATCATTCTGGTTGGCGATTCGGAGTCAAGCCATCACAACTGAAATCGGCTTACTGACTTGATATCGGCTTTTTCTGCGAGATACTAAAGCTCCGATTTATAGAGATTCAGTTGATGACTTCCCTATCCCAAAAGTGGATTGTCGGCCATCCACCCCATAGCCTGGACTCGTGCTGGGTACAGGTTAAACCTTACATTCTGGAAAGAGGCGAGCCTGACACGGCGGTGTTACTCGCCGTTTCAGATGGTCAGAACTGGTGTGAGTCGAGTTGCTGGCGCGGTGTTGCGCACTACGATGAACCTATTCTCGACAAGATCATTGCCTACATACCATACCGAGTGCCAGAGGCTCCCAACTGGGCAGGGTAGCGAGCGACGCTATCTTGCATAGATCGCGCGCTTTTGTTCGTACTCTGTGCGAGCTGCAGGTGACGTCAGGGGTTTTGCGCAGTCCACACCTTGAAACATCATTTGATCGGCCGGTACTAGACCCAGTTTCACCGCTAGTGACGGTGAGTGCATGCCCGCGACATAAATAGGAGATTCACCTATCAGCGCGAGGGTGTCTACCCGTCCGCTTGAAGCCCCCAAGGGGGATACAGATGTAGTTGGTAACCGAAAAATCGGCTCATTGGAGGGCGAAATCTGGCCGCTATCCAAAAGTTTTACGAGCTCATAAAGCCGAATCTTAGTAAATAATTCTCGGTGGTTGCTAACTGCTGCATTTATGAAGCCGTACCATCGAGCGTTGGAGGCTTGCTGCTTTGTACGACGAGAGCGCGCATAAGCTTGAAAATGATTATAGTCACCTAAGTTAGCGTAGTAGCACTCGACCTCCGAGCAGGCCCGCAGTACCGCCAAACTTTCTTTTGAAATAAGCGACTTACTTTGAAGCTCTGCGTACCGATCGTATCCATCCAGCGCAAATGAAAAAAATGTCGCAGCACGCGCAAAGGTCTCCTCATCACCTTGACCACAAGATGTCTGATAAGCCCTGGCTACAGCGACTAGGTCACTGCGAATCTGCGGGGATACGAGTGATGCAATTTGCATATATCCACCTCTATAAATTTGTATTTATACCACTGCTGGTAGCTATTGAGAATCAAATTTTTAATGGTACAACTATCTAACCATCTGGATAAATAAGGTCTGAAGGTGCTGAAAGTCGATCAAAATAGGCAGTTAGCAAGAACGCTAAATCGCTACCTGGGCACCACATCCGCGGCCGGGCCTTGCCGAGAGAATGTCATAGGCGACCCAGGATGCCGCTGGTGCCCATTGACCGAGGGCTGGGTGATTGTTCTGCCGCATGACGCCCTCGGACAAGCTTCCGTGCTGGAAGCGAGCTTCAAGAGACAAGGATTCATGACCTTAAGCCATGCCACCACCGACGGTGGCTGGGAGCTAAATGCCTATCTACCAGGACAAGGGCCAAAGCTACAGTAAACGCTTTTTTATCCTATCGCTGTACGCGCGGTCCGAAGTTTTCCTACAATTCCTGCGCCATGTGATCACCACGCCCAGCGTAGCTGGGCCTGGGGCGCATCAGACAATATTAGGAGTGAGTGATGTCGTACGGAAAACTTGTTGCCATCGTAGTCTTCTGCGCGCTCGCCGCGACGCCATTTTTGATGAAGCACAGGAGTGCGCAGGCAGAGTCCTCGAGGCTCAAGCTGTATTGCGACACGGCGCCAGTAGAAGCCGCACGAGACGGCGTCGACTGCGTTCACTACAAAAAAACCAGGCGAGCACCTTGATGCAATTTTTGGCGGGTGCCCTTGAAACGCGTTTTTTTTGTAGTTGAATGCACCTATCACCCAATGAGGTTGCACACATGAGCAAGACAAAACGTTCCGGATACGATCGCAAATACCTCGCCGGCGCCGAGATCTGGCAAGAGTGGCGTAAGGAAGCCGAGCAAGCCGCGGACGAAAACTCTGCTGCGGAATGCACTTCGATGATCACAGAGCTGACCTCGAAAAATGCCAGGCTTGTCCAGGCTCTTGATGCTTTTGATCAAGTCGGCCTTGGAGCCACCTATGCGAATGAGCGGCAAGATGCCTGGGCAGTGATCATCCTCGATCCACTTGAGGATACGACTAGCATTGCAGGCGCAAGCTACAGGTATCAGTTGTACGATCGTGAAGGTTTCATCGGGCACGGTACCTACCCTTGTCCTTATGCAGCTATCGCTGAAGCATTTGATATGGGCTACGTCAGTTCTTGCCCTTCACAGCTCGATGAAATCGCATCGTCGAGCCTTTGGCAGCAGGGGATGGCCAACGTCCACGAGGCTCAAGCATCGTGGTTAAAGGTTGTCGGGTCTGATTGACTTGGAACTACCGTAACCGTAGTGCTCGCTCCGACATCGCCTCGGCTAAAAATGGTAGAGTGCTTGCAACGCGAGCCTATTCAGCGGCACTGGTACTGGGTCTCCCTTCACTGTCAAGGTCCAATATTGGCTGCGATTGAATCTCGCACTTGCTGGTTTCTGCGAGAGCCCACAGATGTTGAGCGATGCAAGCAAAGTGTTCGCCTTCGGCGACATGCACAAAGAAATTTTCAATTTATTCAAACAATTCGACAGCGTATTGATCATGGAGCGAGAAGACGCTGAGAGCTTTTCAGCGTTGATTACATTCGACCAAGAGTCACTACACTCTAACATTATCGATTGCAGTCTCCGTGCTGGTGATGATTTTGCTGTGCGGGTGATGACCCTTCGCGGGGATCCTGTGCTGCATATAGGCTTCAAAAAGACTATCAGATTCAACGTTTCATACGCTGACTGCATGACCCGAATTGATGGGCTCGGCCGGCGCTGTTTAGTTTTTCGCGACTACAACCGAGTCTGTTGCATTTATGGTTCGACCGACAGCGCTCAAAGCAACATGTTGCAAGGTTGTGAGCACATGTTGAAAAGCGTTCTCCATTGGCGCAGTGGCGAGTTGAAATTAAAGAAGGCTAAAGGATAAAGATATATTGAATACCCCAACGACCAATCAATCTGCTCAGTTACCGGACAGCCATGATCGCGGTGATATCTCGGAGCTACCTGGTGCCGGGAATATAATCGGCGCCAAAAATGACTTCGAGGCAGTCCGCGAGTGGATGAAAGCAAAGGGTAAACGGTCGGGGAACACGTTCAAAAGCTACAGAACGGAAGCAACCAAAATTCTTCTATGGATGATGGAGAACAAGCACACCTTCAATAGCCTGACGGTTGAGATTGTTCATCGCTACTTCAACCATTTGGCTTGCCCTCCAGCTCACTGGATCAGACCTGCTAAGGCAAAGAAGGGCCAGAAGTTGACCGACTTTCAAATAATGCGCGGAGGGGCGTCCAATAAATCCATCGCGTATAGCCGAACAGTATTGATTGGGCTTTGCCGGTATCTCTGCGCCGCGGGGTACATTCGATTGAACCCCTTCGAACTGTCTCACCGGCCGGCCGTTGTGTCGGCCGCGGAGCAAGAGCGCTACCTCTCTGTTGAAGCCTGGAGCTACCTATGGAGTTACATCTTGTCCATGGCATCCGGTACGGCTATTGAACAGAAGCACGCCGATCGGACTCGTTGGCTCTTTGCTCTCTTCTACTACACAGGGTTGCGCATCGATGAGGCCGTAAAAGGGAAGATGTGCGATTTCGTGAGACGTGATGACACCTGGCAACTGAAGGTTGTGGGAAAGGGGTCAAAGGCTCGATTCGTCACAGTCAGTACAGCGTTGCTCAGTGAGGTTACTCGCTTCAGGAGGCTCTGCGACCTACCTGCGTACCCTCTACCCGCTGAGACCGTTCCCCTGATCCCCCGGCTGACGCACAAAGGGCCAGTAGGGCTCTCTGTTCGGGCTGTG
>Ga0256770_1000296_pt1 | contig 9822 bp, 8 predicted proteins | sample MC6MC0921MT_FD_186039 | JGI IMG/M metagenome (GOLD analysis project Ga0256770, IMG submission 186039) | Metatranscriptome of enriched soil aggregate microbial communities from Iowa State University, Ames, United States - MC6-MC0921-MT... | ecosystem: Environmental > Terrestrial > Soil >...
CGCAACCGATGAAAGGCTTGACAGCCTCAGAAATTGCATTGAAAGTGTTTCGCCAAGAGAAATAAGGTTCTGTCCAGCAGAACAGAACTAGAAATAACAAGAACCTCCAGGCGACGTACACTGTCGGCTTCAGCTTGCGTATTGGTGCGCCTGTTACACATGGAGAATTGCCATGAGCCTGTATGCCCCTCCCGAGCAACGCCCAACCGAAATCTTCACCCGACTGCCAGCAGAGTTCTGGCGTGATGGCGACTCGGATTGGGTCCGTGCCAACAAGCCGGGGCAGCCCGTCGCCAGCTTTCTGGAGGGGCCTGCGTTCGATCGGGCAGGCAATCTCTATGTCACGGACATACCTTACGGCAGGGTCTTCCGCGTCTCTGCCGGTGGCGAATGGGAGTTGGTCATCGAGTACGACGGCTGGCCCAACGGGCTGAAGATCCATCGCGACGGGCGCGTGTTCATTGCCGATTACAAGCATGGCATTCTGGTGCTCGACCCCATCAGCAAACGCATCGAACCCTTCCTCACCCATCGCCGCAGCGAGAGCTTCAAGGGCGTGAACGACCTGTTCTTCGACCGCCAGGGCCACCTGTACTTCACCGATCAAGGGCAGACCGGCATGCACGACCCGACCGGCCGGGTATTCCGTTACGACCTGCAGCAACAGCGCATGGACTGCCTGCTGGATAACGGTCCCAGCCCTAACGGCCTGGTGATGGACCTGGCAGAGAAAGCGTTACTGGTCGCGATGACGCGCGGCAACGCGGTCTGGCGGCTGCCGCTGCAGCCGGACGGCAGCACCTCCAAGGTCGGTATCTTCACTGCCATGGCCGGTGGCGTGAGCGGTGCCGATGGCATGGCGCTGGACGCCTCAGGCAACCTCTACATCTGCGATGCCGGCAACGGCTGCGTGTGGGCATTCGATGCGCATGCCGTGCCGCTCTATCGGTTCAAGTCATGCACGGAAGGCCGCACCTTGACCAACCTGGCCTTTGGCGGCGAGGGCAATCGCAGCCTGTTCATCCTCGACTCGTCCACAGGCCACATCCTCAAAGCCGACACCGGCCACGCCGGCAAGCCGATGTACTCGCACGCCCCCGCCTGACGCCCGCGAATAGCAGCCCTGTGCACATGGCGCACGGCTCTGGCTCGCCTGGGATAAAGCCGGCGTTTTTCATCACTCGTATAAAACAGATAACAAGAGGGCCACATGCTCACGCTCTTGAGCTACACAATGATTGCCTGCTTCATGTACCTGGTGATGAGCAAGCGCCTGTCGCCGCTGGTGGCACTCATCCTGGTACCCGTCGCCTTCGCAAGCCTGGGCGGCTTCGCCACGCAGCTGGGGCCGATGATGTTCGACGGCGTGAAGATGCTGGCCCCGACCGGGATCATGCTGACCTTCGCGATCCTCTCACAGCACATCGTACTGCGTCCACCCATCCTCATCAGAGTCCCATGAGCAACCTTTTCGATTCCGTCGAACTCGCGCCGCGCGACCCCATTCTTGGTCTGAACGAACAATACAACGCGGATACGCGTCCCGGAAAAGTCAATCTGGGCGTGGGCGTGTACTACGACGATCAAGGCCGTATCCCCCTGCTGGGCGCCGTTCGCAAAGCTGAAACCGCCCGCATCGAAGCAGCTGCCGCCCGCGGCTACCTGCCGATCGAAGGCATTGCCGGATACAACCAGGGTGCGCAAGCGCTGCTGCTGGGCAAAGATTCTGCGCTGGCCGCCGCCGGCCGCGTGCTGACCACCCAAGCGCTGGGCGGCACCGGCGCATTGAAGATCGGCGCCGACTTCCTGCATCACCTGCTGCCGGGCTCCAAGGTCCTGATCAGCAACCCCAGCTGGGAAAACCACCGCGCGCTGTTCGAACGCGCCGGGTTTGAAGTGGGCACGTACTCGTACTACGACGCCACCACCCGCGGCCTGAACTTCGACGCCATGCTGGCCGACCTGAAGGCCGCCCCGGCCAAGACCGTCGTCGTGCTGCACGCTTGCTGCCACAACCCGACCGGCGTGGACCCCACCGCCGACCAGTGGAAGCAGATCGCCGCCGTGGTCAAGGAAAACAACCTGGTTCCGTTCCTCGACATCGCCTACCAAGGCTTTGGCGAAGGCCTGAAGGAAGATGCTGCGGTCGTGCGCCTGTTCGCCGACCTGGACATGACCATGTTCATCAGCTCGTCGTTCTCGAAGTCGTTCTCGCTGTACGGCGAGCGCGTGGGCGCCCTGACGGTTGTGGCCGGCAGCAAGGACGAAGCCGTCCGCGTGCTGAGCCAACTGAAGCGCGTGATTCGCACCAACTACTCGAACCCGCCGACCCATGGCGGCACGGTGGTGTCCACGGTGTTGAACTCGCCCGAACTCTTCGCGATGTGGGAAGAAGAACTGGCCGGCATGCGTGACCGCATCCGCCTGATGCGTAAGCAGCTGGTCGAAAAGATCAAGGAACACGGCGGCAAGCAGGACTTCAGCTTTGTGCTGGAACAACGCGGCATGTTCTCGTACTCGGGCCTGACCTCGGCTCAAGTTGATCGCCTGCGTGAAGAGCACGGCGTCTATGCGGTGTCCAGCGGCCGCATCTGCGTTGCCGCCCTGAACAGCGGCAACATCGACAAGGTCGCGGCCGGCATCGCAGCCGTCCTTTAAGCGTCGAATCGGAGCGGGCCTGACGGCCTGCGCCCTAAAGAACGGAGCCTTCGGGCTCCGTTTTGTTTTTGGCGCCACCCACGGCTTGCATTTTTGCGCTGCGTCCCCCAGAATGGCGCTGTATATATGTACAGTCCGCTCGCACCGGATCATCGCCATGGCCAGCAAACTTACAGATCGCCAGCAACAAATTCTGGACCTCATCCGGCAGACCGTCACGCGCACCGGCTTCCCGCCGACGCGTGCCGAAATTGCCCAGGCTTTGGGCTTTCGCTCACCTAACGCAGCGGAAGATCACCTCAAAGCGTTGGCCCGCAAGGGCGCCATTGAGCTTACCGCCGGCGCATCGCGGGGCATCCGCTTGAAGGACAGCGCCGCTGCGTCCTCACAGACTTCCCTGCCCCTGCCCTCACTGGCACAGCTGCTCCTGCCTCTGGTGGGCCGTGTGGCCGCTGGCAGCCCCATTCTTGCGGCCGAGCACGTTGAACGCGAAGTGGGCGTCGACCCACACCTGTTTGCACAAGCGCCCGATTACCTACTCAAGGTTCGTGGCATGAGCATGCGAGACGCCGGCATTCTTGAGGGCGACCTGCTCGCTGTGAAGAAAGCGTCAGAAGCCCGCAATGGCCAAATCGTCGTAGCTCGTCTGGGTGATGACGTCACAGTTAAACGCCTGCAACGCACAAACGGCCATATCGAGCTGTTGCCCGAAAACCCTGACTTCCAAACCATCATCGTTGAAGCCGATCAGGAATTTGCGCTGGAAGGCATCGCGGTCGGCTTGATTCGAACTCACGCCCTGCATTAATCGCGGAAGCTTCGTGGAAGATGGTCTTCCCCGAAACTTCCGGCCAGTAAAAAACCCCGCCGCAGCGGGGTTTTTAATGGGCGCCTGCTTTCGAAGGCGCCCTGGGATTCGCGATCAGTGCTTGAGCACCGGATCAGTCGAACCCGGCTCGGCCGGCTTGGCAACCAGAGGTTCCTTGACGGCTTCGTCCTCTACCAGAGGTTCCGGCAGACGTTCCAGCGCCAGCTCCAGCACCTTGTCGATCCAACGGACCGGCACGATCTCAAGGTGGTTCTTGACGTTGTCCGGAATCTCCGCCAAATCCTTGACGTTTTCTTCCGGAATCAACACCGTCTTGATACCGCCACGGTGCGCCGCCAACAGCTTTTCCTTCAGGCCACCGATCGGCAGCACTTCGCCGCGCAGCGTGATCTCGCCGGTCATGGCGACATCGGCGCGCACCGGGATGCGCGACAACGCCGACACCATGGCCGTCGTGATCGCGATACCTGCGGACGGGCCGTCCTTGGGCGTCGCGCCTTCCGGCACGTGCACGTGCATGTCGTGCTTCTCGAAGACGCTGTCAGCGAAGCCCAGACGGCGAGCACGCGAGCGCACCACCGTACGAGCCGCTTCAACCGACTCCTTCATCACGTCGCCCAGCGAACCGGTGCGTTGGATGACGCCCTTACCGGGCATGTCCGCAACTTCGATCGTCAGCAGGTCGCCACCGACTTCCGTCCACGCCAGACCCGTCACTTGACCAATCTGGTTTTCCTTTTCGGCCATGCCGAAGGTGTAGCGGCGCACACCCAGATAGTCGCTCAGGTTGTCGCCCGTGACGTTGACCGGCTTGACCTCAAGGGTCTTGCCTTCGGCCTTGGCACGATCCGTCTGGGTCAGCAACTGCTTGATGACCTTGCGGCAGATCTTGCCCACTTCGCGTTCGAGCGCACGCACACCAGCTTCGCGGGTGTAGTAGCGAACGATATCGCGCAGCGCGCTGTCATCGACCGTCAACTCGCTGTCCTTCACGCCGTTGTTCTTCATCAGCTTCGGCAGCAGATGGTCGCGGGCGATATGGATCTTTTCCTCTTCCGTGTAACCGGACAGGCGGATCACTTCCATACGGTCCAACAGGGCCGGCGGAATATTCAGCGTGTTGCTGGTGGCCACGAACATCACGTCGGACAGGTCGAAGTCGACTTCGATGTAGTGGTCCTGGAACGTGTGGTTCTGTTCCGGGTCCAGCACTTCGAGCAGCGCCGAGGACGGGTCGCCGCGGAAATCCATGCCCAGCTTGTCGATTTCATCAAGCAGGAACAGCGGATTGCGCACGCCAACCTTCGACATGTTCTGAACGATCTTGCCCGGCATCGAGCCGATGTACGTACGACGGTGGCCGCGAATTTCGGCTTCGTCGCGCACGCCGCCCAGCGCCATCCGCACGAACTTGCGGTTCGTCGCCTTGGCGATGGATTGCCCGAGCGAGGTCTTGCCCACACCCGGAGGGCCGACCAGGCACAGGATCGGCGCCTTCACCTTGTCCACGCGCTGTTGCACGGCAAGATATTCGAGGATGCGTTCTTTGACCTTTTCCAGACCGTAGTGGTCGTTGTCCAGCACCGTCTCGGCGTTGGCGATCGAGTTGTTGATCTTGCTCTTCTTCCTCCAGGGGAGATTGATGAGCGTATCGATGTAGTTGCGCACCACCGTGGCTTCAGCCGACATGGGCGACATGAGCTTGAGCTTCTTGAGCTCGGCATCGGCCTTCTTACGCGCCTCTTTCGGCATGTGGGCAGCGATGATCTTCTTTTCAAGCTCTTCGATGTCCGCGCCTTCTTCGCCCTCGCCCAACTCCTTCTGAATGGCCTTGACCTGCTCATTCAGGTAGTAGTCGCGCTGGCTCTTTTCCATCTGCTTCTTCACGCGGCCGCGAATCCGCTTCTCGACCTGGAGAATGTCGATTTCGGTTTCGAGCTGGGTGAGCAGACCTTCAAGGCGCTCGGACGTGCCAACGATCTCGAGCATCTTTTGCTTTTGCTCGAGCTTCAGCGGAAGATGCGCGGCGATCGTGTCGGCCAGGCGTCCGGCATCATCAATGCCAGCCAGCGAGGTCAGGATCTCCGGGGGGATCTTCTTGTTGAGCTTTACGTACTGTTCGAACTGGGCGACGATCGCGCGGCGCAGGGCCTCGGTCTCGGAGCCTTGCATGGCGTCCGGTTCGATCGGCGTCACCTGGCAGGTGAAGTGCGAATCGGCATCTTCAATGCTGTTGATGCGGGCACGCTGGGTGCCTTCGACCAGCACCTTGACGGTGCCGTCGGGCAGCTTGAGCATCTGCAGAATACCGGCCACGCAACCGATCTCGTAGACGTCTTCAGGGGTGGGATCATCCTTGCCGGCGGACTTTTGGGCCACCAGCATGATGCTCTTGCCCGCTTCCATCGCAACCTCGAGCGCGCGGATAGAGCGCGGACGGCCGACGAACAGCGGGATGACCATATGCGGAAACACCACGACGTCACGAAGTGGGAGCAGAGGGAGGTCGATCGGGTCGGAAGGCAGGGTCTGGCTGGCAGACATAGGAGGTTCCTCGGTATGACTCGGCGTATCGGGGACAGGAGGCCCGGGTATACCCCGAGCTATCCACGTCAGTTACGTCTGTTATGGGAACAATAGCCGAAAATTCAAGATCTCGGCTGCCAGATATCCGAAAGGGGAAAAAAAATGCCCCGGAGGGCGGCCGAAAGGCAAAAAAACCCGTTACAGGAACGGGCTTTTTTGAAATATCAGGCTGCCGCGTCGCGGACTTCTCCGCGCTCGGGTTTGTCGGACTCGCTAGCTTCGTCCGCGTAGATCAGCAAGGGCTTGCCCTCGCCTTCGATCGCGTTCTCGTCAACGACCACGCGCTTCACGTTGCCTTGCGAAGGCAACTCGTACATGGTGTCCAACAAAGTCTGTTCGATGATCGAACGCAAGCCACGAGCACCAGTCTTGCGCTTGAGCGCCTTGCGGGCGATAGCCTTCAATGCGGCAGGCCGCAAGTCGAGCTCGGCGCCTTCCATGGCGAACAGCTTCTGGAATTGCTTGAGCAAGGCGTTCTTGGGCTCGGTCAGAATCTGCACCAGCGCCGCTTCGTCGAGTTCGTCCAGCGTCGCAACGACGGGCAGACGGCCGACCAGCTCGGGGATCAGACCAAACTTGATCAGATCTTCCGGTTCGACTTCGGAGAACAGCTCGCCCACACCGCGTTCGGACTTGGCGCGCACCGACGCCGAGAAACCGATGCCCGATTTCTCGGTGCGGTCGCGGATGACCTTTTCCAGTCCGTCGAAGGCGCCGCCCACGATGAACAGGATGTTGGTCGTGTCAACCTGAACGAAGTCCTGGTTGGGGTGCTTGCGGCCGCCCTGCGGGGGCACCGAGGCAACCGTACCTTCAATCAGCTTCAGCAAGGCCTGCTGCACGCCCTCGCCCGACACATCACGGGTGATCGAGGGGTTGTCGGACTTGCGGGAAATCTTGTCGATTTCGTCGATGTAGATGATGGCGCGCTGCGCCTTCTCGACTTCGTAGTTGCAGTTCTGCAGCAACTTCTGAATGATATTTTCGACGTCTTCGCCCACGTAACCGGCTTCGGTCAGCGTGGTGGCGTCAGCCATGACGAACGGCACGTTCAGCATGCGCGCCAACGTCTGGGCCAAGAGCGTTTTGCCGGACCCGGTGGGGCCAATCAGCATGATGTTGCTCTTGGAGAGCTCGACTTCGTCACCCTTGATCTCGCCGTGACGAATGCGCTTGTAATGGTTGTAGACCGCCACGGCCAGCATGCGCTTGGGCGAATTTTGCCCAATGACGTACTGATCCAGGAAGGTCTTGATTTCAGCCGGAGTGGGCAGCTCGGAACGAATCGCCGCGCGCGCGGTAGCCTGCGCTTCCTCGCGGATGATGTCGTTGCACAAGTCGATGCATTCATCGCAGATGAATACCGACGGACCCGCGATCAGCTTGCGGACTTCATGCTGGCTTTTATTGCAAAACGAGCAATGCAGCACTTTTGCGTCTGCCGATCCCTTTTTTTCAGGCATATTTGTTTCGTATCTCAGGTAAAGATGCGCCAGACCGGTATCGGGCCCGGCGCATGCGCTTACTCAAACTTGATGGCAGCGGGTTCAGATCAACCGGGAAGTCAGCCTTCCGAGCGGGAGCTCATCACCTTGTCCACCAATCCATACGATACCGCATCTTCGGCGGACATGAAGTTGTCACGTTCCGTGTCCAGGCCGATGCGCTCCATCGACTGGCCGGTGTTGTCAGCCAGAATCCGGTTAAGGCGTTCGCGCAGATCCAGGATCTCGCGAGCCTGAATCTGGATGTCGGACGCCTGGCCCTGGGCGCCGCCCGACGGCTGGTGGATCATGATGCGCGAGTTGGGCAGCGTGAACCGCTTGCCCTTCTTGCCAGCCGCCAGCAGGAACGCGCCCATGCTGGCCGCGAGGCCCGTGCACAGGGTCGATACGTCCGGCTTGATGAACTGCATGGTGTCAAAAATGGCCATTCCCGCATACACCGACCCGCCAGGCGAGTTGATGTACAGGGAAATGTCCTTGTCAGGATTCTCCGATTCCAGGAACAGCAACTGCGCCACAACCAGATTGGCCGTTGCGTCATTGACCGGACCCACCAGGAAAATGAGCCGTTCGCGGAGCAGACGCGAATAGATGTCGTAGGCGCGTTCGCCGCGCCCCGACTGCTCGATAACCATGGGAATGTAGCCCAGGCCGGTGGGGGTCACCGAAGACCCGCCATTCATTGCCGCATAGAAATCGGTGAATCTCTGCATAGTGTTACGCCATCCCCATCAACTGATCGAAAGGCACCTTCTCTTCGGTGACCTTAGCCTTTTCCAGCACGTGCGCGACCACGTTGTCTTCCAGCACGATAGCCTCGATTTCAGCACGACGCTGGCGGTCAGCCAGGTAATAGCTGACAACCTGAGCGGGTTGTTCGTAGTTTTCTGCGAACTCTTCAATGCGCGCGCGCACTTGCTCGGGCTTGGCTTGCAGTTGCTCTTGCTTGACCAGTTCCGACACCAAGAGGCCCAGGCGGACACGGCGTTCGGATTCGGTCGAGAAGGCTTCTGCCGGGATCGGCACGGACTCGGCGTTGGGGATACCACGCTGCTTCAGCTCTTCGCGGGCAGCGGCGACACGGCCTTGCACGTCGTTGTCGACCAGCGCCTTCGGCACGTCGAACTTGCCGGCTTCGACCAGGGCGTCCATGACGCTGGACTTGGTGCGGCCAGCCGAACGGACCTTGACTTCGCGTTCGATGTTGCTGCGGATGTCGGCCTTCAGCTTTTCGACGTCGCCTTCGGCTTGGCCGAGGGACTTGGCGAATTCGCTGTTCAGCTCGGGCAGAACGCCTTCAGCCACTTCCTTGACGGTGATGGTGAATTCGGCGGTCTTGCCGGCAACTTCCACGCCTTGGTAGTCATCCGGGAACTTCAGTTCGAAAACCTTGGTTTCGCCAGCCTTCAGGCCGCGAGCGGCTTCTTCGAATTCCGGCAGCATGCGGCCTTGGCCGAGCACGAACGGGAAGTCTTCGGCCTTGCCGCCTTCGAACGGCACGCCGTCGATGGTGCCGGCGAAGTCCAGCGTGACGCGGTCGCCGTCTTGCGACGCACGGCCTTCACGGGCTTCGAACGTGGCGCGCTGCTTGCGCAGAACGTCCAGGGTTTGCTGCACTTCGGCGTCGGTGACGGCCGTTTCGTAACGGGTGACGGCCAGCGCCGACAGATCCGGTACGGCAACTTCAGGGTAGACCTCGAACGTGGCGGTGAACGCCAGCGTGTCGTCGGTAACGCCTTCAGTCTTGGGTTCGAGGTTCGGGGCGCCAGCGACGCGCAGCTTCGCGCCGTCGATGGCTTGTTCGAAGGCACGGCCAACTTGGCTATTGATCACGTCGTAGCGGATGCTGGGGCCATGGCTGCGCTCGAGCATGGCGAGCGGAGCTTTACCCGGGCGGAAGCCGGGGACCTTGGCGGTGCGAGCCACGCGCTTCAATTGCGCCTGGACTTCCTTTTCGACGTCGGCCACCGAGACGGCCAGATCAACACGGCGCTCCAGGCCGGAGAGGGTTTCAACCACAGGCTGCATTAAAAGACCTATTTTCCGAGAGATGAGATTACGGGCGGATAAACGCGGCATTTTACCGGAAACTTCCGGAACCCTGACGCAAAGGGGCGCGAGCCCCGGAATTGCCCGGATGCTCGCGCCCCGTTTATCGCCCAAAAAGCGAGGACGGACGCCTGGCCGCGAGGTTACTTGGCCTTGGCGATGCGGTCTTCGATGTGCTGCGCACGCTTGGTCGAG
>Ga0256770_1000302_pt1 | contig 9748 bp, 9 predicted proteins | sample MC6MC0921MT_FD_186039 | JGI IMG/M metagenome (GOLD analysis project Ga0256770, IMG submission 186039) | Metatranscriptome of enriched soil aggregate microbial communities from Iowa State University, Ames, United States - MC6-MC0921-MT... | ecosystem: Environmental > Terrestrial > Soil >...
GCGACGCAGGAACGCCGGCACATAGGCCCCCTCGGCCCAGCTGCCCTGCTCATCGACCATCAGGTTCTGGCCGGCACGCAGGCCCAGCAGTGCAGCCGGCACCACCGCGTCGGCGCTGTTGCCGGCGAACAGGATCGGATACTCGCGGGCCACCGGCGCGAACTCCACACAGGCCAGCGGCACGGAGTTGAGGGTGGCGGCGAAGGCGAAATCGCCGGGAGTGGCCACCACCCGGTGGTGGCGATGGGCGACGCGGTTGAGCTGGATCGGACGTTCGTAGATGAGCAGCTGCTTCATGGTGGTTCCCCCTGGAGTGCAAAAAGTGCCCCTTTGCCTAACAACCGTGGAAAGCAGCGCCGTCCCATCAGTCAGCACGCAATTCGTCACACTTTTTTAATGAACGCGTTCACAAACCCCAGTCGCCACGCGCCATTGGACCTATGCGCCTTCCCGCTCCATCACCCCCATCCCCATCCATCGCAGCGCGCGCCGTCGTGGCGCGCGCCTTTTTCCGGCCCGCCGGTGCCGGCGCGGCCATTACGCGTCGTCCCGGTGATGCGCCCTCAGACGAACATGCCGCCCGACGCCTCCACCCGCTGCGCGTTGATCCATGCGGTCTGCGGCGACAGCAGCGCCACCGCCACCGGGCCGATGTCATCGGGCTTGCCTGGGCGGCCCATCGCGGTCACCGAGGACACCATCGCGTTGACCTGCGCATCGTCGCGCACGCGGCCGCCGCCGAAGTCGGTCTCGATCGCGCCCGGGGCCAGCGTGTTGGCACTGATGCCGCGTGCGCCCAGCTCCTTGGCCAGGTAACGGGTAAACACTTCGATGCCGCCTTTCATCATCGCGTAGGCCGAACTGCCCGGCAGCGAGAACCGCGCCAGCCCGCTGGACACGTTGAGGATGCGACCACCGTCTGCGATCAGCGGCAGCAGCGCCTGGGTCAGGAAGTACGGCCCCTTCAGATGCACGGCGACCAGTGCATCGAACTGCTCGACCGTGGTGTCGGCGATCATCGCGTGCAGGCCTTCGCCCGCGTTGTTCAGCAGCCCCTGCAGATGGCTCTCGCCCCACCCCTCCAGCACGCTGCGAACCTGGCCGGCGAAGGCACCGAAGCCGGCGCTGTCGGCCATGTCCAACGGAATCGCGGCGGCACGGCGCCCCAACGCGTTGATGCGGGCGACCACTTCCTGGGCGGCCTCGGCCTGGCTGCGGTAGGTGAGGATGATGTCGGCGCCATCGGCCGCCAGTGCGAGGGCGGCGTTGCGGCCGAGGCCACGGCTGCCGCCGGTGATCAGAATGACTCGGCTTGTCTTGCTCATGTCAGTGCACCTGCCTGGGAATGGGAGACCAGCGTATTGGTGTTGCAGGGCTGCATAAATCGGCGGATGCTGATTTGACTGTCCATACATCACGAACAATCAATGGATCGCCTCGATCAACTGCGCTGCTTCCTGCGGGTCGCCGAACTGGGCTCGTTCACCGGCGCGGCCGACAGCCTCGGCCTGCCCAAGGCCAGCGTATCGCTGGCGGTGCAGCGTCTGGAGGCAGAGGTCGGCGTACAGCTGCTGCACCGGACCACGCGCCGGGTGCAGCTCACCGCCGATGGTGCCCAGTTCCAGACCCGCGCCCACGATCTGCTGCATGACATGGACGACCTGCAGGGCATGTTCCGGGTCGATACCAGCCAGTTGAAGGGCCGCCTGCGGGTGGACATGTCCAGTGGGCTGGCCCGGCAGCTGGTGATCCCGCAGCTGCCGGGCTTCCTCGCGCAGCATCCGGGGGTGGAGATCGAGCTGAGCGGTACCGACCGCCGGGTCGATCTGATCCGCGAGGGGTTCGACTGTGTCCTGCGGGTCGGGCCGCTGGATGACAACACGCTGGTGGCCCGCCCGCTGGGACGGCTGCCGATCGTCAACTGCGCCAGTCCCGCGTACCTGGCCGCGCGCGGTATACCGGTCACGCTGGATGATCTGGCCGGCCATGCGCTGGTGCACTACGTGGGCACCTTGGGCCAGCGCTCGCCCGGCTTCGAGTACCACGATGGCGAGGGCTATCGCAGCCTGCCGATGCGCGGCGCGGTGACGGTCAACAGTGGCGACGGGTATACCGCTGCGGCGCTGGCCGGGCTGGGGATCATCCAGGTGCCACGGCTGGGCGTCCGGCGCGCGCTGGCGGACGGCACCCTGGTGGAGATCCTGCCGGACTGTCTGGCCGAGCCGATGCCGGTCACCCTTCTGTACGCCCAGCGCCGCCATCTGCCGCGCCGGGTCGCGGCGTTCATGGAATGGGCGGCCACGGTGATCCGGCCGGAGCTGCTGCCGCAGGGGTGAGGGCGTGGTGCGCACGCAACCTGAATGAAACCGCGTATTCGCGCATCTTCACGCACATACACGCACGCACATCGTCGTTTCATGGTAAGGTGCACCCTAGATACAGGCGCATATGTGCACTTTCGTGCATGTTCAGGCAAGTCGCCGCCGCGCCTCCGCCCTGATCCGAGGTTACCGATGACTACCCAGGACGTCCTGCCGGGCGAGCGCCAACAGACCATCCTGCGCCTGCTGCGCGAACACGGCCGCGTGATGTCGGCCCAGCTGGCCGTCGAACTGCAGGTCTCGGAGGATTCGATCCGCCGTGACCTGCGTGAGCTGGCCGCGCAGGGTCTGTGCCGCAAGGTGCACGGCGGCGCACTGCCGGCCGCCCCGGCGTTCCCGGCGCTGGCCGAGCGCCACGAAAAAGACCATGACCGCAAGCTCGCGTTGGCCCGGATCGCGGCCGCGCAGGTGCTGCCCGGTGAGCTGGTGTTTCTCGACGCCGGTTCGACCAACAGCGTGATCGCCGGTTGCCTGCCCGCGGATCAGGGCGTGCGCGTGGTGACCAACGCCCCGGATATCGCGCTGGCGCTGATGACGCGCCCGGGCATCGAGGTCAGCCTCGTCGGCGGCCGCATGGACCCGCGTATCGGGGCGACCGTGGGCGCGCAGGCGCTGGAAGCAGTCGCCGCACTGCGGGTGGACGTGTGCTTTGTCGGCACCTGCGCGGTGGATGCCGACGCTGGCATCTGGGCCGTGGACGGTGAGGAGGCAACGCTCAAGCGCGCGCTGCTCGCGGCGAGCAGCCGCTGCGTGGTGGTCGCCACGAACGACAAGCTGGGTGCGCAGGCCTCGCACCGGATCGGTGATGTGGACCAGATCGATCTGCTGGTCGTCGAGGCCGATGCGCCGCCCGCACAGGTCGCCGCGTTCGAGCGTTGTGGCGTTGCTCTCCAGCGCGCCGCGCAGCACTGAGGTCCGGACCCATGTCGACCCTTTCCGCGCCCTCGTCCCTCCTCGCCCGCGGCCAGCAGCACGCCACCCGCGCCGCCTTTTTCCTGCCCGGCTTCGCCACCGCCGCCTGGGCGCCGCTGGTCCCGTTCGCCAAGAACCGCACCGGTCTGGATGAAGGCTCTCTCGGTCTGGTACTGCTGTGCCTGGGCGCCGGTTCGCTGCTGGCGATGCCGATCGCGGGCATGCTCGCCGCACGCCACGGCTGCCGCGCCGTCATGATCGCCACACTGGTGATGGTGATCGCCACCCTGCCGCTGCTGGCCATCGCGCCCTCGCCACTTACCCTGGGCTTGGTGCTGTTCGTGTTCGGTGCCGGCGTGGGCGCCTGCGATTGCGTGATGAACATGCAGGCGATCATGGTGGAGCGCGACAGCGGCCGGCCGATGATGTCCGGCTTCCATGCCTTCTACAGCATCGGCGGTGCGGTCGGCGCCGGTGCGATGACCGCGCTGCTGGCGCTTCACCTGCCGCCGTGGCTGGTGTGCCTGCTGGCCTCGGCGATGATGGCCGCGCTGCTGGCGATCTCGCTGCCGTACTGGCGGACCGACAAGGCGCCCAGCGATGCGCCGATGTTCGCGGTGCCGCACGGCGTGGTGCTGGCGATCGGCGTGCTGTGTTTCGTGGCGTTCCTGGCCGAAGGTTCGGTGCTGGACTGGAGCGCGGTGTTCCTGCATGAAGTGCAGCAGGTCGATCCCTCGCGCGCCGGCCTGGGTTACCTGGCCTTTGCCATCGCGATGACCGTGACCCGTCTCGTCGGCGATGGCGTGGTGGCCAGGCTCGGCCGCCATCGTTCGATCCTGATCGGCAGCCTGGTCGCGGCGTCGGGCTTCGCGCTGGCAACGTTCGCCACCTGGATGCCGCTGGCACTGTGCGGCTACGCCCTGGTCGGCCTGGGCTGCGCCAACATCGTCCCGGCCCTGTTCTCGATGGCCGGCAACCAGAAGGTCATGCCGGAAAGCCTGGCCATCCCGGCGATCACCACGCTTGGCTATGCCGGTGTGCTGGCCGGCCCGGCACTGATCGGCTTCGTGGCGCAGGCCAGCAGTCTGGTGTTCGCCTTCAGCGCGGTGGCGGTGACCCTGGTGCTGGTGGGGCTGTGTGCGCGGTGGGTGCGGGCGTGATGGCGGGCGACTGAACGCCTGGCCATGGCCGCTGGCGGGACCAATGCGCATGATTCCCATTTCAGGTACGATCCGCCGGCTTTCTCCCTCTGCCGGATCCGCCTGACCCATGAAGCCCGCCCGTTCCCGCCCGCGCCTGTCCGTGATCGCGGCAGCGGTCCTTGTTGCTGTCGCTGGCCTTCCGACTGTCGCCAGCGCGCAGTCCGCCACGCCGACCGAGCTGGATACGGTCAAGGTCACCGGCAACTGGCTGGACAACCCCACCGAAGCCAAGCTGCTCGAGCACCCCGGTGCGCGCAGCATCGTGGAGGCGCAGCGCATCGCCGAGAGCGGCTCGACCAGCGTGCGTGACGTGCTGCGCCAGATTCCCGGTGTGCAGGTGCAGGAAAGCAATGGCACCGGCGGCAGCGATGTGTCGCTCAACGTGGGCGTGCGCGGCCTGACCTCGCGCCTGTCGCCGCGCTCCACCATCCTGATGGACGGCGTGCCGCTGGCCTACGCGCCCTACGGCCAGCCGCAGCTGTCGCTGGCCCCGGTCGCGCTGGGCAACCTGGAATCGGTGGACGTGGTGCGCGGTGCCGGCTCGGTCCGGTACGGGCCGCAGAACGTGGGCGGCATCATCAACTTCGTGACCCGCGCGATTCCGAAGGACTTCGCCGGCTCGCTGGGCTTCGCCTCGGAGATGTACGGCCAGGGCGGCAACCTGAAGACCGTCCCCAGCCTGTTCCTGGGCGGCACCACCGACGGTGGGCTCGGCGCGGCGCTGCTGTACTCGGGCACCCACGGCGACGGCTGGCGCAGCAGCAACGACAAGACCGACATCGACGATATCCTGCTCAAGGCGTCCTATGCGTTGGGCAACGCGGGCGACCTGGCAATGTCGCTGCACCACTTCGAAGGCAGCGGGCGCATGCCCGGTGGCCTGACCACGGCCGAGTACGCCGCCGATCCGTTCCAGTCCAGCCGCCCGTATGACGTGTTCAACGGGCGCCGCAGCGATGGGTCGCTGAAATACAGCTACAGCGACGGCACCAACAACGTCGAGGTGCTGGGCTACTACGTGGATTCCTTCCGCGGCAGTTACATCGAGCAGGACGGCACCGGCGCCACCAGCGGCCAGCGCCGGCTCACCGCCGCGCCGCGCAGCTACCACTACCTGGGCGTGGAGCCGCGCTACTCGCGCCTGTTCACCACCGGCACCGTGGTGCAGGAAGTGAGCGTGGGCTACCGCTACCTGAAGGAGGCCAGCAGCGAAGTGGCCTCGCGCACCCGCTACTACCGCCCTGACGCTGCGGTGGCCGGCTTCGATCTGCCGCTGCTGCCGTACCAGACCAGCCGCGGTGGCACGACCGCCAATGCGTTCTACATCGATGACCGCATCGATATCGGCAACTGGACCATCACCCCCGGCGTGCGTGTGGAGGACATCCGCACCTTCAACACCGTGACCAACCTGGCCACCAGTGGCGCGGTCACCAGCGTGCTGACCCCGAGCATCGACTCGCGCGAGACCCTGCCCACGCTGTCGGTGCTGTACCGCCTGAGCGATCACTGGTCCCTGTTCGCCAATGGCGGCAAGTCGTTCGGCCCACAGCAGTACAGCCAGCTGGCCTCGACCACCGAGGGCCTGCACCCGGAATCGGCGACCACCTATGAGCTGGGCACGCACTACAACGGCAACGGCCTGAGCGGTGAGTTCACCCTGTTCAACGTCGACTTCGACAAGGAACTGCAGCTGGCCCGCTCGATCGTCGGCGAAGGCATGTGGACCGACCTGGGCGCGACCCGGCACCGCGGTGCCGAATCGGCGCTGCGTTACGACATGGGCCAGCTCAGCGACGCACTCACCGGCCTGCAGCTGTCGATGACCTACACCTGGACCGAGGCCACCGCCCGCGCCGGTGCGTTTGCCGGCAAGGACCTGCCGCTGTACTCGCGCAATGTCGGCTCGTTCGGCGCGCGCTATGCGATCGACCGCTGGACCTTCAACGCCGACGTGTTCGCCCAGTCCGGCCAGCGCTCGCCGGGCACCCCGAACCCCGGCGCGAGCTATGTGACCGAGGAAGACCCGACCGGCCGCCTCGGCGACATTCCCGGCTACGCCACCATGGCCGTGCGCGCCGGCTACGACTTCGGGCCAGAGCTGCACGATCTAAAGCTGGCGATCGGGGTCAAGAACCTGTTCGACCGCCGCTACTACACGCGTTCCACCGACAACAACGGCGGCAAGTTCGTCGGCCAGCCGCGCACGCTGTACCTGCAGGGCACCGTCGCATTCTGAATCACCGCCGCTGCGCGGCCCGCACGGTCGCGCAGCGCAACACGGCGGTGGTGGCAGCGGGCGTTACCATCGGGTAGCTGCTTACCGGATACGCACCATGACGGACCTGTCCTTCGATCCCCGCCCGCGCCGCGCGGCCTTCCGTGCACTGCATGACACGGGCTGCTTCGTGCTGCCCAATCCGTGGGATGCGGGCAGCGCACGTTACCTGCACAGTCTCGGCTTCCAAGCGCTGGCGTCGACCAGTTCCGGCTATGCGTGGAGCCAGGCCCAGGCCGACGGCACGTTGACGCTGGAAGAAACGCTCGCCCATCTGCATTCCCTCGCGGCTGCGACGCCGCTGCCGTTGAACGCCGATTTCGGCGATGGCTTCGGCCCCCTGGAGGAGGTCGGCCGCAATGTCACCCGGGCCATCGCGACCGGCGTGGCCGGCATCTCCATCGAAGATGCCAGCGTGGATCCTGCGAACCCGTTGCGCCCGCTGGATGATGCCGTGGCCCGGGTGCGCGCCGCCCGCCGCGCGATCGATGAATCCGGTGAGGACGTGCTGCTGATCGGCCGCGCCGAGAACTTCTTCGTCGGCCGCCCCGACCTGCATGATGCGATCACCCGCCTGCGCGCCTATGCCGAGGCCGGCGCGGACTGCCTGTACGCACCGGGCATCAGCACCCGCGAGCAGATCGAGGCCGTCGTGGCTGCGGTGGCACCGCGACCGGTCAACCTGCTGGTCGGCAGCGCGCTGCCGTTCACCCTGCAGGACATCGCGGCGATGGGGGTGCGCCGGGTCAGCGTCGGCGGTGCGATGGCGCGCACCGCCTGGGGCGGAATGATGCGCGCCTCGCAGTTGCTGAGGGACGAAGGCCGCTTCGACGGCTTCGCCGATGCGGCCTCCGGGGCAGCGCTGAATCAACTGTTCCGCTGACCACGGTCAGTGGCTGGACAGCACCACCACCGCGCCGGTGACCAGTGCGATCCCTGCCCGATCGGACGCAACCGATTGCCGAACAGCACGCGCCCGCAGAGCGCGGTACCGATCACCCCGATGGCGCCCCACATCGCATAGGCCGTGGCCAGATCCAGGGTCTTGACGGCCTGGCCGAGCAGCGCGAAGGCGATCCAGACCAGCACGATCGCGGCGAAGCCCCAGGCCGGCTTACGGAAGCCATCGGACTTGGCGACCATCATGTTGGCGGCGATGTCGATCAATGCCGAACACAGCACGAACAGGAAGGCAGTGAGGTTCATGGTGCGTGCTCCTCGCCGAGGGTGACGCAGACGATGCCGACCGCCGCCATCACCAGGCCGATCATCTGCTGCCCCGACAGGCTGTCCTTGAACACGAAAATACCGACCAGGGTCAGCAGGGTCAGGCCCAGGCCTTCCCACACCGCGTAGGCGACACCGACCGCGATGCCGCGCACCGACAGCGCAAGGAAGTAATACGAAATGGCCAGGGCCACGGCCATCACCCCATAGCCGAGGTAGCCGCCATGACGGGCGGCATCGGCCATGAACGAAGTGCCGACCACTTCGGCGACGATCGCCACGGTCAGGCAGGCCCAGGCGATCAGACCGCCACGGGCACGGGGTTGCGACTGCACCTGTGCGTGCATGGAAAGCTCCTTGATTGCGGCCGGGCGATGGCACCCGAGCGACGCGGCCATTATCATCGGCTTTTCCATCAGACCAAAGATGGAACCCATCGACAAAGGCGATACATCCATGCGCTATGGCCCGGAATCCCTGCATGCGTTCGTCGAGGCTGCGGCACTCGGCTCGTTCTCCGCCGCGGCACGCCGCCTGAAGAAAACCCAGTCGACGATCAGTACGGCGATCGCCACGCTGGAGGCCGACCTGGGCCTGACCCTGTTCGACCGCAGCGGCCGTTATCCGGTGCTGACCGAAGACGGCCGTAAAGTGCTTGGCCATGCGCAGGAGATCCTGGCTGCCGCCGACCGACTGGAGCAGCTCAGCATCCGTTTGGCCGATGAGGTGGAGCCGCGCCTGAGCCTGGTGTTCTCGGACATCTATCAGCTCAACCCCGACCAGCACCTGCTGCGCCGGTTCGAACAGCGGTTTCCGGATATCGAGCTGGAGTGGCTGGATGCCGAAGGCAGCGATGTGCTCGATGTCGTGCAGCGCGGCCGCGCCCATCTCGGGCTGATCCCGCATCAGCCTTCGTACCCCTCCGAACTGGCGGTTCGCGCCCTGCCCCTGCGTGCGGAGATGGCGGTGTTCGTTGCCGCCGATCACGCGCTGGCCGCGCTGCCCGCACCGGAGGAATCGCACCTCGCCCGTCATCGCCAGATCTGCCTGAGTGGCGATGCACTGCGCGAGGGCCAAGCACGCGGGCGCATGTGGTCGGCCTCGGACTATCTGATGGTGCTGGAGATGACCGAGGACGGCTTTGGCTGGGCCGAACTGCCACGCGCGCTGGTCGCGCGCTATGGCCGGGGCATGCTGGTGGAGCTGCCCCTGCCCGGCTGGCCACGCTTGGTTTCCACGGACGCGGTGTGGCAGAAAGGCGCGCCGCTGGGGCCGGCAGCGCTGTGGTTGCTGGATCAGTTTCAACTGCTGGCCCCCTGACACCCACCCACCGGTCAGGACGCAGCCTGCTCCCTGCGCTGCAGTGCGGCCAGGGCCACCATGACCACCACCGCCATCCCCGCCGAAAAGGCGACCAGCGGCCACGCCGTGTCTCCGGGCAGCACCAGCACCACCGCAGTGCCTACCGCACCAACGAGCACGCTCTGCGCGCAGAAGTACGCCGCCACCGCAGTGCCCGCTGCATCGTCGGCATGCTTCAACGCCCCGTTCGCGGTCACTGCCACCGTCGCCACCATGCCGACGGCTGATACCCACATCGGCACGATGAAGGTCACGAAAGAAGGGCGACCCATCCACAGCCCTGCCATGAGCAGGGCTGCACCGACCAGCAGCAGCCCCATGCCGCGTGCCAGGCCGCCGGCCTCGCCCCAGCGCAGTACCGCGCGACGGACCCCGCGGGTGGCCAC